>Ga0255338_1001857_pt1 | contig 36029 bp, 28 predicted proteins | sample MeOH1_35cm_T4_19_FD_203715 | JGI IMG/M metagenome (GOLD analysis project Ga0255338, IMG submission 203715) | Sandy soil microbial communities from University of British Columbia, Vancouver, Canada - MeOH1_35cm_T4_195 | ecosystem: Engineered > Artificial ecosystem > Sand microcosm > Unclassified ...
GGAAGGTCGTCGATTACGCGCTTGTCGGTCTTCAGGCGGCGCAGGATGTAGGGCCGTACGAGCGTTCGCAGCGGACCGAAGTGCTCGGCCTTCGCCAGCCGCCTGGTAAAGTTGGCAAAGACTTTGTCCGAGCCCAGTAAACCGGGGTGGGTGAAATCGAAAATGGACCACAGATCGGACAGGCGGTTTTCCACGGGGGTTCCGGTCAGCGCGATGCGCGATTGTGCCTGGAGCTGCTTGACCTGCCGCGTTTGCTTGGCGCCCGGATTCTTGATCGCCTGCGCTTCGTCGATAACGGCAACGCGCCATTGGATGGCCCCCAGTACCGGCTGGCGAAGAAGCGAGCCATAGCTGGTGATGACGAGATCGATGTCCGCAAGCTGCGCAGGGTCCAGCGCGCGCAGATCGGCCGCCGGCATGACCGACGGATGCGCGATCAGCAGGCGCAAGCCGGGAGCGAAGCGCTCGGCCTCTGCGGCCCAGTTGGCCAGCAGCGATGCGGGTGCGACCAGCAGACTGGGCCGGACCTCGGCGCTTTCGCGCTTCAGCACGAGCAGCAGCGAGAGTACCTGCATGGTCTTGCCCAGGCCCATATCATCCGCCAGGCAAGCGCCCAGTCCGAGCCGGGTGAGCAGGTACAACCACCGCACCCCGACCTGTTGGTAGGGCCGCAGGTTGGCCTTGAGTTCCGGTCCCGGGCTGATCTGCGCCAACCCCTCCGGCTGGCGCAACTCCTGCAGGATGTCGGCCAGCCAGGGCCCTGCAACAAGCTGCGACCAGTCGCGGTCAGCGGGGTCGGCGCTCTCATCGAGCGAAACGCCCGTCAGAAGGCGTAGGGCCTCATTAAAGGGCAGACCGGTTTGCGCCGCTTTTTCCATGGCCTCGAATCGCTTCATGAGGCGACTGAGCTTCTTCTTGTCCACCTCGATCCAGCGACCACGGATGAGCTGCAAGCCGTCGGCGCCTTTGAGCAGATCCCTGACCTCGGAGGCGCTGAGACGCTCGCCGTCGAGAGAGACTTCCATGCTGAAATCGAGCAACGCGTCCTTGCCCAGGAGCGAAGGCGGTCGTGCTCCGACGCTGGCTTTCACAACGGGACGAGCAGGGCGGCCCGCCTGCCAGACGCCTGGCATGCGTACGACAATCCCGGCGGATTCGAGCTTGGGGAGGTCCGAGAGAAGGCGATGGGCGTCGAGCGGCGTCCAGCGCAGCGGATGGTATATCTCGCCGGTATCCAGCATGTCACGAAGCCAATCGCAGTGTTCCGCAGCGCGCTGCACCGGCAGCAGTAACGACAGCAGCTGCGCCTTGCTCCTGGCTCCCGAAAATTCCGCCAGGGCTTGCGACAGTGGCTGGTGTTGCGCTTTGCCATGGGCCGACAGCCGCGAGGTGTAAGTCGCAAGGAAGGCGAACGGTGACTCCGGGTCCTTGCGGTTCTCAGCGAGGTTGAAATGCACACGGCCGACGAGATTCCAGGCCGGGTGGCGCAACTTGAGGAAATCCTGAAGCGAGACGTTTGCGGTCGCCAGTTCCTCCTGCAAGGCAGTATCGATCTCGCCCCACAACGTGGCCAGCACATCTGGCGTTAGATACTCGCCGCCCGTCATCGGCGGCGCATCGGCAATCATGGCATCAAAATCCTGGGCAGCAGGCGCTGCAACCACAATCTCGCCGCCTTCGGGCGTAGCGCACAAGGCGGTGACATAGCGCGCGGCAAAATCACGCCACCAGGCCCATGCGGGGGGCAAAATGCGGCCGATTTCCGCCGTTCCCAGATGCAACAGGCCATGCCCCGTGCCAAGCGCAAAAGAACGCTTAAGCCGCAGTTGCATTTCATCTGCCAATATTGGCGCGGCGTCCTCCGGCACCGCAAGCAGGTGTCCGCCGGGCGTCAGGTGTGGCGCGAGAATGTCGGGAACAGTCAAAAGCGCCCCTCCCGATCGCACTGTTGCAGCGAGTGCTGAAGCCGCATGTTTTCAAGGGAAGCGGCTGCGGAATCAACCAGCGGGCCCTCTCGCCTGGTTCGGACTGGGTGCATCTCCGATTGCGTCTGGTCCGATCGAATTAACGGGTTGACCAACCGTCCGGGGTATGCCTTTCCGCTGCGCCGCACATGCCTCGTGAACTGTCTATTCATCTGCTGTAGGACAAACTGATTGCTACTTAACTCACGGAAGTTCGCTTCCGGCTCTGCCGCCGGCGGACCACCTTCAACCTTCGAGGCGGCCCCGCGCGAATCTCCGGATCTAGCCAAAGGAAACACGACTTTCCATGAAAGGGTACCAAAACCTCAGTCACGCGAGATTGGATGCCGATGGCGGCTCCCGCCCGCGCGGCGGAAATCAGCTGGCACGCTTGTTACAAACGACTAAATGGTGGAGTCTCCGAATAACCGAATCGCTCCGAAGGCGACTGACGGGGCGCATGGCCGCTGCCTCGGCAGAGCCGACGTCTATGGTCCGGGCGTGTGGGCAAGCGTCTGGGGATGCCCGGTATGGGACATACGTAGAGGACGCCAGGCAACTGCTTAAAACAAAGGGAGCCGCGCCAGGGCTCCCTTCACCTTGCAAGTCGACAAGGGCTTAGGCAGCGGCGTCCTTGAGCTTTTTCATCGGACGGACCTTCACCTTGACGGTCGCCGGCTTTGCAGCAAACCACTGATCCTCTCCGGTGAACGGGTTCTTGCCGAAGCGCTTCTTGGTCGCCGGCACTTGGGTGGCGACCACCTTGAACAGGCCGGGCAGGGTGAATTCGCCCGCGCCTTTCTTGTGCACTGCGCTCAACACCGTGTTTTCCAGATGGGCCAGCACGGTCTTGACGGTCTTGGCATCCAGTTCGGTTTGCGCGACAAGGTGAGCGAGCAGGCTGGACTTGTTGAACTTGTCACTGAGCGGCTTGGCGACCGGTGCAGCTGCGGCGGCCTTCTTCGCTGGCGCCGCCTTCTTGGCCGCAGCCTTCACCGGGGCTTTGGTTGCCGGTGCCTTCTTGGCGGCAGGCTTGGCAGGGGTCTTCGCGACAGCTTTAGCTTTAGTTACCATGGGATTGAAGCCTCGATTTCTAGTGGTTTGGGCGCTGACCTGCCAGAGGCATGAGCGCTCGCCGGAGCATAGCAAAAACCGCGCTGCATGTGGGCTTGCCGTCGACCTGAGAGGACGCGCCGGGGCTCGCTCAAGTGCATACGTGGTTTTGATGGTGGTGGCAATCCGGTCGCGGGTTCGGAAACGGGCAAAGCCAGGCAGATCTGGCCGCCGAGCGCCAGGGCCACGCCGCGACGCAGGCGCGGCTGGAGGCGGGGCGGGCGGAACTGGATGCCGCCGGGCGGCAGCTGGCGGAACTGCGCACTCAGTTCTCGACCGAGCTCGAGCGGGCTCACGAGGAGGTGACCCTCGCCCAGGAACCCAAGCGAGTCACCCTAGAAGCTGATACCCAGCGAAAGGATCGCGATCTGCGCATGTGAGCCAGGGTTGAACCAGTAGAGACTTCCAGTGACCTTGCGCACCGTGACTTGGAAAAAGCCGCCTCGCTGGAGATCACGGTCCCCCCCGTAGATCCGCGTACGCTGGGCGACGAGGCCCAATCTCAGCCATTCGACGGGGCGGTAGCCAAGTTCACTCCAGGCATAGAAGTATCCTGGTTCTGCTCCATGCGGATCCAGGTATTCGGCTTCGATGTAGTAGTCGAATTTCTTGAAGGCCACGCTGGCCTCGAGTCCGCCGATCACACCGTGTGTCGAGCCCCATAAGAATCCGACGATAGGCGTCGCCTTGAACTGGACGGTTTCGCCCCCCGAGAATGACCAGCCGAGGAATGCCGACTGCGAGTGCTTCGCCTCGTAGTTGGCTCTTGCCTCGAGGTGGAGTTGCGATTTCTCCGCGATGAAGATGCCGCTGAGATAGTCGCCGCTCTCACGCGGCATATTCCAGTAGCCAGTTGCCGAAAAAGTCCACGGTGCGCTGGCAGGCTGCGCGGCGGCGTCCGGTGCAGGCTGGGGCGGTTCCTGTGCGCCGACACCCGTCGCCGCAAGCGTGAGGGCCAGCAGTAAGGTCGCGGATCGCACCTCAGCCACCCAGCGCAATGACGGCCGCAGTCAGGGCGGCCCCCCCAGCCGTCATGCCCAGGCCGGTGGCCCAACTGCCCATGCCTGCGTAGCGGCCAAGCGCCCATCCGGCGATGAACAGCATGGCGAGGGTCAGCACGCGCGAGATCAGTAGTGCCAGGCGGACGTCTGCCAGCAGCACGAATGGCAGCGCTACCGGAAACGTGGTCAGGACGACAATGCAGAAGATCCGCACGGACGCAAGCAGGTCGGCCAGGTTCAGACGCGGACGGGCCGGCAGCGTTGGGGCTCCGGCGAGCCGCGCCCGCATGGCTTCCAGTTCCGTCTCGGTCACCAGCGACCTCATCTTACGGGGCAGGGCATCACTGATGAGACCGATTGCCGCCGACCGGTCACTCGTATTCCTGACGGCAAGCGCGAGGGAGAGCTTCTGGCCGCGTCCCGCCAGCGTGCGAACCAGGAACATGACTGCGTCGACCAGCCCCCAGGCCAGGTTGCACCCCAGGGCGGCATGCAGCATGGTGCGACTGGCGTTCGGCCCGCCCGTGCCGCTCGCTACCGCGCCGACAAAGGTGAGCGCCATGAACAGGCCGAAGCACATCTCTGAGACACGGTCCACCACGTCAAGCACCGGCTCTCGCATCTCCGCGTCTTCCGGCGCGACCGTCGTGCCTGCGCTGAGGGTTGTCTTGGGTGTATTTGCCACAGAGAGCTCCCGGTAACTGCATCGATGGTCGGACAGGGTAATACGGGGCAGCTAGCAATTCCTCTCGGCACAGGCAAAGTTTCCGGCGGGCCGAAAGGACCATCCCGATGCAGTGTCTTCCTGAAAGGCGAGGGGCTCTCAGAAGCGGAGCGCCACACTCAGCATGGGGCCCTTCAATGTCAGCCTTTGCACCAGGTCGTCGTCACCGAGCTGATAGGTCAGGTAGCGGTAGGTCAGTTGCACATCTCCCCACTTTGCCGCATACGCCGCCCCTGCGGATGCTTGCACCGTATATCTGGAGGAGCCGGTACCGAAGTCGAAGTAGTAGGGCAGGTACCATCTGTCAGAGTCGCCAAGACGGATGCGCCCGCGGACACCGATGATTCCGTCGACGATATTCGCGGTCTGCGACAGGCTCCCTTCTCTTGCCAGCGTCGCGCCTTGTCCGGTGAATGTGGCAGACAGTGTCCAGTTCGCGTTCGCACTCAGGTTCAGGTACCGAAGCCCGCCGAGTGGTTCGATCGTGCCCCAGGGCACATGTAGAGCCGTATAGGCCACGGCAAGTCCGAACAGGCCGCCGGTCAGGCTGCTGCCTGCTCCGGTTTCCACGTCGCGCGGTATGCCAACCGCGGCACCATTCCCGGCGCCGACCGCATTGACCGTGGTCTGTTGGTGACTGAAGTCCAAATAGGCTGCGTCGGCCAGGATCGTCCAGTTCCCCTTGCTGGCCTCGGCCTGCAACATGAGCAGGAACTGCAAGTTCTGGAGATAGCTGTCCGGCCCTGTTCCCACGTCGAGTCTGCCACCTCCGGTCGATGACGATCCGGAGAATCGCAGGGCTCCGCTCACGTTGGGTAACCAGAGGTATGGGCCAATCGCGAATCGCCACCCATTCGCATCCGGCGATTCTGCGTGTGCCGAGCCGGCCGCGATCGCAAGGACGATCGCGATACCCAAACGGTTCCAGCCAGGCTTCGCAAGCCGCGGTTTGCCATATTTCGCGTCGAGCCGGCCGCCTTGCCGCGTGTTTCCCATCCTTCACGCCTCCGCTCTTCCAGTGGAGCCGAGCGCCGCCCCGATCAACACACTGATACAGACGCCCCGCGTCGGTCGCCTCACCCATGGATGCATGTTTGACCCTCCAGACAATGCGTTGTCTGGCCGATGGCAATGCTTCCGGTCTGCCGCAGATCGAAGGATGGCTTGTGCCGTTCCATGATTTGTCTAATTCGTCTCGCCATGACAATCCGGCGTCCGCGGTAAGTTACATTCCGCCGGATTCGCCATATGAACATAGGGCAGGGACTCCTCGAATGCAACCTGCCCGCCGCACTGTTGGGGCAGGCAGGCTCAAGCCATCAAGCAGGGCCTCGTATTCCTCGCGGAACTGGCGGGTGGGGCTCTTCACAATTGTGACGGTGCCGTCGATGGGACCGAAGGCCGCTGCCCGCCAGGATGTGGCACAGGTTCTCCAGCGCTTCGAGGTCGCCGCGCATGCCCCGGCCGGTGTCTCTCCGATTGAGTGGTCGCATCAACTAGGGATATTCATTGGAGGGGAACTGGGCTGCCATGGAGAACGCATCGCGACCTGATCGCGATTGATGACCCGGCCGGATGCCTCCAAGACGCAATCCTTCCACCAAGCCCGCGCAACTGGAGCGGCGCTGCCAGTTGCTGCCTGTGATGATCGAGAGGGCGCTAGTCCGCTCCCATGGCGGAAGCGTTCGACCAGATTTCGTGAGGCATACAGATGCTCGTCCAGGGGTCGTTGTTCAAGACGATTGGCGCGACTGGGGATGACGGCTTGCACACCCGCGGACTGCAGGTGTTGCAGGATCGCGTTCGAATCGTAGACTTTGTCGACGGCCAGACTGGCGGGCTTCAGTTCGTCAAGCAAAGGCAGCGCTTCGGGGCTGTCCCCGGCCTGGCCGCCGGTCGGGCGAAAGCGCGCGAGCATACCCAATCCATCGACCAGCGCATGAATCGTGGTGGTCAATCCGCCACGCGAGCGGCCGATCGCCTGACCGCCTGTTATTGGGACGCACCGGTGGCATGGTGGTGGGCACGCACAACGGTGCTGTCGATGAAGACTTCCTCGAAGTCGGCGTCGCCCCCCAAGCTCAGCAAACACCATGTACCACAGCTGCGCCCGAGACCATATGGCAAAGCGCTGGTACACACTGCTCCAAGGTCCGAAATCGGGAGGTAGATCGCGCCATGGGCTGCGGGAACGCGCCATCCACAACACGGTCTCGACAAACAGTCGATTGTCCCGCCGCCGTTCGAGCCGGGTCCGTTGCCGTGCCGGGCAGCAAGGGGGCGATCCGTTCGTATTGTTCATCGCTGAGCATCAACCTTGGCATCCTGTCTTTCCGAAAAAACGGGATGCAAACTGATTCCTTTACAAGTTAACAGCCCGCTCGTTGCTGATTGTCAATCAGGATCTAGCAAAACGCGAGGGATCGGATTTGGGCCAGGGAGCGGCACCTGGTTGTGATGGGTCCACACAGCCATCGGCCCCGACTTCTTGCCTTGAGCATCTGACTTGCAGGGGGCCGCAGCAGAGCTAGACTTAAGTAGCACACGCCGCATTTCATCCTGGGTTCGCGGCAAGTGCGCGCCATGCCAGTTCTTTTTCCGTACTCGCGTCCGACAAGCCGGTTCTTGAAAGGCTTGGTGGGGATCTTGTGCTTCTGCGGGACGCTTGCTTCGGCGCAGCATTCCGTGGCGCCAGATGTCGCACCGGGGGCTCGCACCGCCCTGCCGAGCAACACCAGCGCTGCGACGGTGCGCAGGTTCAGCCTTGCCACCAAGGCGTGGAAGGGCGACTTCGACGCGATGCTCGAGCACCGCGTTATCCGCGTGCTGGTGCCCTACAGCCGAACCTTGTATTTCAGTGACCGGGGCCACGAACGCGGACTGGCTGCGGATCTGGTGCGCGAATTCGAGCGATACCTGAACAGGAAATATGCCAGCCGGCTTGGCAACCGGCCGCTGACTGTCATTATCATTCCCACCACACGCGAGCGCTTGCTGCCAGATCTCGCTGCGGGGCTGGGCGACATCGCAGCGGGCAACCTGACAGAGACGGACGAACGGCTGAAGCTGGTCGACTTTGCCGCGCCGCGCGACCAGAGGCCGGTGCGCGAACTGGTGGTAACCGGCCCCAGGACGCCCACCCTGAATGGCCTCGACGATCTTGCTGGCAATACGGTGCACGTGCGCCGCTCCAGCAGCTACTACGAAAGTCTGGCCGCGCTGAACGATAGCCTGCAGCGCTCCGGGAAAAAACCAATGAAGCTGGTGCTGCTGCCCGATGCGCTAGAGGATGAAGACGCGCTGGAGATGCTCAATGCCGGCCTCCTGTCCATCGTAGTGGTGGACGACTGGAAGGCGGCGATGTGGGCGAAAATCCTGCCGAAGATCAAGGCCCGCACGGACCTGATCCTGCGCAAGGAGGGTTATGTCGGCTGGGCCTACCGCAAGAACAGTCCTCAGATGCGGCAGGCGCTGGATGATTTCAATGTCAACCACGTCAAGAAGCAGGGCATTGCCGCATACCATCTCAAGCAATACATGCGCCGGATCACGCAAATCAGGAACAACGCCAATGACGCCGAATACAAGCGCTTCGAGCACACCCTGAGCCTCTTCGAGAAGTACGGCAAGGACTATCGATTTGATCCGCTCATGCTGGCCGCTCAGGGCTTCCAGGAATCGAAGCTGAAACAGGATGCGCGCAGCCATGTGGGGGCAGTCGGCGTCATGCAGATCATGCCGGCCACCGGCAAGTGGCTTAACGTTGGCAACATCCGGATGACGGAGCCCAACATCCACGCCGGCGCCAAATATATGGACCTGTTGATGACCCGGTATTTCCCCGATGCGCATTTCTCGGACGAGAACCGCGCGCTGTTCGCATTCGCCAGTTACAACGCGGGTCCTGCCAATATTGCCAAGATGCGCACGGAAGCGGCTGAGCTCGGGCTGGACCCCGACAAATGGTTCAATAATGTCGAGATTGTGGTGGCCGAGGAGATCGGCATGGAAACCACCACCTATGTTCGCAATATCTACAAGTACTACACTGCCTATCGATTGCTGCAGGAAAGACATGCTGCACGCGAACGTGCGATCAAGGAACTCAAGACGAGCAATCGCTAAAAGGCGCCACCTCGACCTATGACTGCCAGATCGTGACCGATCAGAATGCAGCACTGAAATTCAGTAATGTGACGAAGGTGCGTTGTTGGCGGATCCTCGTCCCAGGTATAAGGCCGTTCGATCGTTCGAGGCCATGTCCAAATCCAGCAGAACCCTAGCCTCGTCCCCATATTTCGACCATGCCGGATCGGCATACGGCGAGGCGAAGGGCTGCGATTGAGCTTCAAGCCGGCGATCGGGAACGGCTGCTTCGGCCAAATTTCAGTCGTCCCCAGACTGGAGTGCGAACGGCCGTGACTGGTCGTTATGCAAATCTCTGCATAGCGGCCAAACAGTCCTTCCGTAGCGGCGCCACGGGGCAGAAACCGTCAAGGAACGAGTCTATCCAGTGTCCTTCTCCTGGGGCAGTTGAAGATGCTGAGGTGATCGGTGATCGCGTCGGTCTGTTGAGGCGTGGCCAGGCAACAGGCTCCGTCATTCAGATATTCAGGCGCGAAACCTTGGTGCCGGACAGCGACACGTCACCCATCAGGCCGGCATTGGTCAACACAATTGCTTCGACAGGCGCGGTAGCCGTTGTTGTATCAATCTCTCCGTTCGCACCGACCTTCAGTAGCGCAACCGATCCTTCGGCACCAACCGACCAGCCTTTGGAATTGCGAAAGCCATTGAGCGCGTCATGCGTCATGAACAAGAAAATGATGGCCTTTGATTGCGCACCTGCCTGTAGGCCAAATGAGCCCGACACCGTGCTGTAGTAGCCAGCCGTTTTGCCACCCACATGCAACGCGCCTTCGCCGTACTCGCCGCCGGCGATGAAGCCGACCTTCAGCACGGACGGGAACACGAGAACGCCGTTCGCCTTGGCGACGAGTTCCTTCGAGCCTTTGACTGTCTCATACAGCCGCGACAGGGTAGCGTGGACCTTTGCATCGATTTCCTTCCGTTTTGCTGCGTTGGACTCGGCGGCAAGGGTGTTACTCGATGTCACCGGGAAACCCGCCAGCGTAAGGCCCGCGAAGGTAAGCGCGGCGGTACCTGTCTGTATTAGGCTTCTTCTGCGCATGGTTGCCTCCATCGTCGATCACGGTTGAACCGTGTTGCTGCAATGGTTGAGAGGATGTACTGCACCGACACTTGCCTTGTCAGGTGCTGCCTGTTGTCATACCCGTCGCCACAACACTACAGATGGTGCAATGCCGCCATACGCAACTGCGCGGCTGCGGGGGCGGTGGCGGTGGCGGTGGCGGCCTCATAACGCAAATCCAGTAGCGTGCATGACCTTGCCAGCCCCCTTCACAAGGCGCAACACGGCCTCCGACTGAGTCTCGCCGGGCAGCCGCTACCGCCAGCGCTGCCGGATACAACCTGATCGTAGAAAAGGACCTGTCGACGCGCGGGATTTTCTTGTGGCCCGAGTTCAGGATAGATGAGGGCCGTGCGAATTTCACGATTGCTATGACGAAACTCATGGAGTGCCTGAGCTACCGGACTCGGTAGAGGCCGCGATGAAATGCATCGGGGGGCACATTCTAGCTGTCGTGATCGTCGCCTGCTCGATCACGGGCTGCGCCGCCATACCTGCCGATGTATCTGGAAGTGATTACCGCAGCCGCGCGGTGACGCGTGTCGAGGGGGCATTGCCTCTACCGGCAGCCGTTCTTCCAGCAAGGGAAACCGCCGCCGTGTATGGCGTCCCTCTGGCAAAGAAGAAGATTCAGCCGGTATGGATCGAGGTGCGGAACAACGACGATCGCAATTACTTCCTGCTGTCGACGGGCATGGACCCGAACTTCTTTCCCGCGCCTGAAGGAGCCGAAGCGTTTGCTGACGGCGCGTCGCAAGATGACGCGGCCAGGCTCGACGCGCGCTTTGGCGCGCTCGCTTTTCGCAATCCCATCCCACCGGGTGAGACGGTCTCGGGCTTCGTGAGGTCATCGTAGACCGCGCTGGGCGGCGATGAGCGCGAACGCATAAGGTAAGCAAATGTCGCAAGGGCGGCGAAGTCTACCGGGGAACAGTTCTCCGAAGGGGGGCTCTTGGATATCGATTCGCAAGGAGTACCTCAGTCCATCCAGTCCGGGACTGCCGGAAGCTCTTCACCAGTCGTTGCGCGACGGCGTACACGTGGAGATTGCCCAGGCTTTCATGAACTACTATTCTCTCAAGGTATATATGTTATCCAGGCAGCAATTCCGACTCTCCCCTAATACAAATGGAGTGATGATCATGCAACACGGTTTCATTGCGTGGCTTGTCATTGGTGGAATTGCCGGATGGCTGGCCGGCGTGGTGGTGAAGGGTGGCGGATTCGGTTTGGTGGTGGACATCATCGTGGGCATCGTCGGCGCCTTCATCGGAGGATGGCTGGCCGGCGTACTTGGCATTTCACTTGGTGGCGGCTGGATTGGATCCATCGTCACGGCCTTGATCGGTGCTGTCATCCTGCTTTTCGTGATTCGACTGATCAAGCGCGGGTAGCGGAAATCATGGTCGACTAGCCAGGAATTCAGCCACTGCACGTCTTTCAAACTCGCTCAGGTTCGTGACGATCTGGCCCATCATCGCGGCCTGACGATCGCCTCGGGCATAGCGGTTCAACGGATCAACGATTTACGCGGCATGCCGGACGTCCAGGATAGCAAGCTCGCGAGATGGATCGACGACCACCTGGCGAATCGCAGACAAGCAGGCTTTGCACTGGCCATCGAAGGTGACCAGATCTAGCGATTTGCGCGCTTTGCCGAACAAGCGGGCCATCATGGTCGACTGACGGTGCGGCTCGCCTCGACTTTCTTCTGCGGGCCAAACGTGATACAGCGGCGCGGCGCTCATTTTGAGAGAGCGGTCGCCCAGGATGGCGCGCCCACAACGGTGACCGTCGACAAGGGCGGCGCCAACCTTGCCGGGCTGCACGCGATCAACGCGCAGCGCGAACGGCCCATCAGGATTCGCCAGACCAAATATCTATACAACGTCCTGGCGCAGGCCCGTCTGGCGATCAAGCGTCGCGCCCGGCCGATGCTCGGCTTCAAATATTTTCATTGCGCCCGCATCCTGTTGGCCGGGATCAAGCTCATGCACATACTGCGCAAGGAGCAATGCCGGACCGCGCAGGGAAGCTGCTCTTCCACAGCGGAGCAGTTTTACGCGCTCGCGGCATGATTTCCGTTGAACCCTGCGGACCAAATCGGGCTGCGCCCCTTACTGCAAAAAGGCCGCTGTGCTGCTCCACTAAAAGCTTGCGGCGATTCCCAAGGAAATACCCGACACATTGTTGCCGAACACATAGCGCACCACGGCCCGAATCCTCGTGACAAAGACTTCATGCGCCGACGCGTCGAGTTCGAGGCCAGTGCCGAGCGTGGTAAGGTCGTTAAACCCCAGCGTGCCGGCATCACGCCCCAGGTAGCGCGAGTGCGATAACTCAAGTACATAGCGTACCGGCCGATCCAGAGCCCACATGCCAGTGGGGGCGCGCCAACGCGCATACAGGCTGGCGGTTTGGGCTGCCCCCGTTCCCGTCACGGCGGAACTCGTGCCGCCAAAGCTCTGCAGGTGGATGTTCGTGTACCGCACCTCGATGTCAGCGTCGTAAGTCGGCGCATGGCGCTCCCAATCGAGCATCACCGAGCCGCCTAACCCATAGGCGTTGAGGTGGCCATTTTCGATGAAGCTGATGTCCTTGCCAGTCTTCTGACCCAGCAGGAACTGCGCCACCGATGCGTCCGTGGTGACACGCGCCAATGAGGCGTTGAGGATGGGGCGGAACACCAACTCCTTATTTGCGGTAAGCGGGAAATCCCACCCCACGCCAATCGTTCCGGCTACGGTGTTCCACTTGGTTGGTATCTGGCGCGAGTCGACCCCGTTGGAAGCAACATAGGTCGGATCGTAGCGGTTGTAGCCGATCGAACCTTCGAGATACAACGGCATCGTCTTGCTCCAGGTGAACCCTCCACCAAGTTGCCAGAGGGTGACATCCGGATTGCCAGTCGCCCCGTTATTGATCGCCAGGGAACTGGATGCAAGGTCTGGAACCACCGCGAAGGACATCAGCGAGATCACCGCATTGGCACTCTTCTGAAGATTGGCTCCAGGCAGTTGAAATTCCGTGATGCTTTGGGCGACCGCCTGGACAGGTGTCAGGCAGAGCGGCCACAGGATGGCCAGCCATTTGAGACGTGGTTGAGTGACGCCATTCATTTAAGCCCCTTGGGTCTATGAAATCAATAACCACACGCGAACACAAGAGATAGGCCGCCATCTTCAATGGCGCAGAACACATGCGTAATGTTCTCGCATCGAAATGATATCCCGCAAGCGGTCCACAGAATTCAGCGCGGAGGCGCCCGCTCATTCCGCCCCCCCAACCACCCCCAGGAGCGCCTCACGCGGCACAATTAACGCTGGGGAGACCACGAGGATTGCCGTCTGAAGCGAGGCTTCCGGGTGCCTTTGCGTGGCGGTCATGCTGCTGACACTTGGCATCGCGGCGCCTGGCAGGTCATGCAGATGTGGTTTGCCGTGGACGCGCAGGTCTCAGGAGCACGGACACCCAACATGTCTGTTCGACAGCGTACGGACGCGGGGAGCGACGCAGGCACAGATTGACGCTTCGTATAGCTATAGCGTCCGGGGATCCTGATGCGCTCCTACCTTTTTCTCCCACTATTTCTCTCGCCATTCCTGGTGGTCGGCTGCAATACGGCGCCGATTCCCCCGGGCAAGCCAGTCGATATTCCCACGGCTCTCGAACAAGTGGTCCAGGGACTGTGCACTTTCAAGAAGAATCTGGAGGGAAGGAAGCAGGATTGGGGCGTTGCTTTTGACTCCGTCACCGTGGAGCTTGACCTGACCATCGACGGCACAAAGAACCCTCAGCTGGCAGTCGCACCGGATATTCAGTTTATGCCGACGGTTAGTTATGGACAGACCATCACGGCGGCGAAAGGAAGCAGACTTACCCTTACACTGAAGAATACCGGCGGCGGCAGCACATCCGCTGGCGTCGACTGCAACGTCACCAAGTCAGCAAATTAGGGGGAGGGGGCGCCAGCGGACATTGCACAGGTGTCGGCCGTCTGGACGCCGGCCGTCCGACGCTGCGCTTTACGGCCGGTTCAGTCAGCCCCCCCCAATTGGGTCATGATCGTAATCACTCCTGCGGTTCAAGGAGACCGCGCCAAATCGGGGGCGACGACGATGTTCGCTACTGAACAACGAGGCTCGACGTTCATTTGGCCGCCGTCAAGCTGACAACCTTTCTTCTAGCTGGGCTGACAGTCCCGCCAGGGCGGGAAGCGCTGCGTTGATCACGTAGACGGGTATGTCGGCCAGATAGGCCCGCATGCGACCGTTGTTCTCGAACCTGCGACGGAAGGCGGATTGGGCGAACATTGCGCCCAGGCGCGGCACAATTCCACCACCGATATAGACGCCGCCTCGCGCGCCGATGGTTAGTGCCAGATCCGCGGCGACCGTGCCCAACATTGCGCAGAACATTCCCACCGCCTTCTTGCAATGCGGATCGGTTCCCAAGAGTGCCTGCTTGGTGATGGCGGCGGGAGAGAGCGGATACTGCCCCGGCACATGCGCGCGGATCGCCTCATGAATCAGCGTCAAGCCGGCTCCGGAAAGCAGGCGTTCCGCGGATACATGCCCAAAGCGGGCCCGCGCATATCGCCACACCCGCGCCTCCTCGTCGTCAGAGGGGGAAAAGCTTGTGTGTCCGCCTTCGCCCGACAGCGCGATGTACCTGTCGTTGCACGGTATCAAGCCAGCCATGCCCAACCCGGTTCCGGGGCCGAGCAGGCCAAGGGGGGAAAGCTGGCTGGCAGGCTTGCCGCCGACCTGCAACAGATCCGCCGCCGAAAGGTAAGGTAGCGCATGCGCCAGCGCGGTGAAGTCGTTTGTCACCACCAGGGTATGGAACGAGAAAGCGTAGCGTAGCGCGTCAATGGAGAATGACCACTCGAGGTTCGTCATCTTCACCAGGTCGGTTAGCACCGGCGTGGCAATGCCGATCGCTGCGTGGCGTACCTGCGGCCCGAGGTCACCGAGCGTGGCCAGATAGGCGCGCAGTGCAGCCTCGATGCCACAGTAGGCAGCGCAATCCAGCACCGTCACGTGCGCGAATGTCCGTGTTGCCACCTCGATGGCAAACCGCGCATTGGTGCCGCCGATGTCAGCGACAAGCCGTGGCGACGCGAATGGTTCAATTTGCCGCATAGACGTCGATGGGGACGGTATTTTGATGGATGATGCAACTGATCGGCAGGGCGAAATCCTGCGCGTGCGAGGCAAGCGCAAACACTTCGCGCTTGCTTGCTCCGCCGAGCACCAGTATCAGTTTGCTGGCCCCAAGCAATGCCGCTCGGTTCAATGTTATGCGACGATGGGCGGCGCTGCGTGGGGACGTTGCAGTGTATCCCGGTGGCGCGCTCAGATTCATGGCCTGCGCGTACTCGGGGGCATCCGCAAACAAAGACGCTATGTGACTGTCCTCTCCCATACCGAGGACCACCAGGTCGGGCTGGCTGAAACCGGCGTTGGCCTGGATCAGTGCCCTGGCCACATCGATACCGTCCGGCGTTGCGTACTCCTCCGCAACCAGGGGGATGAAGCGGGCCCGCGCGGCTTCGCCTCGAAGCAGATGGGCCCCCACCAGCCTGGCATTGCTGTCGGAATGGTGCGGTGGCACGGCGCGTTCGTCGACCAACATGATGGCGACGTGTTGCCACGGCAGACGCTGCATGCTTAGCGCCTGGAAGAAGGGGACGGGCGTACGGCCGCCCGACACGGCCAGGTATGCGCTGCCTTTGCTCTTGATCAGGACGGACAGGTGCTCTGCCACGCTCAGCGCCAGTGCTGCGGCCTGGGCAGGAACGTTATCGTGGAACACTTGCTGCATGTCAGATTTCCTCGTGCCATGCAACACCGTCACGCGAGAGCAAGGCGCTGGAGGCCGCCGGTCCCGACGTGCCCGCGGTATAGAGCTTGAGCGGCGGACTGCCGGAAGACCATGTCTCGATGATTGGCTTCACCCAACACCATGCCTGAGCTTGCTCATCGCGCCGGACGAATAGGCCGAGACGCCCGTGAATGACGTCCAGCAGCAAGCGCTCATATGCCCCTGCGCGGCGCTCGGTTGAAGTCCTGGCGAGGTCGAGATCGAGATAGGTTTCCCGCAGCGAAACGGTATCCCCGGGCGCCTTTGTGAAAAGATAGAGGCGTATGCTTTCCTCGGGTTGCAGCGAGATGACCAGACGGTTCTGGGCTGACAAGCCAAGCGGGCGAGGGAGTAGCTCGTGGGGAACGCTACGGAAGTGGACGACGATCTCGGCCAGGCGCGACCCCATGCGCTTTCCGGTGCGCAGGTAAAAGGGGACGCCCGCCCATCGCCAGTTTGCGATCTCCGCTTTGATAGCGACGAATGTCTCGGTCTGGCTGTCCAGCGTTACGTCGGCCTCTTCACGATAGCCTGGCACCGGGTGTCCGTCCGCGGCACCCGGGCGATATTGGCCTCTTACAGTTCTCTCGGTCACGCATCGGGGACTCATCGGCGTGAGTGCCTTGAGTACCTTCAGCTTTTCGTCCCGGATGGCGTCGGCGTCCAAGGTGGCAGGTGGCTCCATTGCAACCATGCAAAGGAGTTGCAGGAGATGGCTCTGGAGCATGTCCCGCAGCGCGCCGGTACGGTCATAGAAAGTGCCGCGCTGCTCGACACCCAGTTCCTCCGCTATCGTGATCTGGACATCGCGGACCCATTCCCTGCGCCAGAGCGGTTCGAACAGGGTATTGCCGAAACGGATCGCCATTAGATTCTGGACCGGTTCCTTGCCTAGGTAGTGGTCAATGCGATAGATCTGATCCTCTTCAAAAAAGCGGGCCACGGCGTCATTGATCGCCTCGGAAGATTCGAGGTCGTGACCGAGCGGCTTTTCCAAGACGACGCGCACATTGCGCTGGTTCATGCCGACCCGGGAAAGCTGCTCGCAGATCTGTGCGAATAGGTGTGGCGGGGTGGCCAGGTAGCAGACGACGACTTGCGCGGCGCGTTGCGCTATGCATTCCGACAGCGCTTCAAAGCCTTTGTCCAGGGAGGTGTCGACATGGAGGTAGTCGATCCGGTGCAGGAAGCTCTCCCAGCATGCCTGGAACCGCAGTTCGTCCGGGCTGCCTCCAGTGATCGGTACGCCCGCCTGCACCATCGGCCTGACGCGCTCCTCGAGCATGGAAATCAAGCTTGCCCGCTCCATTGGCTTGGTGCCGGTCGCGAGGATTCGGCCTTGTGCATGCAGGAGCCCGGCGCGATGGGCGTCGAAGAGCGCGGGAATGAGCTTGCGGCATGCAAGGTCGCCCGTGCCGCCGAAGATCACCAGATCGAATTCAGGTAGTGACAAGCTTCACCTCTCCCAGGTGTATATAGTGGAATCGCGTCATGTTGCAGGCGGATGCTGATCTTTTGGCCCGGACCGACGTGTGCGGCGGAAGGGGATTCGGGACGCGGGACGACCCGGAACTCAGAACTTCTTGCGAATGCCCGCGGCTACGCCGAGCATGTCGTTCTTCCCGGCGCCGAGGAAGTAGCCGTTGACGAACCCGGTTGCCGAGACGTCGAAGTTCAGGCCAGCGTTCTTCGCGTATGCCGTGGTCAGGTAGATGTCCGTGGTCTTGGACAGGCTGTAGTCAGCGATGAACAGGATTTGCCAGGGATTCTTGGCCCTGACGGCAGGAAGCCGGCCGAGGCTGACGTTGGCGAGACTGATGTCGTCATAGTAGTACGCCAGGGTCAGGCCCAGCGCCGCCGTGGCCTGATAGTTGACGCCTACCCAGTAGAGGTTGTCGTGCCAGAGGGTGGCATTGGAGCCGGTCTTGTCCAGGCCCCAGCGGTAGCCGCCCACGAACTTGGCGGGGCCGGCGGCATAGCTGCCGGCGATGCCCGCGCGTTTGAAACTGCCGATGTCACTGGAGGCGGCGAGCGTCGGGTTGTACTGGTCATAGGCGATACCGATGCCGAAGACGTCGGATTGGTAATTCAGTGCAGCGCCGTACCCGGTGTCGCGACGGAACTGGCCCGGTGTTTCGCCGGCGCCGAAGATGCCGTTGCCGAATGTCCAGTGCGCAATCGCGGTCACACGGCCGAATTGGCCAACGTACTTCGACATATTGTCCGAGCGGGCACTGAAGCCTCCTATGGCCCCGGCGGGCTCGTATTGGTTGGTATAGTTGGCCGCCGTGAAGTTGGCGAAGCCGTCGTAGATGGAAGTGGTCTGCCGGCCGAAGGTGACCCGCCCGAAGTCGCGGCTGGCAAGGCCGACCCACGCCTGGCGGCCAAACATGCGGCCACCGAAGCCCAACTTGCCGTCATCCACGGTAAAGCCGTTCTCGAGCGCGAATACCGCCTGCAGGCCACCGCCGAGATCCTCGGTGCCGCGCAGGCCGAAGCGCGAGCCGGACAGGCCGCCGGAGTTCATTCGCACCAGGTTGTGCGCGGGGCCGCTTGTGTAGCGGTTGGCCGCGGTGGGTGTAGTGCTCGAGAAATTGCTGACGTACTCGATGTTGGCATCGACCACCCCGTACAGGGTAATACTCGACTGGGCCTGCGCTGCCCCGGCGATGAATGTCGCACATCCAGTCAACAGGGCCTTGCGCAGATGTCTACGTTGGTGAATTCCTTTCATTGCTCTCCTCCTCTAGTTATTGGCAGAATTCTTCGTCAGGTGCCACGCCTCGGGACGCCAGGGCGCCGCGAATTGCGGCTATGCGTTGCCATGCGCGGCTTTGCGGCGGCACTCGACCCGTACGGTCCCCGATGCGCTCGCCCATATCCGTGCGGATCCCTGCTCCGGCTTGTCTTCGCAGCGCTGCACCGGGCCTTCGATGGCGATCGCAACCCCGTGCGGGAATTGCGCCAATGGCAGCACGAGTTCGGTCGGCGCCTGCACGGTTACATCGGCTTGGTATGTAAAGACGAACGCGCCAGAAACGCGATCGTAGTGCATCGCCGTCAGGCACCCCTGTACCGCGGCGACATAGGGCCGGGCAAAGCCGGCCACCGCGCGGCCACCGGCGTCCGGGTCGAGTGGGTCGTCGATCTGGTCAACGGAAAAGATGGAAAGATCTTCCTGGTTCCACTGGTCGCCGATGCGCAGATCGTTGCGGTTGGTAGCCGTGTAGTTCCATTGTGTTGCGCTCAGCAGCAGCTCGTCCAAGGCGCCATACATCAGCTCGAGCGCCTGGGTGTGCGGCCCGAATACATCCCGCTTGCCCGCACTCCACTCCACATACGCCCGGCCATTGTCCAAGTCGAAGGGAATGCCGAACTCTCCGACCAAGGTAGGCGCGCCGCCTGGGAACCGGTCTGCCGCCCCCTTCAGCCTGGCCAGTTGCCGTACGTACCGATCGCGCAGGGCGGCAGGCCCTTCGGCGCGCTCGCCTGTCAGCACGTCGACGGAGTTGTTCTGGTCGAACGACTTGCTAAGGAGCAGCCCCAGGTCGTACCAGTGGCTTGCATTGACCGATTGGCAGGGCATTGCGACGGGGAAGGCGCGGCCGCTGAGTGCCCCAATCGGGTCCATCTGTGCCATCAACAGCCAGTCTTCGCGATGGCGGCGCACACGGATGGCAGCCTCGGCAAAGAACGGCGCGAATACGTCTTCAGCGATGTCCAGAGGGCGACCGTTTACCCGCTTGAAGACGTCCTCGTCGAGCGGCACGATGCGGCCCCGCTCAAGCCGGTAGATGCCCGCGTGTTCGAACGGGCAACTGGCACCATCGACCCAGATGGGGCGCCCTGCGGCATTGAGCAGGCGCATCGCGTCCGAACGGGGTCCACGCTGGTCCGAGCTGGAAGGAATGAGGGGGACCTCTGTCGGGATGCCCCGGGCCAGCGAAAGCGCGGCGAGCGGCGTGACGGCAGGACCGGGCAGATGCGGGCCGTCGTGCGTCGATAACGATTGGCCCAGCCAGCCGAGTCCCGGTTCGTTGAGAATGTCGAAGCCGATCACGTGTGGCAGCGCGCGCAGGCGCAGCGCCATCTGCTCGACTGCATCGAAGAAGTGCCCCTGCAGGTAGTCCTGCACGTTTTGGCCTTGAATGCAAAACTCCGGCGTCAGCGTGCGGCCTGCCCAGAAGAGCGTCCACATGATAGCGTTTGCGGGCAAGCGGTAGTTGAGCGGCCAGCTCATCTGGGGGTAGCTGGGTTGGCGTGGATTTCCGTTCGCGAAATGGAACCGATGTTGCATGACGTGCGCCGCGTCCGCGCTATCGAAGTTGCGGTAGTCCAGGCCAACCGCTTCGAAGGTCCAGCCTGGTGCGCCATCGCCCCCGCTCATCCTCGACCATGCGTCCTGATGGAAGTCGACGAAGACAAAGAGGCCATGCTCCCCGGCCTTTCGGCAAATCTCCGTGAAATAGGCAAGGTAGTCATCGTCGTATTGTCCGGGGCCGGCATGCTCGATCGCTTCCCAAGTGGTGATCAGGCGCAGGCAGTTAAAGCCCCAGCGGCGGATGCGCGCAAGGTGCGAATCTGCTTCCGCCAGTGGGAACGGCCGGCCGACAAAGGACGTCTCCCGATGATCGGCGAAGTCCGTCGGATATTGCGTTCCGCCATGGGGGTAGGGGACCTTGCTGTCTCCTCCCAGGTTTACGCCGCGCAGCATGACGTGCCGGCCGTGCGCATCGACGAATCGGTCGGACTTGGTATGTAAGCGAGTCGGTGACATGTGGCTCCAGGTGCGAGAAAGTGGCACGGTCGGCTAACGACGATGCGCACAACCACTATATTAACTTACGCGAAGGTTAGTATATTGAAAAAAATGCGCACTTGGGGTTTACAATGGCATGCACTTTGTCTGCGGCAATCAATCTGGAGCCATTCAATGAAACCCAAAAGAAGGGATGAACACCGTAGATCAAACGCTGAGATGTCGGCGGAAACGAAGGCCAGGATCCTGATGGCGGGTATAGAGAGCCTGGCTGAACTTGGCTACGCCGGTACGACGATCTCGGAGATCGCGGAGCGCGTCGGCTTGACGCGCGCCGCGTTGCTTTACCACTTCGAGAGTAAGAACGCCTTGATGGTGGCGGTGATGAATGCACTCTACGACGAGATGGCTTCGCGCTTCGCCGCCGCCGCACCGGCGTTTCTCGCGCCCAGGGAGCGTCTGCTGGCGGTGCTGGACACGATGGGCAACCATGCTTCCTCAACGAACCAGATGGCGCTGATTGAATTGCTGCTGGCAGCTCGGCGCGATCCCGGCTTCCGCGACGAAGTGGCTCTCACGGTTGCACGGCGCGAGGCCGTGTTCGACTGCGCTTGGGGGGACCTTATAGAGAGTTTCCCGACGGCGTCCCGCCTGGAAGTGCTGCGCGATCTTGCCGTCGCGGCGCTACGTGGCATCACCATCGGCAGGTCTTTGGGGGGCGACGACCTCCGCTTCGATTCCCAGTTCGCCGAGTTGCGCCGCCTGTTCGTGGAGGCGACATCGGAGTAGGGGCGGGAGGGTCGCCACGCCATTCGGCAGAAGTCGGGGGAGGGGGCAGCATTGCTGCGGGGTTTCCCCTAGTTGATCCAAGTAGTTACTTACTAGATAGTAAGCAAATGAACGGCACAAGCCGGCAATTTTGGAGACCCCAATGGCCACCCCTTCCAGTTCTGCGCTACCACAGCAGCGGACATTGAAGACCGGATCGACCCTGGTAGCAGGCGGACCCGTCCAAGCCCCCCTTGGGTGGCGCCATCGCCTCGGGTATGGCGCTGGAGATCTCGGATGCAATCTCTACTGGCAGGCAATTTCGCTGTTCCTGTACTTCTACTACACGGATGTGCTGGGAATTGCACCGGCGATTGCGGGACTGTCGTTCGCCATTGCGTCCGCCTACGATGCCTTCGCCGATCCGATCATGGGTTCGATCGTGGATCGCACCCTGTCGCGCCGGGGGCGTTACCGGCCCTATATGCTGTTTGGCGCCGTGCCGCTGGCGCTTAGCTTTGGGGCCATGTTTTACGTGCCGCCGGCAAGCGGTACAGCCCTCGTTATTTACGCGACGCTGTCCCATATCCTGATGCGGACACTCTACACGGCCGTCAATCTTCCCTATCTCGCCATGTCCGCGAGCATCACCTCAGACTCGGCGGAGCGCGCGACGCTTGCCGGCGTGCGCATGGTGTTTGCCGCGGGTGCGGGCATATCAGTCGCCATGCTGCTGCCCAAGGCGGTGTCCGCGCTGACGGGCAAGGTGGCGCAACCGTATTTCGTCGTGGCGGTACTCATCGGACTGCTGGCGACCGTGTCGATCCTCCTTTGCGTGCGCAACACCAACGAGAACACAGCCGGAACGACTGGCAGCCCCGCCCCCGCGCGATCGTCGCTGCTGGGCCAAACGGTCAGCGATTTTGTCAGATTCTGGGGCATGTTGCGCCAGAATGGCCCACTGGCACGCGTGCTTGGCGCCATCGTGGTTGCCGCGGTGGCGTTGACGATGTTTTCCAAATGTCTCTTGTACTGGTTCAAGTATGGACTGCAGCGTCCCGATATGACTTCGGTGGCACTCGTGCTTGGCGTTGTGATGCTGGCACTGTTCGCGCCTTTCTGGGTATGGGTGGCGCGGCGCTTTTCGAAGCGGGCCGCGTGGATGGCAGGCAGCGCGATCGCCGCAACGGGATATCTCGGTTTCTGGCTGAATACCAACCCGGACATGCAGGTTGTGCTTGGCTGGACCGCGCTTATCGGCGTGGGTACGGCAAGCTTTGCCATCAACTACTGGGCGATGTTGCCGGATACGGTGGAATTCAACGAGTGGAAGTTCGGGGAACGGAACGAAGCGAAGATCGCCGGCTTCGCCGCCTTTTCGCACAAGGTAGCCTTGGCCGTCAACGCCATGCTGCTCGGGCAAATTCTGCAATGGACCGGCTTCGTGGCGAACAAGCCGTTAGACGCCTCGGCGCTGGCCAGCATCAAGGCAGCAATGTGCCTGATCCCGCTGACTGGCGTACTGTGCTCGGTTCTGCTGCTTTGGAAGTATCCGATCACGCCGGCATTCCATCGCCGCATGGTGGATGAGATCGCCCGGCGCCGCCAGGATCCATAGGGAGGGCATGCCCAGTCCTGCGGCGGCACACGGCATTGCGCGGTAAAGCCAGCGGCGTACCCGCAAATCAGGGCGCAGCACACTCTCGCGCAGGATCTTCCGACCGACGCTGGCCCGACAGCCCTGGCCTCGCTCATCCTTCCCGGTCGGCTCAATGCTTGCCTGATGGCGAATCCGATGGCGAATCCGATGGCGAATCCGATTGAACCACACAAACTCCACAGACCTTATGCGGCTACTCTACATTGATATCGACACACTCCGACCGGACCATCTCGGATGCTATGGCTACCATCGCAACACCAGCCCCAACATCGACAAGCTGGCCGCCGAGAGCATCCTGTTTCGCAATGTGCATGCCTCGGACACGCCTTGCCTGCCGAGCCGTACGGCACTGCTTACCGGCCGCTTCGGCATACACAATGGTGTGGTCAATCATGGTGGCGTCGATGCCGATCCGGTGATCGGCGGCCCTGAACGGAAGTTCTGGTCGCGCCTGCAACTGGAGAGTTTCCCGTTCCTGCTGCAGCAGGCGGGGCTCAAGACCGTGAGCATCAGTTCCTTCGCGCAGCGGCATTCCGCCTTTCAGTGGTATGCCGGATTCGACGAGGCCTACAACGTGGGCAAGTTTGGCCTCGAAACCGCGGACGAGGTTTTCGCGATCGCTTCGGACTGGCTGGCGCGGCATGGCGCCGAAGACAACTGGTTCCTGCATGTGCATATGTGGGATCCGCACACGCCATATCGGGCGGCCGCGGACTATGGCGAGCCCTTTGCCAACGATCCGTTGCCGGGCTGGCTGACAGAGGAGGTTCGCGCGCGCGACTGGCAGGGGTGTGGTCCGCACAGCGCCCAGGAATGCACAGGGTTCGCCCCGCAGGCCGCGGCGCGCGTGTACTTCCCACGGCAGCCGCAGGACATTCCCGATATGGCGGCAGTCCGGGCCATGTTCGACGGCTACGACACGGGGATTCTCGTGGCCGATGAATACGTCGGGAAATTGATGGCACAGCTCGCCGAGCTCAATGTGAAGGACGAGACCGCGATCATGCTGTCATCGGACCACGGCGAAACACTGGGGGAACTCAACGTCTATGGCGACCACCAATCGGCGGACCAGTTCACGACGAATGTCCCTCTTCTTCTCAAGTGGCCGGGGATCGAGGCAGGCCGAGAGTGCCAGGCATTCCACTATCAGATCGACGTGACGGCCACCGTGCTGGAACTGCTCGGCCAAACGGTCCCGGCAAGCTGGGACGGAGCTTCCTTCGCCGGCAGTCTGAAAGACGGTATTGATGAAGGGCGGAGCCATCTGGTTGTGTCGCAAGGGGCGTGGACATGCCAGCGTGCCGTCCGGTTCGAAAACTGGATCCTGATCTGCACGCTGCACGACGGCTACCACCTCTTCGACGACGTGATGCTGTTCGATCTGCTCGCCGACCCGCACGAGCAGAACAACCTGGCCGGCGCACGGCCGGAGATCGTGGGAAAAGGCATGGCGTTGCTGAAGGATTGGCTCGACAGGATGCTGCCTGATGCGGCGCGCGGCCGGGATCCGCTGCGCAATGTCGTTGCGGAAGGGGGACCTTATCACGTGCGCGGAGAACTGCCAGCCTATCTCGACCGCCTGCGCACGACAGGACGCGGCGACAAGGCGGACGCACTCGCGAGGAAATATGAGCACGACCTGAAACGACTTCCCGCGGCGGGAGCCCTGCCGCCGATCCCGGCCCACGTCCTGCGTTCACTCCAGGGCGCCAAGAGGTAGGTGGCGCGTTCGGGAGGCGTTTTTCACGCAGGCACGCGCATTCCGAGATGCCAGTTCCTGTGTCTTTCAGCAAAATGGAAGAGGTTGGCCTAGGTGAGTACATTAAACAAGAGCGGCCGAACGCCGCCCGCCAACACGGCGAGCGCGGCGGTACTGGCCTTTCGCCGGCGCATGTTGCTTCGGGTTGGCGCGGTGGCCGTTCTCGCCGCCATGGGTATCGCGCTTGGCTGGGCGGCCCACTCGGCAGCTGAGCCTGTCCGGCAGGCCAACGCAAAGCCGGCGCCGAGGGTCATTCTCGGCGATGGTGTTGCCGGCCCGCGGGGCATGGCGTGGGTTCCCGGCGGCGAATTCCTGATGGGCAGCAACCACCGGCTCGCGAGGGACAACGAACGCCCTGCGCACAAAACGCGCGTGCACGGATTCTGGATGGACCAGCATCATGTGACCAACGCCGAGTTCCGCGCTTTCGTGGCGGCGACCGGCTATATCACCACCGCCGAGAAGAAGCCGGATTGGGAGACGCTGAAGGTTCAGGTTCCAGCGGGCACGCCGCAACCGCCCGACAGCGCGCTGGTGCCGGGGGGGATGGTCTTCGTTGGCACAGACCGGCCGGTTCCGCTGCAGTACTCCTCGCGCTGGTGGCGCTTTGTGCCTGGCGCGAATTGGCGCCATCCGGAAGGCCCCGACAGCACGATCGAAGGAAAAGACAACCACCCCGTCGTACAGGTTTCTTATGACGACGCGCAAGCCTACGCCAGATGGGCCGGCAGGCGCCTGCCGACAGAAGCCGAATGGGAGTTCGCGGCGCGCGGCGGTCTGGAGCAAGCGACTTACGCCTGGGGCGACCAGTTCGCACCTGGCGGCGAGCAGATGGCCAATGTCTGGCAGGGTCAGCAGTCGCAACCCTTTCCGGTGGTGAGCGCCAAGGCGGGTGGGGCGCTGGGCACGAGCGTTGTCGGTACGTTTCCCGCCAACGGGTACGGGCTCTACGACATGACTGGTAATGCCTGGCAATGGGGCGCCGACTGGTATCGTGCCGACCAATTTAAGCGGGTTGCCAGCATCGGGCAGGAAGAGATTGATCCGCTGGGGCCGGCGGATAGCTGGGATCCTTCGGAGCCTGGTGTTCCCGCGCGAGCGCCCAGGCGCGTGATTCGCGGCGGCTCCTTCCTTTGCAACCAGGACTATTGCCTGAGCTATCGCCCGAGTGCCAGGCAGGGGGCTGATCCGTATACCAGTATGTCGCACCTAGGCTTCCGGCTGGTGATGGACCAGGACGCCTGGCAGGCAAGGCAGCGGCAGCAAAAGACGATGGCCGCCGTGCCCGGCGGAGGTTGAAAGAGAAAGGAGAGAGAAGATGAAAGATGGAGCAATAGGAACTGGTATTGCCACACTGGACCGAGCATGGCCGACATGGGCCCGGCGCAGGACCGGCGCACGCGCGGGAAACGCCCCGTGCCTTCGTGCGCTTCGTGCGCTTCGTGCACTGGGCGCCTTGGTGCTCGCCGCACCGCTCTCCCTGGTACAGGCCGCCCCCGATACCCGCCCCAACGTTGTCCTTCTGATTGCCGATGACTTGGGCTGGGGGGATCTCAGCAGCTACGGCCATCCCGTATTTCGCACGCCGAACCTGGACCGAATGGCTGCCGAGGGCCAGCGGTGGACCAATTTTTATGTCAGCTCGCCGGTCTGCTCGCCCAGCCGGGGAGCCATGCTGACGGGGCGCGTCGAAACCCGCTCGGGCTTGTATGGGGCCATCAACAGTGTCCAGATCGACGGCGATCCCTTCGGCTTCCCCGATCGGGAAGTGACCGTTGCCAGTCTGTTGCGTGACGCCGGCTATGCCACCGCCCTGTTCGGGAAATGGCATCTGGGCGATGCCCCGCGCGCCTACCCTACGCGGCATGGCTTCGATACCTGGTGGGGCATGCCGATGTCGAACGACGCGTATTTCGTCGGCACGCCCAGCAGTGTGAGCGTCAAGGAATTGCGCCAGCGCTATGCAAGAGGAGATTCGCCCAAGGAGTTGTTTGCGCTGTACTACCGGCAGGCCGTCGCGGCCTTCAAGAATCCCAAGAACGAGTACTGGAATTCGCCGCTGATCTCGAGCGAGCGCGTCGTGGCCAATGGGACGGTCGACTATCGCGACCAGGTCATCGAGCGGCCTGTTGATCAACCTCGGTATAACAAGCGGCTGACTGACCAGGTCGTCAGCTTCATTAGCCAGAAGCACGACAAGCCGTTCCTGGCCTGGGTTGGGTACGAGAAGCCCCACCTCCCGCATATGCCGGCCCCGGAGTTCGTTGGCAGCAGCAAAGGTGGCCCAGTGGGCGATGCCATAGCGGAACTCGATCACAGCGTGGGCCGGGTGTTGGAGGCGGTGCGGCGAAGCGGTAGCGCCAAGAACACCCTCGTCGTGTTCGTCAGCGACAACGGCCCCTGGGTTCTGTATGAAGAACTCGTGGGCTCTGCTGGCATCCTGCGCGATGGCAAGGCGTCGACATATGAAGGGGGCTCACGCATACCAGCGCTATTCTGGTGGCCCGGAACCATCCGGCCCGCCGTGGTGGACGGCATTGGCGCGACCTACGATTTCCTGCCGACCGTCGTTGCGCTGGCAAAGGCCAAGCTGCCCGACGCGGTCATCGACGGCGTCGACCTTGGAAAGACGCTGCGCGGCCAGGTACCGAGTCCGCGCCAAGTACTCCCCTACTACTACAAGGGCAGATTGCAAGCATGGCGCGAAGGTGACTGGAAGATCAATCTCTACGACGTCAGCGGCCGCCTCCCCCAGGTTGGCAAGCCAAGCAAGCTGGACAAGCCAACGCTCTACAACCTCGGCCGGGATCCCGGTGAAAAGTACGACAGAGCGTCGAGCGAGCCGGCGATTGTGCAGCGCCTGTTGCATAACGCCGAAGCGTTCGAGCAATCGGTTGCGCAAGCGGCTCCGGAGTTCGATCGAGTGACCATCGAGCGTGGCATCTCGGGACCTGGCGGGAATTGACGCGACAGGAACGGCAATCGGGGCTGACGAAGAGACCCCCCTCGGAACCTGCGGAGACTTGTGGGCTGACATGGCGGTTCAGTGCCGCCCACTCTCCCGCGAACAATGTCACATGCGATGCGGCAATCGGAGATGATGTTCGTGTCGAAAGGGGCGTACAGCGGACGGATGCGGGTCTTGCCTGGCGAGAATCCCTGCCGTCGCTGCTGTGGCGACGCCGCTTCGCCCGCAAACAGCCTTCCTGCACGAAGCAAACCATGTGGGCCTGATAGCTCATCGAATACCTCAGCGAAAACGATGCCGCTCTCCCATTCTCGCCGTTTTGTCCTATCGCTTGCGCTCATCCTCGCTTTGACCATCACGTCCGGCTGTGGGGCAGCCCCGGAAGGCGGACTGTTTGCACTGCTGCCCAGCACACTATCGGGCGAATTAAGCTGTGCAGGGAGCGGGGCAGCACCTCCAAGCGTGCCGGGTGCGATCAGCCGCGTCTACACGTCGGCGTCCGGCCGGGAGTTGCGCGCTCACGTGCTGGCGCCCGCCGGTCCATCCGTGAGCCGGCCTGCCATTCTGTTCTTTTTCGGCGGAGGATGGCGGCGAGGGTCGGTGACCCAGTTCCTCGCTCAGGCGAAGGCGGCGGTCGAGCATGGCTATGTCGCAGTGCTCGCTGACTACCGCGTAAGTTGCAGAGATAACACGACTGCGGTCGCCGCAGTCGAGGATGCGCGGGATGCCTATGCCTGGCTAAGACGCGAGTCTGCCGGATTTGGCGTCAATCCCGGACAGATCGTGTTGGCGGGGGGCTCGGCCGGCGGGCAACTGGCCCTGGTCGCCGCATTGTCCGCCGACTCCGCGGCGCGACCGGCAGCACTGGTGCTCTACAACCCGGCGGTTGACTTAGTCCCGCTCGCTTCGTGGATCGGACTGCAGCGGGAAGAGGCGGCAAAGATTTCGCCCAGCGCAATGAACCTGGCCGCGTCACCGCCAATGCTGATACTACATGGTGATGCAGACCGAATCGTACCTATTGATACGGTTCGGGAGTTTTGCCGAAAAGTGAGGGTTGCGGGCGGGAGTTGCGAGTTGCATGAATACGCCGAGCAGGGGCACGGTTTTTTCAACAGCCACGCCAAGGGCGCGCAGGGCCTTACACCCTACGACGACACGCTCGGCAGAACATTCGCCTTTCTCAATGCGCTCGGCCTGCAGCCACCAATTCCGGTATTCAAACGGGTGGAATGAAGCAGAGGGTCGCGGATCGCGACCCACATGCCCCGCACCAGCAACTCCGAATCGGGGGCGTCATGAGGACTGGCGTGCGGCCAGGCTGCTGTACAAAGATCGGCGCGGCGCTTCCAAGGTGCAAGAGTCACTCACTCAGGAAGTTTGACCGGCTCGTGCTCGGCCAAACCGGCCACTCACTTTCCACTGCAGATCACATGGGAATGCCGGGTTGGTACCATCAGCCCGAGCGCAGTTCGGCGCGCACCGAATGGGCGCGCCGATGGGCGCCGGGTGGCAGGCCAGTATGGTGGCGCACCAGTTTGCGAAAGGCCGATATGTCCTGGTAGCCGCATTGCTCGGCAATGGCTGTCAGGCTCAGCGTGGTCACTTCCAGCAAATGGCAGGCGCGTTCGGCGCGCAGGCGATGCAGGAACTTCAGCGGCGACATACCGACGGATTTCATGAAGTGCCGCAGCAAGGTGCGCTCGCTGGTGGACGCCACGGCGGCCAACCGGCCGAGATCGTAGGGTTCTGCCAAATGCTGCTGCAGATAGCGGCGTGCCCGCAAGACCACGCTTTCGCGCGGAGCATCACCGACCTTGATCCATATGTCGAGCGCTTCGCCCCGCGCAGGCTGGTCCAGCAGCGTGTTGCCCAGCGTGCGCGCCAGTGCCTTGCCGGCGGTACGGGCCACAGCTTGCTGCAACAGGGCATGCACATGATCCAGCGCGCGAGAACTGAACACATTCCCGCTTTTGACCACGGCCTGATCGGCCTGCAGCCGCCGCGCCGGTTCCACCTGGCGCATCCAGGTACCAAAGACCCAGGGCACAGCGAGCCGGCGTTGCGCGGGCAGGCCCAAGTTAACCAACAGTGCCACCGCGGTAAATGGCGCCACCAGCAGCGCGCCTTTTGCCGCCGCGCTGGCGATGGCGGCACGCTCGCGGTCCAGCAGCGACAGCCCATGCTCCAGCCCGGCAATGTGATCAAAGATCGGCGGCGCAATGACCACCATCGCATTCTTGTCCGCACGAGCCAGCTCGGCCAGCGTCACGCAATCGCAGCGGAGCACGTCTGCCAGCGCCTGCCAGCGGCGCGGCTCAGATGCCGCAATGTGCCACTGGAACGGCGCCGCGCGGCCGCGACGGCCCGCCTGCATGGAGGCCAGTGTGTTGGCGATGGACAGCGTGTCGGCAGCCGTGGAGATCACCGACAGGGCGGCGGACGGGTAGCACAGCAGGTAAGCGGTGGGCATTCTGGTGCAACTTGGGATGTGGCGGGATTGACTCCAATTCTGGCGGATTTTGCTCTACCTGTCACGTCGGCAATATCCGACCATGCGTGCGTCATCACGCATCGTCCCGCGGCGGGTCCCGCGGGCCCTGCGAACAATGAAGCAGAGACGAACAATGGCGAAAACGCTTCGCGCGCAGGGTGGCCGCGTCTGCTCGAATGAGGGACATCGCAAAGGTGCGACGGCAGCACGCACGCGGCCCCATGAGGCTGGCGCGATCGGCGCACGGAACCGCTCTGCCTCGGCATGCCCTTGGCCATCCATCCAATCATTCATTCAATGGGAGACAAACCATGAAGCTCAAATCGATCCTCGCTGCCTTGACGGCTGCATGCTGCGCCAGTATTGCGCAGGCGCAAACCTCCAGTCCGCCGCTTAGCGCCGCGGATTCGGACCCTGTAAAGATGGGCTGGATGACCGGTTCACCGCCGCCGGCGGACAAGCTGATCCGGCAAGCGGATATGACGCTCTACACGTTCCCGCAGATTCGCTGGTCGTTTGCCAACTTCCGCCAACTTGTGCCCAGCACCAATGTCAGACGCGGTGACGGCGCAACATCGACATTGCCGCGCGCCGAGCGCCGCGACATAGACGGCATCACGTTCACGCCACTGGGACGCACGGACACCATGACTTGGGCGCAGTCGCTCGAGGCGAACTACACCGATGCGATCGTCGTGCTGCACAAAGGCCAGATCGTTTATGAGCGCTACTTTGGCGTCATGAACCCGCGTCAGCCACACACGGCCATGTCGGTAACTAAATCGTTCGTCGGCACCCTGGGTGCGATGTTGGTGGCCGAAGGCAAGCTTGATGAGAATGCGCTGGTCTCCAAATACATCCCGGAGCTCAAGGACACGGCCTACGGCGACGCGACGGTGCGCCAGGTGATGGATATGACGGTCGGCGTCAAATACTCGGAGAATTATGCAGATCAGAACGCCGAAATCTGGCAACACGTGCGGGCGGGAGGCGTGTTTCCACGCCCGCCTGGCTACAACGGCCCAACCTCGTTCTATGGTTTCCTGGAAACCCTGAAGAAGGAGGGCGAGCATGGTGATGCCTTTGCCTACAAGACCGTGAATACGGACGTGCTAGCGTGGTTGATCCGGCGCGCCAGCGGCAAGTCTGTGGGCGAAGTGCTGTCCGAGCGCATCTGGCAGAAGCTGGGGGTCGAGCAAGATGCCTATATTCTGGTCGACAGCGTTGGCACAGAGTTCGCCGGAGGCGGTTTCAACCCGACCCTGCGCGACATGGCCCGCTTCGGCGAAATGATGCGCCTGGGCGGGCGATTCAATGGCCAACAGATCGTGCCCAAGTCCGTGGTTGCCGATGTCCGAAACGGTGGCGACAAGGCCAAGTTCGCAAAAGCCGGCTATGTGACTATGCCCGGCGGGAGCTATCGCGACATGTGGTGGGTCAGTAATAATGCCGATGGGGCTTTCTCGGCGCGCGGGGTTCACGGCCAGGTGATCTACATCGACCCCAAAGCCGAGATGGTGATCGCTCGATTCGCCTCCCTTCCGGTGGCCGTAAGCGAGCGCTACAATGCGATCAGCTATCCAGCCTTCCAGGCATTGGCCGACCACCTCATGGCCAATCGATAGCAACGCTACCGGGAATGATCATGACAAGGCCGTGCTGCGCCAGGACGGCAGCCGGCTTCTGGCACTCTCCACACCGGTTTCCAACCACAACGACTGCTTGCGCGCAGGCGGTCGCTGATCCAGCTCCCCCCTCGGATCACGTCAGACCTTCCCCTCATGCAGCAATTTCAGACATCCGACCAACGTGCCGGACGCGGCCTCACGTGAAACAGCCGATGGCGGGGCAGGGAGTCCTCCCCGATGGTCAAGCGAGATTGTTCAGATGGTCACTCAGACGGCGGGTTTCAACCCAATACGGATCTTCGGCCAAGCCGAGGAACCGATGGGGGAGAGCTACGTCAATGCGAATCCCATTGCGTCGCGAGCGATAGCGGCGACGGCTGACCACGGCAGCGTTGGACGCTGGTTTCCGGGTCCAAATGCGCGACAGTCGCGCTCGGGAGACTTACGCAGGAGTGGTTCGCTGCGGTGCATCGTCGTTGTCCTCGATTCGCAGCCGCGGCAGGCATTGCGGGAATTCGCGCTGCATGAAGTCGATCAGCCCTTCGCGTACCACGCAGCGCAAATCCCACGCCAGGCCAGATGACGCCGCCGTGCACAGTACGCGAATCTGCATCGTCCGCTCCGTGGCGTCTGTGACCACCAGATTGAAGAACCGCTGGTCCCACTCGGGCGCTGCGCGCACGATGCGCTCCAACTCCTTGCGTAGCGGTGCCAGTGGCATGCCGTAGTCCACGTGGAAGAACACGGATCCCGTAAGCTGGGCATTGCTGCGAGTCCAGTTCTGAAACGGTTTCTCGATGAAATACTGCAGCGGGATGATGAGACGGCGCTCGTCCCATATCCGGAGCACGACGTACGTGCCGGTGATCTCCTCCACCCGGCCCCACTCGCCTTCGACGATGAGTACGTCATCGAGCCGGATGGGCTGAGTCAGGGCGAGTTGCAGCCCGGCAATCATGTTGCTGAACACGGGCTTGGCCGCAAAGCCCGCAATCAGACCGACCACGCCTGCCGAGGCCAGTAGACTGGCGCCGACTTGCCGAGCGCCTGGAAAGGTCATGAGCAGCATAGCCGCACCCATCACCACGACAAGCGTCATCGCAATGCGGGAGAGAACACGCGTTTGCGTGTGGATGCGCCGCGCACCCATATTGTCCTCTACGTCCACTGGGTGTTGGTCCAGTACGCCTTGCGCAAAACCGGCGATGATGCGCGCCACAAGCCAGGTGGTTGCGGCAATCATCAACACACCGTTGAAATGCCTCAAGCTGTCAATCCAGCGCAAATCGCCTGGCGCGGCTTGCCAGACTGCCTGCAGCGCCAGCAGTGGCAAGACTGCCTTCGATGGAGCCCGAGCTTTCCTCACGATGGCATTCAGCACTGGGGCAGAGCGGGTAATACGCAACAGCAGCACGCCACCGAGACGATGCGCTAGCAACGCGACGAGGACAGCGACAACGGCTGCCGTCCAGGTGCCGAACCAGGGGTGGGCGAGGAGGATTGCAAGGTTCATCGGTCGTCCCTTGTCATTGCGGTTCACGCGAGTATGCACGTCCTCGCGAAACAGCCCGCAAATTGCGGACGCGTTCAACAGAACCGATTCAAGCGTATTGCGCGAGGCCGTTGCCGAGGGACCAATTCTCTTTTGCGACTTCGACAAGGCTCACAAACACGTCCTCCGGCCGGATGCCGGGGCTTTCGCCGAGCAACTCCGCGATCCTACGGAATAGCACCTTCTTCTGTTCCACGGCGCGGGTATTGTTCGCAGTGATCTGGATGAACACGAGATCGTCGCTTCGGGCGATGCCAAGATAAGACGCGCCGTAGCGGAAGTTCGCAGCGTCGTGCTCCGTGATGGTCATGAACTGGTCGTCCTCGGGTACGTTGAACGTTTCGTGCATCGCACGATAAAGGTTGTCGAAGATCGCCTGGCGGTAGGCTTCCGGCTTTCCAGTGCGCAGTGAGACGTGAACGAGTGGCATTTTGGTTCCTTTCCATTGTGGCCTGACTAAACATTAAGAGCCGTCTGTTATATTGACAAGTTATGATGTTCGAATATCAGTGATAACAACTTGAAATGACAAGGCGCCCTCTCGACCTGGATGCCGTCCAGGCTTTCATCCGCATCGCGGACCTTGGCAGCTTCACGCGCGCGGCTGAAGCCATGCGGACGACGCAGGCCGCTGTCAGCTTGAAGCTGCAACGGCTCGAAGAGAGGCTCGGTTGCCGGCTTGTCGAGCGGACCCCCAGGTACGTGGAGCTTTCGGCGCAGGGCGTAGCCTTCCTCGAACACGCCCGCGAACTCCTGGAGGTACACGATCGCGCGGTCGCCGGATTTGCCGGGGTGCGGCAGCGTCTCGTCATCGGTATCAGTGACCATGTTGCCGGCCCGGAGCTCCCTGCGCTGATCGCGCGCATGAACGCGCAAAACCCGCAACTGTTGATCGAGATCCGGATCGGCTCGTCGGGCGACCTGCTCCAAAGCTTCGACCGGCGGGAACTCGACGCGGTGATCGTCCGTTTACATGTCGGTCGAAGCGACGGCGAAATTCTTACCCACGAGAAGTTCGGCTGGTTCGCAGCGCCAGGCTGGGAGCATCGCGCCGGCGAGCCCCTGCCGCTTGCCACACTTGCGGAGCCTTGCGGCGTGCGTGCGATGGCCGGCCAGCTCCTCGATGCGGCAGGAGTGCGTTGGACAGAAGTTTTCGTCGGCGGCGGCGTTGCAGCAGTCGCTGCAGCCGTCGTGGCCGGGCTCGGCGTAGCGGCATTGGCTCCTCGCATGCTGCCATTGGGCGCAGTTGACGTAGGCCCCAAGCTCGGGCTTCCTGAATTACCACGCCTGCCAGTTCTGCTTCACTCACGGGTCAACGACGGCCGGCCGCGCGATGCGCTTGCCGCGCTTTCAGCCGCCTTCAGGAGCGCGGTGCGAGGCTAGCAACTAGTCGGTCACACACAAGAATGGCTGCCAGTGGTACTAGCTTGCCGATTGTCAACGATCTGGGCGGCTGTATCGAGCGCCTCAAACTGGCTGACAGCGGCCGCCGGGGCTGGACGCCGCGCGCCGGGCCCTAGCGGCCGCGCAGGCACGTCAGGAGGCGGGGCAGCGCCAGATCGAGGCGCTGGAGCGACAACTCGGAGAGCTGCATACCCAATTCTCGATGGAACTGGAGCGCACCCGCGAGCAGGTGGCCGTGGCGCAGGTGGCCGTGGCGCAGGTGCAGTACACCGCGGTGGCTGGCGCCGAGGCACGCGCGCGGCTGCAAGCCGAGCGCGCACAAGCGGAGGCCACCGCGACGCGCCGCTTGATATCGCCCGGGCGCCGGCGACGAAAACCAAGTTCAAGCCCGGAGCAGCGTAAGGGCCGTGTCCACCAGTGAGACAGGGAGGACGTTGTTCGCACCGGGGCAGGATCAGCCGGTGGTCACGCGCCGCGGCGGGGCTTGCAATGACATTGAAGACAAGCTGGGCGCCAGCATGCGATCATTGATGCCCCGGATTTCACGCAAAGCCGCGTGCCATGCCGGCGGCAGACAGGAGTGTTCATCCTGCCGCCAATCCCCAACGCCAGCGAAGGAAGACTCGCGCTCATGACGCAACAAACCACTTTCAGCCTCGAACCCAACCCGAACGCGCTCGACGCGGCCACCCGGGATGCACTGATGCGCGACCCCGCGTTCGGCCGCGTCTTTACCGACCATATGGTGACGATCACCTGGCGTGAAGGACAGGGTTGGCAGGACGCCAAGGTCACCGCACGCAAGCCGTTCTCGATCGATCCGGCGTGCTCGGTGCTCCACTATGGCCAGGAGATCTTCGAGGGCATGAAGGCCTATCGCGGCGCGGATGGCGCAGTTACGCTGTTCCGCCCGCTCGAGAATGCGCGCCGCTTCCAGGCGTCTGCCAAGCGCATGGCCATGCCGGCGTTGCCCGAATCCCTCTTCCTGGAAGCGATCGAGCAGTTGGTGCGGGTCGACCAGAACTGGGTGCCGCACGGCTCGGGCAGCCTCTACCTGCGTCCCTTCATGTTTGCGAACGAGGTGTTCCTCGGCATCAAGCCCGCCTCCGAGTTCATTTTCTGCGTGATCGCCTGCCCTGTGGGCCCGTACTT
>Ga0255338_1001858_pt1 | contig 36029 bp, 32 predicted proteins | sample MeOH1_35cm_T4_19_FD_203715 | JGI IMG/M metagenome (GOLD analysis project Ga0255338, IMG submission 203715) | Sandy soil microbial communities from University of British Columbia, Vancouver, Canada - MeOH1_35cm_T4_195 | ecosystem: Engineered > Artificial ecosystem > Sand microcosm > Unclassified ...
TTGCCGAGGCGGCGGAACGGGATGGCCTTGGTCAGCGCCTCCTTCACGCCGTCGGGCACGGCGGCCATCAGCGGGGTGTCGGTCGGCCCGGGGCAGACGCAGTTGACGTTGATCTGGTAGCGCGCCACCTCGCGGGCCAGCGACTTGGTGAACGCGATCAGGCCGCCCTTGGCGCCGGAGTACACCGTCTCGCCCATGCTGCCGACACGGCCGGCATCGCTGGCGATGTTGACGATGCGGCCGCTCCTGCGCTCGATCATGGCCGGCAGCAGCGCCTTGACCAGCTGCATCGGCCCGACGAAGTTCAGCGCGATCACCTTGGCCCACAGTTCGGGCGTGCCTTCCCAGAACGGATGGGTCTTGCCCCAGCCGGCGCCGTTGACGATCACGTCCGGCGCACCGGGGCGCGCCTGCACGCGGGCCGCGAAGCCGGCGATCGATTCGGGGTTCGTGAGGTCGACCTGCAGGTAGTCGGCGACGTGGCCGTCGGCGCGCAGCTCGGCGGCGGCCTTGGCGCCGTTGGCTTCGTCGATGTCGGCCAGCACCACCCGGGCCCCGGCCCGGGCGAAAGCCGCGGCGGTGGCGCGCCCGATACCCGAGGCCGCTCCGGTGATGACTGCGAGGCGGTTGTCGAGATGCATGGAATGTCTCCTGGTGGAAGAAATGAGGGTTTGCCGTCAGCGCGCGGCCGGCTGCAGGAACGCGGCGACGCGCTCGCGCGTCGTGGCTTGCTGGTACAGCCAGCGGGTGTGCGTGATTTCTTCGGCAAAGCCGTCGCGTGCGGGGTCGAGTGCCGCCGCGATGCATTGCTTGGCTGCACCGAGGGCCATGCGCGGCAGCGCGGCGATGCGCTCGGCCAGCGCCTGCGACGCCTGCGCCAGCTCCGCGCGCGGAACCGCCCACTGCACCAGGCCGAGTTGCGCCGCGGTGGCGCCATCGACGGTTTCGGCGCCGAGGATCAACCGCCTTGCCGTCGCCGGCCCGGCCAGCCGCGTCAGGCGCTGGGTGCCGCCGGCCGCGGCCAGCAGCCCCAGCCCCGCTTCGGGCAGCCCGAGCCGCGCCTCGTGGGCCGCCATGCGCAGGTCGCAGGCCAGGGCCAGCTCGAAGCCGCCGCCCAGCGCGGCGCCGCCGATCTCGGCCAGCGTCACCGCCGGCGCCGCCTCCAGCCGCGCCGCGAGCCGCTGCAGCCGCCCGACCAGCGCGAGCATCCGCTCCAGCCCGGCAGGCGTGGCGATGCTTTGCGCCATCAGGGCCAGGTCGGCGCCGGCGCAGAACACGCGGTTGGCGCTGCGCAGGTGGATCACCGTCACGCCGTCGTCGGCGCAGGCCGCGTCGATCGCGCCTTCCATCGCCTCGACCAGGGTTTCGTCGAGCGCGTTCACCGGCGCGCGCGCCATGGTCAGCGTGAACACGCCGCCGCTTCGCGCCGTGTGGACCGGGGCGTCGGCCAGAACGGCGCTCATGGCAAATCTCCCCCGGCCATCCTCAGCATGTCGACCAGCCGCCGCCGCAGCAGCTTGCCCGTGGGGGTGCGCGGCAGCGCCTCGATCGCGTGCCAGCCGACGGGCCGCTGGTGGGGCGGAAGCGCGGCGGCGCGTTCGCGCAGCGTCTGCTCGACCTTCGCGCGTTCGCCGGTGCGCGCGACATAGAACAGGGCGACGGAATCGACGCCGTCCTCGTCCGGGACGCACACCGATGCGGCCTCGAGCAGGCCGGGCGTGCCCGCGGCCAGGCGCTCCTCGAGTTCCACGAGGTTCACCCAGCGGCCCTTGATCTTGACCAGCGAATCCTCGCGCCCGGCAAAGCGCCAGCCGCCGGACGGCGTGCGCAGGAACAGGTCGGCCGGGCAGAAGGCGCCGTCGAGGAAACTCTGCGCCTGAGCCGCCGGCCGGTCGAGATAGCCCAGGGCGAGCGTGGACACGCGAAAGCACAGCCGCGTCGGGACGCCATTGGCGGCGGCCTGCGCATCGAGCGGCTGCACGGTGACGCCCGGCGAGACCTGCAGTCCATCGTCGCCGTCCAGAGCCGTGAGCACCAGGACCAGCGTTTCGGAGGCGCCGTAGCCATCGAGCATGCCGACGCCCGTGGCCTCGCGCCACGCCTTGCGCAGGCTCTCGGGCAGGGCCTCGCCGGCCGACACGCAGCGCGTCACGCCGGCGGCGGCAATCGACGGCGCCAGGCCTGCGTGCAGCAGGCTGCGGTAGAGCGAGGGCACGCTGAGCAGCACCGTGGGGCGCGTGTGCTCCACCGTGGCCGCCACCGACGCGGCGGTGGGCCATTGCGGATCGAGGATGACCGTGGCGCCGATCTTCAGGCCCGCGAACAGGCTGTTGGTCTGCGGATAGGAAAAGAACAGCCGCGATGTCGCGAACAGGCGGTCGCCGGCCGTGATCCCCACGCGCTCGCGCGACACGCGCTCGATCTCGCGCGCGAAACCGTGCCGGTGCACCACCGCCTTGGGCTTGCCGGAAGTGCCCGACGAGTGGCACCAGAAGGCCGGCGTGTCCGCGTCGACGCCATGCGGCTCGATCGGCGATGCCGCGGCCACCGCGCGGCGCCCCTCTTCCACGAGGATCACGCGGTCGCGCCAGCAGGCCGGCGTGTCCTCGGCCGCGGTGGCGACGATCACGTTGAAGCCGGCCTCGTCCAGGATGTAGTCCCATTCGGCCGCCGGAATCTGGGGATTGACCGCCACCGCCACGCCGCCCGCCCAGATCGTGCCCAGGAACGCCACCACCCAGTCGATCCCGTCGGGCAGCTTGATCGCCACGCGGTCGCCGGGCTTCAGGCCGCGTTCGCGCCAGACCGCGGCGGCACGTGCGACCCGGTCGCGCAGCTCGCCGTAACTCAGTTGCTGGTCGCCGCAGACCAGCGCGACGCGCGCGGGTTCGGGCTGCGACAGCAGCAGCGCCGCGGCGTTGAGCACGGCCGCCGGCGCGGCCGCGGGCTCAGGCAGGCCCCGACCCTCGCGCCACTGCCGGTGTTCCGTGGCCAACATATCGGCATGGGCATGCTCCTCGGCCGCGAGTTCGAGGTAATGCGCCTGGTCCGGGGACCCGGCCACGGCCTGCGCCGCCCGCGCCTCGTAGAAAGCGGCCGCGCGGTTTTCCAGCGCGATGGCGATGCGAAACAGGTTGCCGGGATCCTGCGGCTTGTTCTCCACGCCGGCAAACAGCGCGGCCACTTCGATCCGGAACTCCGGTGCCGGGCGTGGCAGGTCCGTCACATGGAAACGGCGGGCCAGCGCCTCCATGTGCTCGCCTTCCATCACCGCGAAGCGGCGGAACAGCGTGCGCATCGTGTCGTCGGTGGCATCGACGGCCGCGCGCTGGTAGAAGGCGCGGCCCCCCAACTCGATCTCGAACGCCGTGCGCACGGCGGTGAGCGCGGCGGTGTGCGAGCCCGGGTCGCTGCTCGCCTGGCCCAGCGCCAGTTCGCCGCCGCAGGCGGGGCACCGGCCATAGGGAAAGGCGAAGCCCTGGCTGGTCGCTCCGCACTGCCGGCAATGCCACTCGCTGCGCGCGCCCGCGCAGCAGATCGTCTCCGGCTCGTGGGCGGCTCGCGGCTGTTGGCACTGGGGACAGGGCATGTGAAGTCTCCTGGAACGGCCGCTGGAAGGGCGCGGCGGGTCAGCCTGCCGCCAACTCGCGCAGCAGCCGCTGCACCAGCGCGGTGGCGACCTGGCGGCGGTAGTTCGAGGGCGTGGCGGTGCTGCGCATCGGGCTCACCTGCTGCGCCACCAGCTTGCCGACCCGCGCGACGAGCGCGTCATCGACCGCCAGCCCGGCCAGCTCGTCGGTGCCGGCCAGCAGCAACGGGTGGGAGTTGGTGCCCGACAGGCCGATCGCCAGCGACGCGATGCGGCCACCGTCCATGGCCAGTGCCACCGCGACGGCGGCCAGCGGGAAGTCGATCGCGCCGCGGACCCGCGCCTTGCGGTAGCCACAAGCCAGGCCCGGCGCCGTGGCCGGCAGGCGGACACGCGCCAGCAGTTCGCCGGGCTCGAGGGTCAGGTGGGCGGCGCCGTCGTCACGGTACATCTGCGCCAGCGGCAGCCACCGCGCCTGTCTTGCGGACTGCAGTTCGACCTGCGCGCCCAGCGCCAGCAACACCGGAGCCAGGTCGCCGCTGAACGCGGCATGGCAGCGCTCGCCCTGCGGCGCGACATGGCAGACCGTGCCGCCGCGCTTGAGGCAGTAGTCATTGCTGGCGCGCCACCACTCGCTCTGGTTGTAGAACACGCAACGCGTGTCCTGGCACAGGTTGCCACCCAGGGTGGCCGCGCTGCGATGCCCCGGCGCGGCGGCTGCCAGCGCGGCTTCGGCCAGCGCTGGCCAGCGCGCGGTGATGGTGGCGTCGGCGGCGATGGCGGCCAGGGTCAGCCCTGCCCCCAGCGTCGCACCGCCATCGGCCTCGTCGTCCACGGCGTCGAAGCCGGCCAGGCCCGACAAGTCCACCAGCACGCGCGGGCGCTCGAGCCCGCGCCGCAGGTTGGGCAGCAAGTCGGTCCCGCCGGCGACCAGGCGCGCCCCCGGCTCGGCCGCCAGCAACGCGGCCGCCTCGGCCAGCGTGCCGGGCCGTTGCAGGGTGAATTCGGGCAGTGCGTGCATCAGGCGGCCTCGCTGCGCGCTTGCTGCGCCTTTTTCAACCGGAGCTGCCGGCGGCGGGCCAGCAGCGCATCGAACACCCGGTCCGGCGTGACGGGCAGCTCGTTGATCCTGAGACCGAGCGCATCCGCGATCGCGTTGGTCAGCGCCGGCGGGAAGCCGTGCAGGCCGCCCTCGCTGCCCTCTTTCGCGCCGAAGGGCCCGAGCGGGTCCATGCTCTCGATCAGCGTGACATCGATCGGCGGCGATTCGGCGATGGTCGGGATGCGGTAGTCCAGCATGTTGGGGCGCAGCGGCAGGCCCTCGTGGTACTGCGTCTCCTCCTGCAGCGCCTGGCCCATGCCCATCCAGACAGCGCCCTGCACCTGGCCCTCGACGGCGAGCGGGTTGAGCGCGCGGCCGCAGTCGTGCGCGACCCATACCTGCTCGACGCGCACCGCGCCGGTGTCCTCGTCCACCTGCACTTCGACCACCTGGGCCGCGTAGCTGAAGCCCGCGGTCGAGCCCACGGCCGCGCCGCGGAACTTGCCGCCCTGGGTTTCCGGTGGCGTGGACCAGGCGCCCTTGACGGTCAGCGTGCCCGATTCGGCCAGCGCCGCCTGCACGCACTGGGCGAAGCTCAGCTGGCGCTCCGTGCCCACCACCCCGCAGCACTCGCCGGCCCAGTGGATCTCGTCGGGTGAGGCCTCCAGCCGTTTCGCGGCCGCCTCGACCAGGATGCGCTTGAGGTTCTCGGCGGCGCGCAGTGCCGCGTTGCCGACCATGAACGACACGCGCGACGAATAGGAGCCGTTGTCCTTCGGTGTGAGCGCACTGTCGGCGGACACCACCCGGATGCGCGCCATCGGCAGCAGCAGCACCTCGGCGACCACTTGCGTCAGCAGCGTGTTCGAGCCCTGGCCGATGTCCGACGCGCCGGTGAGCAGCGTGATGCCGCCGTCGAAGTCCAGCTTGAGGTTCACCACCGCATGCGGCTCGCCGCTCCAGTGCACCGGCTTGGCCGAACCGCTGACGTAGTGCGAGCAGGCCATGCCCAGCCCGCGCCCCGGCGGCAGCTTGCCGCGCCGCTCGTGCCAGCCCGACTTGCGCTCGACGGCGTCCAGGCATTCCGGCAGGCCGTACGAATTGACCTGCAGGTCGTTGAGCGTGCGGTACGGCGCCGCTATCAGGTTGGCCCGGCGCAGCGCGAACGGGTCCAGCCCCAGTTGCGGCGCCATCTCGTCGAGCAGGGACTCGACCGCGAAGCGCACGTTGACGGCGCCGTGCCCGCGCATCGCGCCGCAGGGCGGCAGGTTGGTGTAGACGCGGTAGCCGCGGTAGCGCACCGCGCCGACCTTGTACAGCGCATGCAGCAGCGCGCCGGCGTAGAGGATCGTGACCAGGCCGTAGCCGCCGTAGGCGCCGCCGCGCTGCACGACTTCCGCCTCCAGCGCGGTGATCTCGCCGCTGCGCTTGGCGCCGATCTTCAGGCGGATCTCGCTGTGCGGGCGGCCGCGATGCGTGAGGAACACCTCCTCGCGCGTCAGCTCCAGCCGTACCGTGCCGCCCGCCGCGCGAGCCAGCGCCGCGGTGATCATCTCGAAGTTGAGCGGCTCGACGCGGTGCCCGAAGCCGCCGCCGACGAAGGGCTTGACGACGCGCACCTGCGAGCCGTCGATGCCCAGCGTCTGCGCCAGCATCAGGTGCAGGTAATACGGCACCTGCGTCACCGAGTGCACGGTGAGCCGCTCGCGCTCGGGCTCCCACTGGGCCACGGTGGAGTTCAGCTCGATCTGGCCGTGCGCCACTTCCGCGCATTCGTACCGGCGCTCGAGCACGAGGTCCGCGTCGGCGAAGCCCGCGTCGACGTCGCCGAAATCCTGCTCGACCCTTCGCTCGAGGTTGCCCGGCTTGTCGGCGTGCAGCAGCACCGCGCCATCCGCGCGGGCCTCGGCGGCGGTGAACATCGCGGGCAGCTCGTCGAACTCGACTTCCACGGCAGCCAGGGCCGCGCGCGCCGCCGCCTCCGTTTCGGCGGCCACCGCGAACAGGGGTTCACCGCGGTAACGCACCTTGCCGCGCGCCAGCGGCCACTCGTTCTGCGCGATCGGGATCACGCCATAAGGCGCCGAGAAATCGTCGCCCGTGACCACGGCGCGCACGCCCGGCAGCGCCAGCGCCTTGCGCGTGTCGATCGAGCGGATGGTGGCATGGGCGACGCGGCTGCGGCCGATCAGCCCCACCAGCGCGTGCCCCAGCGGCAGGTCGGCCGTGTAGCGGGCGCGGCCCGTGACTTTCTCGATGCCGTCCACCAGCGGCGTACGCTCGCCGATCGAGTGTGTCGGCGGCGCCGGGGCGCGGTCCAGGGCGTGGGGTTCGCGTTTCATGGCAGCGCGGCGGCGGATTGCACCGACTCGATGATCTTGACGTAGCCGGTGCAGCGGCACAGGTTGCCGGCGAGCGCTTCGCGGATCTGTTCCTGCGTCGGCTGGGGCTCGCGGCGCAGCAGCGCCTCGGCGGCCATCACCATGCCCGGCGTGCAGAAGCCGCATTGCGTGCCGAGTTTCTCGTGGAAGGCCTGCTGCAGCCGGCTCATTCGGCCTGCCTGCGCCAGCGCCTCGATGGTTTCGATGCGCTTGCCCTGCACGCTGGCGGCCAGCGTGATGCACGAAAGGCGCGGCTGCCCGTCGACCAGCACCGTGCAGGCCCCGCACTCGCCGCCATCGCATCCCTGCTTGGTGCCGGTGAGCGCGAACTGGTCGCGCAGCACCTCCAGCAGCAGCGCGCTGCCGGCCGCGGCCACTTCATGCAGCCGCCCATTGACTTCGAGTCGCAGGACCTGGGACATGTCAGTTGCCCTTCGGGCGCAAGTCGCGCACGCGCACGGCCTTGCCTTGCGAACGCGGTATCGACCCGACGGGCTGCACCGTCACGTCGGTCGAGATGCCGATCATCGACTTGATGTGGTGGGTGACGTCACGCGCGATCGCCGCGAACTGGCCCTCCTCCACGCCGGGCAGCGCCTCCACCTCCACGCGCACCTGGTCGAGAATGCCCTTGCGCTCGACCACCAGCTGGTAGTGCGGCGCGAGGTTGGGCCGCGTCAACAGCACGGCCTCGATCTGCGAGGGGTACACGTTGACGCCGCGGATGATCAGCATGTCGTCGTTGCGGCCCGTGATGCGCAGGATGCGCACATGCGTGCGGCCGCAGTCGCAGGGCCGGGTGGTCAGGCGGGTGATGTCGCGCGTGCGGTAGCGGATCATCGGCAGCGCCTGCTTGGTGAGCGTGGTGATCACCAGCTCGCCGGCCTCGCCCTCCGGCAGCGGCCGGCCCGTGTCCGGGTCGATCACCTCGAACAGGAAGTGGTCCTCCCAGCCGTGCAGCCCCTCCTGGCACTCGCACTCGCAGGCGACGCCCGGGCCCATGATCTCCGACAGGCCGTAGATGTCCACCGCCTTCACGCCGATGCGCGACTCGATCTCCCGGCGCATCGCCGCGCTCCAGGGCTCCGCGCCGAACAGGCCCACGCGCAGCGCGCTTTGTCGCAGGTCCACGCCCTGCTGCTCGGCCAGCTCGGCGATGGCCAGCGCGTAGGAAGGCGTGGCGCAGAGCACCCGCGCCTTGAAGTCCATGATCAGCGCGATCTGCCGCTCGGTCGAGCCGCCCGACATGGGAACCACCACGGCGCCGAGCCGCTCGGCGCCATAGTGCGCGCCCAGCCCGCCGGTGAACAGGCCGTAGCCATACGCGTTGTGCACGACGTCGCCCGGCCGGATGCCGGCGGCGAACATCGAGCGCGCCATCAGGTCGGACCAGTTGTTGATGTCCTCGTGCGTGTAGCCCACGACGGTGGGCTTGCCGGTCGTGCCCGACGAAGCGTGCAGCCGGGCCAGCTGGCCCTGGGGCCGCGCGAAGAGGCCGAAGGGGTAGTTGTCGCGCAGGTCCGTCTTGACGGTGAAGGGCAGCTGCGCGACGTCGTCCAGCGTCCGGATGTCCGCGGGCCGCAGGCCCCGGGCTTGCAGCCGTTCGCGCAGGACCGGCACGTTATCGTACGCGTTCTGCAACATGGCGCGCAGCCGTTCGAGCTGCAGCTGCGCGAGCCTTTCACGCGGCATCGTCTCCTGCTCGCGGTGCAGGAAGCTGCGCTCGCGTCCGCGGGTGCGATACCCGGTTTCCGCTGTCGAGATGGCACCCATGGGACCTCCTGGTGATCTGGTAAGTGAATTCAGCGGGGCACGCCGCGCACCGGCAGCCGCGCCAGGGAAAAGCCCTGGTAGTACGCGCCGCGCGTGACCAGCGTGAACTTGAAGGCCGCGCCCGTCAGCGCGACGAGGGCACCGGCGGCAGTGAGCAGGGCGGCGCTCCAGGGGCCCGGGGCCACGCCGAAGCCCGCGAGCAGGACCAGGGCCAACGGCGCGGCGCTGCCCAGCCACTGCAGCGCGATGCCGCCGCGGTCGATCGCCGCGAGCGCCGGCGCGGGCGCGCCCGCGATGCTCGCCCGCCAGGCCCGCCAGAGCAGCCAGCGCATGAGCACCAGCACGCCGAACAGCGCGACGAGCGCGCCGCTGCTGAACTGCCACGCCGCCACCATCCAGAACAGGCCCGCGCCTTCGGCGAGGCCCGTGAACACCAGCAGCGGCACCGTCATTGGCTCGCGCCACGTCGCGATGCCCTTGGCGCCCTGCACGATGCGGGCCTGGCAATACAGGAATGCCAGCGCGGCGATGGCCAGCGGCGCGGCCCAGGCATTCACGCCGGCCAGCAGGCCCAGGCCGAGCCCGAACACCAGGATCGACACCAGGGCTTCGCGCGACATCCATGACGTGCGTGCATTGAGGAAGACGTTCATGGCGCGCAGCGGCCGCCCGATCTCCAGCCACACGCAGAACAGCCCCAGGCCGACCAGGCCCAGCCCGCCCAGCACGAGCACGATCGCGGCGATGCCCTTGACGCCCGACAGCTGGGTGAACAGCAGCAGGCCCGCGCCCGCGCCGCCGCCCATGAAGTTGCCGGCGGCGCGCCAGTCCCACTGGTACTGCTGCCGTGGCGCCGGGCCGACGCTGAGGTTTTTCTGTGAACTCACTGGTTGACCTCCACACTTCGTGTTGCGGTGCTATGAGCCTGGGGAGCGGCCCGGCGGCTCATGTCGCCGCCTTCTTGTCCCAGAGGTAGTAAAAACCGGGGCCGGTGCCCAGTTCCTCGTGCATGCGGAAATGCTCGTTCCTCGCGAGCAGCTGCGAGACGTTGCTCTGCGGGTCGTCGATGTCGCCGAACGCCATGGCGTCGGCGATGCACGAGTTCACGCAGGCGGGCGTGGCCTCGGGGTCCACGCCCGGCACCAGCCCCTGCGCCAGGCCCGCGTCGATCCGGTCCACGCAGAAAGTGCACTTGGTCGCGACCGAGCGCCTGGCGTCGTCGTGCCGGTATTCCTCGTTGATGGTGGGCTTGGCGCCGTAGGCGAAAGCCGCGAGGTCCGTCTTGTACCGCGCCTGGTAGGGGCAGGCGACGGCGCAGTACGCGCAGCCGATGCACAGGTCGTAGTCGATGGTGACGATGCCGTCGTCGCGCTTCCTGGTGGCCGTGGTCGGGCACACGGGCAGGCAGGCCGGCTCGTCGCAGTGCTGGCAGCCGATGGGGATGAAGGCACGCTGGACGTCGGGGTACTCGCCCACCTCGATGTCCAGCACCCGCCGCCATTGCACGCCCGGCGGCGTCGCGTTGGCGTGCTTGCACGCGGCGGTGCACGACTGGCAGCCGACGCAGCGCCGCAGGTCGGCGATCATGACGTAGCGCGTCATACGAGGCTCCCGGCCTTGCCGATCTTGACGCGGACGATGTCGGCGCCGGAGCCGGTGGAATCCGTGAGGTCCATCGACATGGTGGCCAGCGTGTTCAGGCTGGGCACGCCGAAATCCTTGGCCAGGGGCGTCGCCCAATGCTCGAACTGGCCGATCAGCAGCAGCGTGTCGGGCCGGATGCCCTGGCGCAGGACGGCGCTGCCGCGCACGCTGCGCGCGGGGGTGGCGATCTCGATCTCGTCGCCCTCATTGATGCCCAGCTTGCGCGCGGCCTCGGTGTTCATGATCACGCCGCGGTGGCCGGCGATGTTGTCGGCCACTTCCTTGATCATCTGCACGCCCACGTTGCCGCCCCAGGCGTACTGCATGCTGCGCGCGGTGAGCAGCCAGAACGGGTAATCCTGCGGCTGGCCGCCGGCCTTGACAACCGCTGCCTGCCAGGCCGCGCCGAAATCCTTGCACGCGGGCAGCGCCTGGTATTCCTCCAGCTGCGTGTCCCACCAGTTCATGTCGTTCTCGTGCAGCCGCCGCCCGAGCTCCACACCCACCCGCGCCAGCCGCTCCTGGTAGGGCAGCTCGAAACGCAGGCCCTTCTCCTTGAGCACGGGGAACAGGTACCAGTCGCTTTGCGGGAACGGGCGGGTCGAGAGGCCCTTCTCCTTCCACCAGTCCAGCCCGTGGATCTCGGCGCCTTCCGTCAGCTCCGCGCTGGCCGCGCGGCAGACCGCGTCCCAGATCTTCTCGCAGCTGTGCACTTCGTTCAGGTCCAGCGAGAAGTCGCCGTGCGGGTTCTTCAGCGGCACACCGCCCGCACCCTTGTTGATGTAGGCGTTGTACTTATCGGTGAGGCCGGTGCGCTGCGCCAGTTCGGTGGCGATGTCGGTGAAGTCGCGTGCCTCGCCGCTCACGGCCACCGCCGGCTGGCGCAGGGCGAAGCCCTGGTGGTTCCAGAACTGCTCGATGTACTTGGTGCCGCCGATGCGGATGAGCTGCAGGCTCTCCAGGTCGGTGGCTTCCGGCAGCAGGACGTCGGCGAAGTGGTTGGTCTCGTCGCGGGTGTAGGCGAAGGCGACGACGAAGGGGAAGCGCGCCATCTTCGCGCCCACCGCCGCCGTGTCCCAGAACGAGATCGCGGGATTGGTGCGATAGACGAACCACACGTCCGGCAGCGTCACGCGCGGCAGGCCCTTGGGCGTTTCGTCCAGGAACATCCATGAGAAATGCGTCGGGCCCAGCGCCTGGCTCCACGGGCCATCGGCGGCCAGCGGCACCATGGTGCGGTAGGCATTGCGGATGTTGGGCTTGGGCGACCAGCGTTCCTTGTCGGTCGGGTTCAGCGGGTAATGCATGAAACCGTCGGGACCTGGCTGGACGCTCTCCAGCCGCTCGGACATCGGGCGGTTCAGCCGCACGGTCGTGCCGATCGTGCCGCCCGGCACTTCCAGCGCGCCGACCAGCGTGGCCAGCATCGTGCGCGCCCAGCAGCATTCGAAGCCGCCCCAGCCGTTGTTCACGGTCTTGCCCAGCGACACGGCCACCGGCCGGTAGGGCATGGTCTTGCCGTCGATCTCGATGGTCTGGCCGACGCACGCGTGCTCCGAGAACTCCTGGGCGATCTTGCGGATGACGCCCGCCTTCACGTCGCAGATGCCCGCGGCCCACTCCGGCGAATAGGGCTTCATGTGCGCGACCAGCTTGTCGAAGGCCGTTTCGCCGGTCAGCAGGCCGTCGCCGAGGACATCGCCATCGGCGCCGATCTCGACGGCATCCGCCTCGCAGTAGCCCTCCAGTGCCTCCGTGAGGCCGGGCGTGTCGTGCAGCCGCGCCAGGCCGGTGGTCGCGTCACGCACCAGCGGCTTGCGCGTCGCGCGGTCGCGCAGGTAGGTGCCCGACGGGCCCACGAGATAGGGCGAAGCCGTGTGGCGGGCGAGGAATTCCAGGTCCAGCTTCTCGCGCGGCAGCTCGTGCAGCAGCACGTGAATCAGCGCATAGAGGAAGGCCGCGTCGGTCTTGGGCTTGATCGGCACCCACTGCGCCGAGCAGGCGCCCGTGACCGACAGGTGCGGCTCGACCTGCACGCGCTTCATGCCGCGCACGCGCGCCTTGGCATGGCGCCACACACCCACCACGCCGCCGGAGGCCTCGACGTTGGCGCCGCAGGAGATCAGGTAATTGCACAGCGGCGTGTCGGGCGCGACGATGAAGGCGCGGTGCCAGAACTCGCCGTACAGGTGCTCGGAGTGGTAGCACTTGACGCCCTGCCCCGAGCCGAAGCCCATGTCCACCGCGCCCCACGCGCCCAGGAACGCCGGGAAGGTGCCCATGTACGACTGCGGCGTGCCGCCGCCGCCGAAGCTCGCGGCCACGCGCGGGTAGCCGGATTCGTCGGTGACGCCGCTTTCGCGCACGGCCTTGAGCTTGGCCGTGATGAGGTCCATCGCCTCGTCCCACGAGATGGGCACGAACCCCGGATCCTCGCCGCGCCCCTTCTTCGGGTTGGTGCGCTTCATCGGCGAGAGCACGCGGTTCGGGTTGTACGTCTTCTGCACGAGGCCATAGGCCTTCACGCAGACCTTGCCCCCGCCGGGGTGGACGGCCGTCGCGCAGAAATTGGGCTCGACCTCGGTCGCCACGCCGTCCTGCACCTTGACGGTGAGCAGGTCGGGGCCGGCGACGCACTGGTAGCAGTACGTCGGCACGCGCTTCGTGACGCCCGCTTGCTTCATGCCAAGCCTGCCTTCGCGGCCTTGGACGCCAGCCGCTTCTCGGTCTGCGCCACGTCCACGATGAAGCGCTGGTGCGTCGCGCGGCAGATCGGGTCGACGCTGTCGCGCCCTTCCACCTTGAACGTCACCGCGCGGCCCTTGACCTCCACCAGCTCGATGTCCAGCTCCACCGGCATGCCCATCAGCGTGGCGGCGAGGTGGTCGAGCTCGATGCGCGTGCCCACCGAGTCCTCACCCGCGTCGAGGTGCGCGAGCAGCAGGTCGCGGCAGGCGGTCTCGACGTCGCGCACCAGCATCGGCGTAGCGTAGACGCGGGCCTTCTCGCCCATGAAGTCGATCGTGCGGTCGCGCGTTACCTCGAACTTCGAGGTCTGGCGCAAGCCTGCCTGCAGCGTGGGTTTCATCGGTATTCCTTTCGTTGCCTCAGCCGCCGAGGTAGGCCTGCTGCACCTGAGGGTCGTGCAGCAATTCGTGGGCGGAGCCCGACAGCACGACGCGGCCGGTCTCCATGACATAGCCGCGGTCGGCGATGCCGAGCGCGGCGCGCGCGTTCTGGTCGACCAGCAGGATGGTCGTGCCCAGCGCCTTCAGCGCCGCGATGCGCGAGAAGATCTCCGCCACCAGCCGCGGCGCCAGGCCCATGCTCGGCTCGTCGAGCAGCAGCAGCCGCGGCTCGGCCATCAATGCGCGGCCGATCGCCAGCATCTGCTGCTGGCCGCCGGAGAGGTTGCCGGCCAGTGCGCGCCGCTTGTCCGCCAGCGCGGGGAAGATGGAGAAGATGCGCGCCAGTCCGTCGCGGGCACCTCGGGCGAAGGCGCCGAGCTTCAGGTTGTCTTCCACCGTCATCGGCGCGAACACCTGGCGGCCTTCGGGCACCTGCACGATGCCCAACTTCACGCGCTTTTGCGCATGCATGGGCGCGAGGTCGGCCCCGTCGAAGCGGATGGTGCCGCCCCAGGAGGGCTGCACGCCGGAGATTGCCCGCAGCAAGGTCGTCTTGCCGGCGCCGTTGGCGCCCACCAGCGCGACCAGCTCGCCCGCGCCCACCGTCAGGCTCACGCCCGACAGCGCGGGAATGCGGCCGTAGCGGCTGTCCAGGCGGTCGACTTCAAGCATATGCCGCCCCTGGGGTTGCTTCCTGCTCGTGCCCCGACCCCGTGCCCAGGTAGGCCTCGATCACGCGCGCATCGGCCGCGACTTCGGCGGGCGTGCCTTCCGCGAGCTTGCGTCCGTGGTCCAGCACGAAGATGTGGTCCGACACCTCCATCACGAGACGCATGTTGTGTTCCACCAGCACCACCGTGGTGCCTTCGGCGGCCAGCCGCCGGATCAGCGCGTCGATCTCGCGCGCCTCGGTGGCGTTGAGGCCGGCGGCCGGCTCGTCCAGCAGCAGGAGCAGCGGCTGCGCGCCGAGCGCGCGGGCGATCTCCAGACGCTTGAGCGCGCCATAGGGCATGGAGGCCGACGGCACGTCCTCGTAGCCCGCCAGTCCCACCTGCCGCAGCAGGGCGCGGGCCGCGTCGCGGCAGGCGGTCTCGGCGCGCACCAGCGCCGGGGTGTGGAGCAGCGCGGCAAACAGCGAGCAGCGGTCGCGCAGGTGGCGGCCGGTCATCACGTTTTCGAGCGCCGTCATGTTGAAGAACACCTGCAGGTTCTGGAAGGTGCGCCCGATGCCCGCGGCGGCGAAGGCGTGCACCGGCTCGCCGAACAGTTCGCGGCCGGCCAGGCGGATACTGCCGGTGTCGGGCCGGTACACGCCGCTCAGCATGTTGATCAGGCTGGTCTTGCCGGCGCCGTTCGGCCCGATCACGGAGTGCACCGCGCCGCGCTGCACCTGCATCGCCAGCCCCTCGATCGCATGCACGCCGCCGAAGGCCTTCGAAAGGTTGCGGATGTCGAGGAGCGGCGCGGCGGCGTTCATGACCATCTCCGCGCCCACCAGCGGGCCAGCGTGGGCACGATGCCCTGCGGGAAGAACACCATGGTGCCGACCAGGACGGCGCCGAACACCATCATCTCGTAGTCCTGCAACACGGTGAGCAGCTGCGGCAGCACCGTGAGCACGGCCGCGCCGACCACGGCGCCGAAGATGGAGGCCATGCCGCCGAACACGACCATGATCACCAGTTCCACCGAATGCATGAACGAGGCCTTGGCCGGCGTGATGAAGCCCGCGTAATGCGCCGTCAGGGCGCCGGCCACGGCGGCGAACACCGCCGACAGCACGAACACCTGCAGCTTGTAGCGCGCGCTGCGGATGCCCAGGGTTTCCGACGCCACCTCGGAGCCATGCAGCGCCCGCAAGGCGCGGCCCGTGGGCGACTCGATCAGGTTCAGCGCCAGCCACACGGCCAGCAGCAGCGCGCCGCCGGCCAGCCAGTACCAGATGCGCTCGCCCTTGACGATCCAGCCGAACAGCACGAGGGGCGGCACGGCCATGCCGTCCGGCCCGCCGGTCCACCGGTCCTCGGTGGACAGCACGATGGAGATGATGATGCCCAGGCCCAGCGTCGCCATCGCGAGCGTGTGCCCCTTCAGCCGCAGCGTGGGCCGCCCGATGACGAAGGCCAGCCCGCCCACCAGCGCGCAGGCCAGGGGCAACGAGACCCACACCGGCACGCCATAGCGGGTGGCGAGGATCGCACTGCCATAACCGCCGAGCGCGAAGAAGCCGGCGTGACCCAGGCTGATCTGGCCCGCGTAGCCGATCAGCAGGTTGAGGCCGACGCACACGATCGCGTTGAGCGCGACCTGCGTCGCGACGTCGTAGGCATAGTTGTTGCGCATCAGCAGCGGCGCCAGCGCGACGACCGCGGCGAGCACGAGCGTGCCGCCGACGCGCGGGCGGGCAGCCCAGTGACGCACGGCCACGGGCGAATCAGACACGGTCACTGTTGCGTGCGCCAAGGATGCCTCCCGGCATGAGGAAGAGGACGGCCAGGATCACGACGAAAGCGATCGCATCCTTGTAGGCCGATGACACGAAGCCCGCGCCCAGGCCTTCGAGCAGGCCCAGCACGATGCCGCCGATGACGGCGCCGGGGAAGCTGCCCAGGCCACCGAGCATGGCCGCGGCGAACCCCTTGAGGCCCAGCATGATCCCGGCGTCGTAGGAGGTGAAGGCGATCGGCGCGATCAGCACGCCGCCGAGCGCGCCCAGCGCGGCGGCCAGGCCGAAGCTGGCGAACAGCACGCCGCGGGTGTTGATGCCCACGAGCTGCGCGGCCAGGCGGTTGTAGGAGGTGGCGAGCATCGCCTTGCCCATCAGCGTGCGCCCGTAGAAGGCGCTCAGTGCCGCGACGGCGACGGCCGCGCCGACCAGCACCCACAGGCTTTGCGGCAGGATGGTGGCGCCCATGAAGGAGATCGGCGCTTCGCTGGTGAACGCCGGCAGGCGGTGCACGCCCTTGCCCCAGACCACCTGGGCCAGGCCGCGCAGGAACAGCGACACGCCGATGGTGATGATGATGAGGGTGACGGTGCCCGAGTGCCGGGCCGGCTCGATCGCCACCTTTTCCACGATCAGCGCCACCAGCACCGCCGCGCCGATGGCGGCGGGCAGCGCCAGCGCCAGCGGCACGCCCGAGGCCCAGAGCGTGGCGGCGCTCATGCCACCGATCATCACGAACTCGCCCTGTGCGAAGTTGATCGCGGTGCTGGCGTTGTAGATGATCGAGAAGCCGAGCGCCACCAGCGCATAGATGGCGCCCGCCGTGAGGCCGCTCGCAATAAACTGGAGCCAGGCACCGCTCATGGCAGTGTGGCCCCCACGCTTGTCACTGCGTGTACTGCGCTGCCCCCCGAGGGGGCCTTCGCGTCTTGGGACGGCCCGGCGACGCTCATTTTGGTCTTCCTGTTGCAGCTGGGGTGAGCTACTTCACCAGCGTCCAGTTGCCGTCCTTGATCTCCAGCATCCGGAAGGCCGTGAGATCCAGGCCCATGTGGTCGTTGGCGGACATGTTGACCACGCCGCCCGTGCCGACGTAGGACTTCGTCGCTTCCAGCGCGTCGCGCACCTTGGCCTTGTCGGTGGACCCGGCGGCCTTGATCGCGTTCACGGCCAGCATCAGCCCGTCGTAGGCATGGCCGCCGAACGTGGAGACATCGGCCTTGAACTTGTCCTCGTAGCCCTTGCGGTAGGCGGTGACGACGGGCTTTTGAGAATCGCCCGCGGGCAGCAGCTCCGACACCAGCAGCGCGGCGGCCGGCAGGCGCACGCCCTCGGCGGCCGGCCCGGACAGCTTGATGTACTCGCGCGAGGCGACGCCATGCGACTGGTACAGCGGCAGCGTCAGGCCGACCTGGCGGTAGTTGCGCGTGACGATGGCGGGGCCCTGGCCGAAGCCGGCGTTGAGCACGGCCTGCGCATTGCCGCCCTTGATCTTGGTGAGCTGCGCCGTGACGTCGGTGTCGGCCGCGCCGTAGGTCTCGTCGGCGACGATCTCGATCGCGTACTTCGGCGCGACCTTCACGCATTCGGCGCGCATCGACTTGTCGAAGCCGCCGCTGCCAGAGATCAGCGCCGCGCGCGTCACCTTGCGCGACTGCATGTCCACGAAGATCTTCTCGCACGCCATGCGGTCGGTGTGCGGCGTCTTGAACACCCACTTCTTGACGGGCTCGACGATCACGACGGCGCCGGCCAGCGAGATGAGCGGCGTGCCGGACTGCTCGGCCAGCGGGACGGCCGCCATGGTGGCGCCGGTGGTGGAACCGCCGACGAGGATGTCGACCTTGTCCTGCTCGATCAGGCGCTTGACGAAAGTGCGGGCCTTTTCGGCATCGCCGCTGTCGTCATAGGACACCAGCTGGAGCTTGCGGCCGAGCACGCCGCCTTCGGCGTTGATCTTGTCGACGTACATCTCCAGCGTCTTCAATTCCGGGTCGCCCAGGAACGACGCCGGGCCGGTGACGGACAGGAAGGTGCCGATGCGCACGGCCTCCTGCGCCGTCGCGGCCGGGCTGAAATAGAATCCGGCAAGCGCCATTGCCGCGATGGCAAGACGTCGGGTGGGCATGCGCCCGGTGGGTTGCTGTGTCATCGCTTTGTCTCCTGATGTGGATGCCTGGAATACCGACCTGTCATAGAATTCCGGTCAGTTGGTTCATTCTGGTACCGGAATGCGGGTATTGACCTTGATCTAGCGCAACCTCTTTTTTTGACCTCCCCCACACAAACCCTTAGCCCGGCGCGCGCCCGGGCGCGCAAGCCCAACCGTGGCGCCCGAGAGGCGAAGGACGGGGTGACCGTGCGCGCGGTGCGCCGGGCCGACCTGGACCCGGTGATCGCGATCGACGCCACCGTCACCGGCCTCGAGAAGAGAAGCTACTGGCAGCGCGTCTACCGCCGCTACGGCATCGCCGCGCGCGGCGAGCAGCGCTGGTTCCTGGTGGCCGAGATGGAGGGCCGCGTGGTCGGCTTCCTGATCGGCGAAGTGCGCGACTGGGAGTTCGGCTCGCCGCCGTGCGGCTGGGTCTTCGCGATCGACGTCGACCCGCAGGTGCGCCAATCCGGCGTCGCCAGCCACCTCATGGCCGCGCTGAGTGCCAGCCTCAAGCGCACCGGCGTGCGCAAGCTGCGCACCCTGCTGGCGCGCGACAACACGCTCATCCTGTCGTTCTTCCGCAGCCAGGGCATGATGGCCGCCCCGCTGATCCCCCTCGAGCTCGACCTGCAGGAAGTCCTGCCGAACGGCAACGGCGCCGGGGCGGCCCGATGAGGCTGCAGGTCAACACCACGCTCGCGCTGTACAGCGTGATCGAATTCGCGTCGGACCCGAAGCGCCACATCCCCGCCGCCGAGATCGCGGAGAAGTACGACGTGTCGCCGCACCATCTGGCCAAGGTGCTCGCCGAACTGGCGCGCGCCGGCATCGTCGAATCGGTGCGCGGCGTGGGCGGCGGTTACCAATTCACTGCCAATGCGCGCCGCCTCACGCTGATGGACGTGATCCAGCTGTTCGAAGATTTCGCGCCGCCGGGGGCGGCGCGGCACAACCCTAAATCCGCGACGCCAGTTGATCTGGCTTTGGATGCGGTGCTGTCAGAGATCGACGAGATCGCCAAGGCGACGTTCAGCTCGATCACGTTGGCGACGATGCTGCAGTTGATTGCGCGGCAGCGGGGCGGTGGGGCTGGCTGAGCGCTCTCCGTAGGGTAGGCACCTGTGCCCACCATGCCTTCCCTCTCCACCACCTCGCGGCAAATCCGCGCACGGGTGAACTGTGTCGCGCGCCAAGGCGGTCGGCCCTTCGGTCCGACTGAACCTGCGCTGCCCGGTTTTACGGCCGCATCGCGCAACTCACTGCGCGCCCTGAGGCCGCTTCGTTCGAACAGGCGCGATGAGTCAGTTCACGAAGCGCGCAAGCGCGCCGGCCGCAAAACCGGCCATCGCAGGCGCCTTGCCTGATTGCGCGACACAGCCCACCCGCACGCGGCTTTGCGGAGACATTGTGGCGCCGCCGATGTCTGACTCACGTGGTTAGGGGAGCCCATTTGCGAACTCTCTTCGTTAGGCCTCATACAACTTCACGTAGAACTGCATGAAGGTCGGTAGCTGCCCAGCCTCGTGCGCGACCGACTCGTGCCCGGCGCTCAAGAGCTCAAAGGCCACCTTGAGCTGTTTGCGATGCTGTTCCCCCAAAACATCCACATATGTGAGTGACAGCAGCGCATCAGGGAAGCGTGCCCAACCTTCTGCCTGGGCCACTGCGTCTCGAGCGGACAAGCCCAACAATCTCGACATGAACTCCCACCTGGTCTAGCGAAGACGGAAGCACGTGGCCGCGATCTTGGGCCAGCTGATTAGCAACGAGGTGGGTGCCAGTCACCCGGTCTGCCCACAGAATGCGGACTTCGCTGGTTGGCGGATCAATGTCAGCGGAGACTGGAACCGACGCGCTTCGAGCCAGGACATTGACACGCGAAACCATCCCCGACAGATCAAGCTTCCACTCAGAACGCAGCTGCTTCGCCGCCCCCGTGCCTACATTGAGTATCGTGATTCCGTATCGAGAGTGCTGAAGCTGTTCTGCTGGAACTGATCTGTCCTTCGCCCAGGCGTACCCCATACTTAGGCTTGACTGCTCCGCGAAGGCGTCGGCGTACTGATGTGATGAGATCAGGTCCGGTTTTAGAGCCGACTTGCGCTGCTTCGCAATCTCGCGGACCGTCATGAAGGTGGCCAGTGCTGTAGCCAAAGCGGCAACTCCGCCGACGCCTGCAATGTATTGATCGACGGTGGGCATTGGATAGGATTCGATTTAATTGAGGCCTAACGAGGCCTTGTAGTTGGACGTAACTGGCGCCCAAGGAAATGGAGCGCCGAACGCGCGCAATTGGGCGTCCGCATTGACCAGTTAGGGCCGTCTACCTCTTGGCCACAGTAATGCATTCCCAGGCTTTCGGACTAAGGAAAAACGTTGTGTCGAGCGAGGGCTGTGCCCCGCCCGAACGAAACGTGATGTATTGCTCGTTGTGGTATTTCCACAGGTGCGCCAGGACGACGCCTTCATCCATGCCGGTTTCCTCTGCAATGTGGCGAGGGGTAGTGGGAAGTTCCTGAGAGTAGTTCTTCGCAATAACAGCGAGAAGACTCGCCAAGGGATCTGCCCCATCAAGTTCGATAGGGCGCGTACTGATCAGGGTGCTGCCGGCCGCCGCTTGGCGCTGGCGATAGTGGCGCAGCACTAACAGGAGAACAACCAGGCTGCCAATATCCAGAACCAATGCCGGCGCGGCAATCACAGCAAAGGCACCACCAACGCTAGGAAACGAAATTCCGAGTTTCGACAATGCCTCGGGCAAACCGAATGCTGCAAAGACGAGAGCGACAGTGACAGTTGCGGTCAATCTCGAACCCCTCGTCGGGAGCCAGTCCTTCAATTCGTCATCAAACGCGGACATACGATGAGAGCCCTAACGTGATATGGAGGTCAAACCGCAGATAACGCTGACGCGTGCTGCGTCGAAATTACCTCCGCTCCTGTTTGAAAGTGCCTGATTTATAGCATTTAGCCTGGTTGCGGTCGCCCTCATTTGTGGGGGAGCCCGTTGTGCGCGAGGATTCAGGAGTCGGATGCAGGTCAAGGTGGGCACAGGTGCCCACCCTACGCGGGGTCTGACGGCGCGTGACGGCGGCGCACCAACAATGGTCCCTGAGCGCCAGGCGGTACCCGGCGGCGGCGATTTCTGTGGCGGCGAAGCGGCTCGGCCTGGGGACGGGCGCGCGCAGCGCGCTACGTTTCATGCTCGCCGTACCTGTTTGAGCAGAGCGGCCTTAGGCGCTCTGCGAGTTGTACGGCGCCGGCCCCAGGCCGAGGGAAGCGGAGCGGAGTCGTCGCGAAGCGACGACCGTCACAGTATGAGCCGATGGCGGGTGCCGTCTGGCGCGACGCGGCATCTACGAAAGCAGAGTGACGAAAGTAGCATGCCCTCACCCCAACCCTCTCCCAAAGGGAGAGGGAGCAAATCATTGCCCTCCCGAAGGGAGCAAATCAGGACTCCTCGCCCATCACCACTTGCCGCCGCAACCTGCGCCAACCCTCATCCACCTCGTCCTGCAGGATCGCGACATTGACAGAGTCGACGTCCCGGTAGCGGCGCTGCAGCGCGAGATAGTCCGCCACCGGCCGATCGCCGCGCTCGCGGTTGATCGTGTAGCGCGTTCCGTCCTCCACCTCGTACAGCGGAAACGCGCCGCACTCGACCGCGTAGCGCGCAGCGGTGAGGCCGCCGTCGTCCGACAGGCCCCAGCCGTCGATGCAGGGCACCAGCAGCGTGATGATGCGGAAGCCCCGCATGGCCTTGGCCTTTTCCACCTTGCGGATCAGGTCGGGCAGGAAGCCGACGCTGGCGGTGGCGGCGTACGGCACCTGGTGTGCCGCCATGATCTCCGTCAGGTTCTTCTTGCGCGTCACCTTGCCTTCCGGCGTGGAGCCGGTGCGCGCGTAGTGCGGCGTCGACGACGACTTCTGCGCGCCGGTGTTCATGTAGCCCTCGTTGTCGAGGCAGAAGTACAGGATGTTCTCGTTGCGCTCGGCCGCCGACGACAGGCACTGGAAGCCGATGTCGTAGGTGCCGCCGTCGCCCGCCAGCACGATGACGTGCGTGTCGCGCTTGCCTTGCGCGTCGAGCGCGCGGCGCAGGCCCGACGCGGCAGCAGCGCTGGCCTCCAGCGTCGGCTGGTACACCGGGATGTGCAGCGAGCTGTACGGCTGCGGCCCCGAGATGATCGCCATGCACGAGGGCGGGATCACCGCCATCGCATCCGGACCGATCGTCGCCAGCACGTGCCGCACCGACAGCGCCTCCACGCAGCCAGGGCAGGCCGCGTGGCCGGAGCACAGCATCGGCTTCTGGTCGATTTGCAGGGTTTCCATTCGATTCACCTTGCCCATTCGGATTCGGGTTGGGGCGGCGTCGCCACGGCCGCATGCACCATCTGCGCGATGGCATCGGGTGAGACGTTGATGCCGCCGACGCCGGCCAGGAGGCCGTGCACCCGCGGCGGCGACTTGACGCCGTACAGCGCGCCGCGCAGTTCCTGGTGCAGGATGCCACCGAGCCCCGGCGAGTGGTTGCGGTCGAGCACCACGACGTCCGGCACGCCTTCCAGCGCGACCCGCAGGGCCTGCACCGGCAGCGGCCGGAACAGCCGGACCTTCAGCAGCCCCACCGGCTCACCGGCGTCGCGCATCGCGTCCACCGCCTCGCGCGCGGTGCCGCACATGCTGCCCATGGTGACGACCACCACGCGCGCGCCGTCGCAGCGGTAGCGCTCGACGATGCCGTGGCTGCGGCCGGTGAGCGCGCCCCACTCGCGGTCGGCCTCCTGCGCGGCGACGAGCGCCTGCGCCATGCCTTGTTCCAGCGCCTGCCGGTGGCGGCAGAACATCTCCGCCGACACCACGTTGCCCCAGGACGAGCCGATCTCCGTGTCGAGCCGGTTGACCGGCTTGTATGGCGGCAGGTAGCCGTCGACCACCTCCTGCGCCGGCACCTGCACCGGCTCCAGCGCGTGCGAGACGTAGAAGGCGTCGTGGTTCACCATCACCGGCAGCAGCACCTGCTCGGCAATGCGGAAGCCGTGCAGCACGGTGTCCAGCGATTCCTGCGCGCTCTCGGTGTAGAACTGGATCCACCCCGTGTCGCGTTGCGCCAGGCTGTCGGTCTGGTCCGGCCAGAAGGCCCAGGGCGAGGCGACGGTGCGGTTCACGTTGGCCATGACGATGGGCGCGCGCGCGCCGGCGGCGTAGTGCAGCAGCTCGTGCATCAGCAGCAGGCCCTGGGACGCCGTGGCGGTGAACACGCGCGCACCGGCGAGCGACGCCGGGATGCAGGCGGCCAGCACCGAATGCTCGGATTCCGGCGTCAGGATCTCGGCGTCGAAGTGGCCCTCGGCGTGGAAATCCGTCAGCAATTCCAGGATCGGCGTCTGCGGCGTGATCGGATACACCGGCACCACCTGCGGGCGCGCCAATCGCGCGGCCCAGGCGACGGCGTGGTTGCCGGTGAGCAGCATGGGAGCTTGGGTGGGCTTCATTTGCTTTCCTCGCGCATCGTCATCGAGCCCGTCGGGCATTCCTTCACGCACATGCCGCAGCCCTTGCAGTAATCGGTGAGCACCTCGTAGCCGCCGTCGACCCGCCGGATCGCGAGGTCGGGGCAGTAGTGGAAGCAGTTGTCGCAATGGGTGCATTCGCCGCACGAGAAGCAGCGGCCGGCTTCTTCCAGCGCCTGCTCCAGCTCCAGGCCCAGTTGCACCTCCTGGCCGCCCGCCACACGCTCGCCGGCGGGCCGCAGCCGTGCGGCCGCACGCGCATGCTTGGGGTGGTACCAGGTCGCGATGCCCGCCAGGCCGATGGGCGCTTCCATTTCGGCGGCTTCGGCCGGCGCGCCGCGCAGCACGCGGTCGATGTCCAGCGCTGCCCGTTTGCCCATGCCGATCGCTTCCGTCACGAAGCGTGCCATGCTGGCCACGTCGCCGCCGGCCCACACGCCATCGACGGAGGTCGCCTGGCGGTCCCCGACGGCAAGCAGCCCGCCCGCCACCGGCAGGCGTTGCGACAAGGCGGCCAGGTCGGGATCCTGGCCGATGGCCACGACGACGGCGTCGGCCGCGAGCTCGAAATCGCTGCCGGCCACCGGCTTCACGGTGAACTGCCCCCGGGTCGCGCCCGGCTCGAACCGCACGCGCGTGCACGACAGCGAAAGGCCGGCACCGGCCTTCGGCGTCACGGCCGTCAGCATGGCGCCATCCACCAGCGCGATGCCTTCTTCCAGCGCCTCGGCCAATTCTTCGCGCTGCGCCGGCATCTGCTGCGCGTTCTCGAGCGCCAGGATGGTCACCTCATGGGCCGCGCGGCGCGCGCTGCGCGCAACGTCCATCGCGGCGCTGCCGCCGCCCACTACCACCAGCCGCCGGCCGAGCGCGGGCGGCATGCCCCCGGCGGACCGCGCGAGGTACTCCGCGCCATCCATCAGCCACGGTGCGCGATCGGGCAGGTGCGCCAGCCGCTTGGGCCGGCTCGCGCCCTGCGCGAGGAACACCGCGTCGTGGGTCGCGCGCAGGTTGTCGAAATCGGCCGCGGTCTTGAGGGCGTGATCGCACCGCACTTCCACGCCGAGCGCGACGATCCGCGCGATCTCGCCGTCCAGCACCTCGCGGGACAGGCGATAGGAGGGAATGCCGTAGCGCATCAGGCCTCCCAGCTTGCGCTGCGATTCATAGATCGTGACGCGCCAGCCGCGCCGGCGCAGCTGGAACGCGGCCGACAGGCCCGACGGCCCACCGCCCACGATGGCGATGTGCCCGTTGAGCGCGGCGGCCGGGGGGTCATAGGCCCAGGCCGCATCCAGTGCCATGTCGCCGACCGCGCGCTCGAGCTTGCAGATGGACACCGACTCGTCGTAGGCGCCGCGGTTGCACGCCGTCTCGCACGGATGGTGGCAGATGCGCCCGGCCACGGCGGGGAACGGATTGTGGCGCGTCAGCACCTCCCACGCGCCGCGGAAGTCGCGCGCACGGGCCAGGCCGATCCATTCGGCGATGTCGCCATTGACCGGGCAGGCCTGGTGGCAGGGCGACGGCGGCTTGACGTAGTGCGGCAGCGCGGCGCGCCAGGTGCCGGTCTTGAAGACCTCGGTCGTGCCGTGGGTCCAGGTGGTGGGGACGAGTGCCTTGTTCATGACGCGGCCTGCTGCAGTAGGGATTCGACCGTGCGGTAGCCCTCGGTGCAGGCGGCGACGTTCTCCGCGCGCAGCTTGGGCGACTCCTCGCGCAGCAGGTTCTCCAGCACCGCCAGCGGCGGGTCGCCGACCGCGCAGGCCAACCCGCCCAGCAGCGCGGAGTTGACGATGCGTCCCAACCCCTGGCGCCGCGAGATGGCCAGGCCGTCCACCGGGATCACGCGGTAGCCGGGCAGCGCCTCGCGGAAGTCCCCCGCGCTGCGGGCGGAGTTCACGACGATCACCGTTTCGCTGTGCGCGGCCGCGAGCAGCGCGCCCTGCAGCAGGCTGGCATCGAAGCACAGGATGGCGTCGGCGCGCTCGATGTCGCAGCGCAGCCGCACCGGCCGGTCGTCCACGCGCAGGAACGAGCTGACGGGCGTGCCGCGCCGCGCGCCGCCGTAGCTGGCGAAGGCCTGCACGTGGCGGCCCTCGGCGAAATAGGCCATGGCCAGCAGGTTGCCCGCGGTCTGCGCGCCCTGGCCGCCACGGCCCTGGATGATGATCTGCAGCACGTTACTTCTCCTGGCACCGGCACGGGCCGATGTGGTCATGGTTCATACGGAGTTTCCGCGAGTGTTTGTTTGATGCCGGTCAACGTTCATGGGCGGCGCGCACCTACCATGGGCCTTCGCGCTGCGCCCATGCTCACCATCACCCAACTCCTTGCCGTCGACGGGCTCAACACCTACTACGGCCACAGCCACATCCTCCGGGACGTGAGCCTGGACTTGCCGGCCGGCTGCGCGCTCGGCCTGCTCGGGCGCAACGGCATGGGCAAGAGCACGCTGCTCAAGAGCCTCATGGGCCTGGTGAAGCCGAAGTCCGGCACGGTGAACGTGATGGGCTGCGACATGACGGGGCGCGCGCCCTACGAGATCGCGCGCATGGGCATCGCCTACGTGCCCGAGGGCCGCGGCATCTTCGCCAACCTGTCGGTGCGCGAGAACCTCGAGATGGCCGCGCGCGCCAGCGCGGACGGCCGCCGCGAATGGACGATGGAGCGCGTGCTGGACACCTTTCCGCGCCTGGGCGAGCGGATTGCCAGCGGCGGGCAGCAGCTGTCCGGCGGCGAGCAGCAGATGCTCGCGATCGGCCGCGCGCTCATGACCAACCCCGTGCTGATGATCCTGGACGAAGCCACCGAGGGGCTCGCCCCGCGCATCGTGTCGGAGATCTGGCGCGTGATCGCGGCGATCCGCGCGGGCGGCATCAGCACGATCGTGGTGGACCGCAACTTCCGCACCGTGCTGGCCCACACCGACCGCGCCATCGTCCTGGAAAAGGGCCGCGTGGCGCTGGCCGGGGAATCGGTGGAGCTGGCGAAGGACCACGGGAAGCTCGCGAGCCTGTTGGGCGTCTGAGGTCAAGCGCGCGACGGCAGCACCGCCGTCGCTTCCAGCTCGATCTTCGCCGGGTGGTCGAGCAGGTCCGACACGAAGATCATGCTCATTGCCGGGTAATGCCGGCCCATGTGGCGCTTCCAGATCGCGCCGAGCTGCGCGCGCGCCGCGAGGTAGGCGGTCTTGTCGCAGCAGTACGCCGTCATGCGGCAGATGTGCTGCGGCCCCCCGCCGGCCTCGGCCAGGACGGCCAGTACGTTGGCCAGGGCCTGGTCGAACTGGGGCGCGATGTCCTCGGACGCGAAGCGCTGCTGCGCATCCCAGCCCACCTGGCCGGCGACGAACACGACGCGGCCCGCGTCGGCCTCGATGCCGTTGGCATAGCCGATGGGCGGCGCCCAACCTTCCGGTAGCAATGCACGCATGACGTTCAGTTCTCCTGTTCGGGGGCCACCGCGGGACCGGCTCTGCCGGACCGCTGGTGGCGCCCCCTTTGAGGGGGAGGCGCCGAAGGCGCTTCGGGGGTTAATCCGTGTATCGCGGCGGGTCCGGGTCCATGGCCCAGTCCGCATCGGGTTTGGGCGTCTTGTCGATCCAGGCCTGCACCAGCGCCACATGGTGCGTTTCCTCGGCCCGCATCTCCAGCGCGGCCGTGCGCACCGCCTCGTTCGTCGTGAGGCGCGCGAGCACCGCGAAAAACGCCTCGGCTCGGCGCTCGGCCGCCAGCGCGAGCTGCAGCGCGTGCCACGGCTGCATCAGGTAGTGCACCTCGTCGAAAGGCGCGGCCTCGGGCGATTCGCGGCCGGGCCAGTTCTGCGCATGAGAGGGCAGCGGCGGCGCCTCCTTCCAGCCCATCTCGGCCATGATGCGGCGCGCATGCTTGCCTTCGTGCTCGGCCATCGTGCGAAACAGCGACGCCACCTCGTGGTTGTTGTGCTGCTCCAGCGTGTCGGCGAACTCGGTGTAGCGCTCGCAGGCGTCCTGCTCCATCGCCAGCGCCTGGGCCATGAATTCATCCAGCGTCTGCGGGCCCTGGACGACAGTCACCGGGTGGTTGTCGGTGCTCATGATTCGAACTCCGCTTCGAGGTCGCCCACGTCGGCGCGCTGCGCGACCGGCGCCGTGGGATAGGGTTTGCGGTCGCCCGCATACAGCACGCCGATGTTGAAGCCGTCGTCGGTCATGATGCGGCGCGCCGCGCGGGCCGCGTCGTCGGTCGGCTCGACCGCCGCTGCGTGCACCATGCTCTTCCACTCGCGCTGCTCGGGGCGGAAGGTGACGCAGGGGCTCAGGATCTCGACGAACGAGAAGCCCGGGTGCCGGATCGCCTGCGCGATGATGTCGGCGGTGCCGGCCTGGTCACCGGAGAACGCCCGCGCCACGAAGTTGGCGCCCGAGGCCAGCGCGATCACCAGCGGGTGGAACGAGCGGATGCCGGTGCCCCCTGGCGAGAGCTTGTTGTCCCAATCGGGTTCGGTGGTGGGCGACGCCTGGCCCTTCGTCATGCCATACACGTGGTTGTCCATCACGATGTAGGTCAGGTCCACGTTGCGGCGGCAGGCATGCAGGAAGTGGTTGCCGCCGATCGAGTAGCCGTCGCCGTCGCCGCTGGCCACCACCACGGTGAGGTCCGGCCGCGCGACTTTCAGGCCCGTCGCGGCCGCGAGCGAGCGGCCGTGCACGCCGTGGAAGCCGTAGCACGAGGTGTAGGCCGGGATGCGCGACGAGCAGCCGATGCCCGAGACCACGGCCACCTCGTGCGGCGGCAGCTGCAGCTGCGCGAGCGCCTTCGTGAGCGAGCCCAGCACGGTGTAGTCGCCGCAGCCCGGGCACCAGATCGGCTTGTAGCCGGACTTGTACTGCGCCGCCGTCATCACCGGCGGCGGGGGAACCATGTCGTTCATACGACCTCCTCTTGCGCCACCGCGTGGCCCGCCCATTCGAGAATCGCCTCGCACACTTCGCCGGGGCGCAGCGGCAGCGGGCCGGGGCGATGAAAACTGGCCGGCTTCGACGGCAGGTCCACCATGCCGCGCAGGTAGCGCAGCAGCTGCGCACCGTGGTTCTGCTCGACCACCATCAGCCGCTCGACACCGGCGAAGGCCGCATCGAAAGCCTCCTGCTGCACCGGCGCGAGCAGGCGCAGCGCGATCAGGCGAACGGAGAGCCCGCGCGCCGCCGCGCGTTGCACGGCTTCACGCACCGGCCCGCTGGCGGAGCCGAAGGTGACGACGGCCAGCTGGCCGTCGCCCTCCACGTCCGCCCAGCGGCTGCCGTAGTCGAACATCACCAGCTTGCGCTCGCGCTTGTCCAGCTGCAGGCGGTGGTCGCGCGACTGGCTGCTGGGGATCGCGCCTTCGGTGTGCTCCAGGCCGTCGGCCGTGTACACGGTGCCGGGCGTGCCGGGGATCGCCATCGGCGACACACCGCTGGGCGTGTCGCGGTAGCGCTTGTAGTCGGGTGTGTTCGCCTCGACGGTGAGCCGGGTGCCGCCCTTGGTGGGAACGGCTTTCGGCTTGTCGATGATGGCCCGTGACTGGCCCATGAACTGGTCCGACAGCACGATCGCCGGCGCCTGCAGCGCCTCCGCGAGTTCCACGGCCCATTGCGTCGTCGCCACGCAGTCGGAGATCGACGTCGGCGCCAGGACCAGTCGCGGGGCGTCGCCGTGCAGTCCGCTGACGGCGAACGAGAGGTCGCTCTGTTCGCTCTTGGCGGGGATGCCGGTGGACGGGCCGCCGCGCATGACGTCCACCACGACGATGGGCACCTCCGCGGCGACGGCCAGGCCGATGCCCTCGGTCATCAAGGCCAGGCCGGGGCCCGCCGTCGCGGTGAGCGAGGGCACCCCGCCATAGGAGGCGCCGATGATCATGTTGACGGAGGCCAGCTCGTCCTCGGCCTGCAGCAGCGATCCGCCGACCTTGGTCAACGCCGGCGCCATCCATTCCAGCAGCTCGGTGGCGGGCGTGATCGGGTAGGCCGCGACGAAGCGGACGCCGCCGCGCAGCGCGCCATAGCCGGCAGCCTCGTTGCCGCTCACGGTCCATCGTCCCAGCGTCTGCGCGGTGGTCGTCAAGGGCGCGAGGCCCTTGATGCCGGCCGCGGCTGCCATGCCCTCGTGCAGCGCGTTGAGGTTGGCCGCCAGCGAAGCCTCGGGCCGCTTCCAGCTGCGGCGCACCGCGGCTTCCAGCGCCGTGGCGGGCAGGCCCGCCAGCGCGCCGGCCAGGCCCAGCGCCAGCATGTTGATCCAGCTGCCGGGCATGCCCTTGGTCATTTTCTTGAGCGGCAGCACCACCGATTGCGCGCCGCTGGCCAGGAACACCGGCGGCACCTCGCCGCCGTCGGCGTCGCCGATGACGACACTGCCCGCGTGCAGCGGGATCTCGTCGGCGAAGCGGTGCACGTTCTGCCAGTCGATCGCCAGCAGCAGGTCGAAGCTGTCGTCCAGCGACTCGAGCGGCGTGGCGCCCAGCCTCAGCAGGGCTGCCGCCTCGCCGCCGCGAATCTGCGGGCCGCTGGTGCGGACCATCAGTCCGTACAAACCCGCACGCGCCGCCGCGTCGAGCAGCAGGTTGCCCGCCGTCATGACGCCGCTGCCGCCGCTGCCGGCGATGGCGATCGAGAGGCCCGTGCCCGGGGGTTTCTGGGGTGACGAGGGCCTGTTCATCGGCCCGGTTCCATTGTCGAGTGAAGCATCCACGCTTTGTCTCCTGCACATCTCATGGCTCGCAGTAAACGGTTTGCGCGCCGGACAGACCTTGACGTGGATCAAGGTTCGCTCGCGAAAGGCTCTCCACAATGGCCAAAATGCGTAATCCGGTACTGCATTACCAGATTAGGCCGGTTCCCGGGCGCTGACGAGCCCGGTTTCCGGCTCCCGCCGCCCGGTTTTTTCCTGAAAGGTTTCGTTCATGAGCATCGATGCCCACCGCTGGTTGATGACGGCGCCCAACGCACCGCTGGTGCGCAGCGCGTTCAAGGCCCAGGCCCAGGTTGGCGAAGTGGTGGTTGCGATCGCCGGCTGCGGCGTCTGCCACACCGACCTCGGCTACTACTACGACGGCGTGCGCACCAACCAGCCGCTGCCGCTGGCCCTCGGCCACGAGATCAGCGGCGTGGTGGTGGAAGCGGGCGACGGCGCGCAAGCATGGCTCGGCAAGTCGGTGATCGTGCCGGCCGTGCTGCCCTGCGGCGAGTGCGACCTGTGCAGGCGCGGGCTCACCACGATCTGCCGCGCGCAGAAGATGCCGGGCAACGACATCGAAGGCGGCTTCGCCTCGCACATTGTCGTGCCTGCGCGCGGCCTGTGCGAAGTCGACCTGTCGCGCCTGAAGGCGGCGGGCCTCGAGCTGGCGCAGGTCTCCATCGTCGCGGACGCGCTCACCACGCCCTACCAGGCGGTGCGGCGCGCGGGCGTCGTCCCCGGCAGCCTGGCCATCGTGGTCGGCGCCGGTGGTGTCGGCGGCTATTGCGTGCAGGTGGCCCGCGCGTTCGGCGCGACAGTCGTCGCCATCGACGTGGACGACACGAAGCTCACCGCCATCAAGGAGCATGGCGCCTCGCTCACGCTCAACAGCCGCCAGCAGGGCGGCAAGGCGATCAAGGCCGCCGTCAACGATTTCGCCAAGGCCAACGGCCTGCGCCGCACCGAGTGGTTCATCTTCGAATGCTCGGGCAGCGCGGGCGGCCAGCTCACCGCCTACGGCCTGCTGGTGCACGGCGCCACCCTGTCGGTGGTCGGCTTCACCATGGACAAGGTCGAGGTGCGCTTGTCCAACCTCATGGCCTTCGACGCGCGCGCGCTCGGCAACTGGGGCTGCCCGCCCGAGTACTACCCGGCGGCGCTGGACCTGGTGCTCGATGGCAAGGTGCAGATCGCCGCCTTCGTCGAAAAGCGCCCGCTGGCCACGATCAACGAAGTGTTCGCCGCCGTGCACCGCCACGAGATCCGCCAACGCGTGGTGCTCGTGCCCTGACGCGCCCTTCACAACAACCCGCGAAACGACCCCAGGAGACCCCATGAACGCCCCGGACACCTTTGCCCCCATGCTCGACTTCAAGAACCACGACCTGGTGGACGACACCAGCAAGCCGGGCGTGCGCTACGAGAAGCGGCCCGCCCGCAAGCCCGACGGCAGCGTGGTGCCGGGCCTGTACAACGCCTGGATCACGCTGGACAACCAGGCCCAGTACAACTCCTACACCACCGACATGGTCAAGGGCGTGATCCTGGCGCTGCGCGCCGCGTCCAACGCCCGCGACGTCAACTGCATCGTCTTCACCGGCGCCGGCGACAAGGCCTTCTGCACCGGCGGCAACACCAAGGAGTACGCCGAGTACTACGCCGGCCAGCCGCAGGAATACCGCCAGTACCTGCGCCTGTTCAACGACATGGTCACCGCCCTGCTGCTGGCGGACAAGCCGGTGATCTGCCGCGTGAACGGCATGCGCATCGGCGGCGGCCAGGAGATCGGCATGGCCTGCGACTTCTCCGTGGCCTCGGACCTGGCCAAGTTCGGCCAGGCCGGCCCCAAGCACGGCTCCGCGCCCATCGGCGGCGCCACCGACTTCCTGCCGCTGATGGTGGGCGCCGAGCGCGCGATGATGGCCTGCGTGCTGTGCGAACCCTTCTCCGCGCACCAGGCCTACCAGATGGGCATCCTCACCGACGTCGTTCCCGCACTGAAGGTGGACGGCAAGTTCGTCGCCAACCCGATGGTCGAGACGCAGCGCCAGTACGACGAGTTCGGGCGCCTCGTGTACGGCACGTCCAAGACCGGCGACGCCGGCAGGGAAGGCAAGGCGCTGATGGCCAAGGGCACGGTGGACCTGTCGATGCTCGACGCGAAAGTCGAGGAGCTGTGCGCCAAGATCCTGCTCACCTTTCCCGAGTGCACGCTCAAGACGCTGGAGGAGCTGCGCAAGCCCAAGCTCGCGGCGTGGGACCGCAACAAGGAAAGCTCGCGCGCCTGGCTGGCGCTGAACATGATGACCGAGGCCCGCGCCGGTTTCACCGCCTTCAACGAAGGCACCAAGGACAACCGCGAAGCCGACTTCATCCTGCTGCGCCAGCAGCTGGCCGCGGGCGCCTCGTGGCTGGGCGCGCTGCACGACGACATCCAGCCGAAAAGCAAGCACTAGGCACGGATCATGAGCGACTCCCCGTTCAAGGCCTGGACCGAGCGCGACGGCGCGCTGTTGCGCCTGCGCCTCTCGCGCCCCAAGGCCAACCTGGTCGATGCCGAGATGATCCGCTCGCTGCACGGCGCGCTGGTGGAATTCCACAAGCACCCGGGCAGCCTGCGCGGCGCGCTGCTGGACGCCGAAGGGCCGCACTTCAGCTTCGGCGCCAGCGTGGAGGAGCACCTGCCCGCGAAGTGCGCGAAGATGCTCGGCGCTCTGCACGCACTGCTGGTGGGAATGCTGGAGTTCCCGGTGCCGATCCTGGTCGCGGTGCGCGGGCAATGCCTGGGCGGCGGCCTGGAAGTGGCCCTGGCCGCCGGCCCGATCTTTGCCGCACCCACCGCACAGTTCGGCCAGCCGGAGATCAAGCTCGGCGTGTTCGCCCCCGCCGCCTCCGTGCTGCTGCCCTATCGCGTGTCACGCCCCGTGGCCGAGGACCTGCTGTTCAGCGGCCGCTCGATCTCCGGCGCGGAAGCGCTGGCCAATGGCCTGGTCCAGAGCCTTGCCGAAGACCCGGAAGCCGCAGCCCTTGCCTGGTTCGAAGCCCACCTGCAGCAGCGCAGCGGCGCCGCCCTCGCCTGCGCCCTGGCCGCCGCGCGCGGCCAGATGCTCGCCGATGTGCGCCGCCGGCTCGCCGAAGTCGAGCACCTTTATCTCGAGCGCCTGATGCGCACCCACGACGCCAACGAGGGCCTCGCGGCCTTCATGGAAAAGCGCCCCGCGGCGTGGACCCACCGCTAACCGGAGCCCAACCATGTTGACCACGCTCTCCCCCGTCCAACGCATCGTCGACCGCTGCACCCAGCTGTTCGAGGATCTCGACTTCACCGCCGTCAAGGAATGGAAAGCCGCCGCGCCCGGCCGCAAGGCCATCGGCTACCTGCCGATCTACGTGCCGCGCGAACTGATCCATGCCGCCGGCTTCCTGCCCGTGGGCATTCTCGGCGGCGGCGACGCGCTCGAAGTGATCCAGGGCGACGCCTACTACCAGAGCTACATCTGCCGCATCCCGCGCTCGACCATCGAGCTGGGCCTCACGGGCCGGCTCGACTGCATGGACGGCATGCTGTTTCCCTCCATCTGCGACGTGATCCGCAACCTCTCGGGCATGTGGCAAATCCTGTTCCCGGACAAGTACGTCAAGTACATCGACGTGCCGCAGAACTACGTCGACTCCATCGGCGGCAACTTCTACATCCAGGAGATGCAGGCGCTGCGCGAGGACCTGGGCAAGCTGCGCGGCAAGGAGATCACCGACGCCGAGCTGAACGCCTCGATCGCCGTCTACAACGACAACCGCGACGCGGTGCGCGAGCTGTACGCCTACCGCGCGGCCAAGCCCTGGCAGGCGCCCACGTCGGAGGTGTACGTGCTGCTGCGCGCCGGCATGGTGCTGCCGCCGGAAGACCACACGGTGCTGATCCGCGAGTACCTCGAGGCCACGGACGCCGAGCCGCGGGCCAAGCGCGACAACGCCCGCGTGGTGCTGACCGGCGCGTTCTGCGAGCAGCCGCCGCTGTCCCTCATCAAGTCGATCGAGATGTCGGGCTGCTACGTGGTGGACGACGACTTCATGCTGGTCACCCGCTGGCTGCTCGACGAGGTGCCCGCCGACGCGAACCCGCTGGATGAACTGTCGAAGGCCTTCCTGCACCGGTCCGCCTCCACCGCCGCCAAGTACGACGCCACCCGCGCCGAAAAAGGCGTCTACCTGCTCAAGCAGGTGAAGACGCGCGGCGCCGAGGGCGTGATCTTCGCGGCGCCCTCGTTCTGCGACCCGGCGCTGCTCGAGCGGCCGATGCTGCAGGACGTGCTGGCGCAGCACAAGGTTCCCTACACCGCGTTCAAGTACGCGGAGAACACGGGGCAGATGGCCCCGATCCGCGAGCAGGCCGGCACTTTCGCCGATTCCATCAAGTTGTGGAGCGTCAAATGAACACTATCGCGATGCCCGAGAGCAAGAAGAAGGTCGTCGTCGCCGAGAAGGACGACGCGATGAATCTCCAGAAGGAGATGATCAACGCGAACTACATGGACCTCGCGATGGCGCACTCGCAGGGCCGCAAGGTGGCCGCGACCTTCGTGCCGGGCAACCTCAACGAGCTCCTGATGTGCTTCGACCTGGCGCGCAGCCTGCCCGAGACCAACGCGCTGCAGAACGGCATGCGCAAGAAGTCCGGCAAGATGATCATGGACGCCGAGCGCGACGGCCAGAGCGAGGACGTCTGCACCTACGTCAAGGCGGACCTCGGCGCGATGATGGGCGGCGAGATCGGCCCCACCGGCGAGCCGCTGCCCAAGCCGGACGTGCTGCTGCTGTCTTACACCGGCTGCTTCACCTTCATGAAGTGGTTCGAGCTGATCCGCCACAAGTACGGCTGCGAAACCGTGATGCTGCACGTGCCCTACCAGAGCGAAGGCCGCATCCAGCCCAACATGCGCGAGTACGTGGTCAAGCAGCTGAAGGAAACCGTGATCCCGACGCTGGAGCGCATCTCCGGCATCAAGTTCGACATCGACCGCCTGCGCCAGTACATGCGCGAGTCGGCCAAGGCCGAGGAAGACCTGGTGCAGGTGCTGCAATCCGCTAAGAACCGGCCCTCCCCGATCGACGGCTACTTCGGCGCCGTGTACTACATCGGCCCGATCTTCACCGCCTTCCGCGGCACGACCCAGGCCACCGACTACTACCGCATGCTGCGCGCCGAGATCGAGCAGCGCGTGCGCGAAGGCCGCGGCCCGATGACGCCCGAAGGCGAGATGAAGGACGAGAAGTACCGCCTGATCGTCGAAGGCCCGCCCAACTGGACGAGCTTCCGCGACTTCTGGAAGATGTTCTACGACGAGGGCGCGGTGGTGGTCTCCTCCACCTACGCGAAGGTGGGCGGCCTGTACGACTTCGGCTTCCGGCACGACCCGGAGAACCCGCTGGAGTCGCTGGCCGACTACTGCCTGGGCTGCTACACCAACCTGAACATGCCCTCGCGCATCGACATGATCTGCAAGTACATCGACGAGTACCAGGCCGACGGGCTGCTGATCAATTCGATCAAGAGCTGCAACAGCTTCTCGGCCGGCCAGCTGCTGATCCTGCGCGAAGTGGAAAAGCGCACCGGCAAGCCGGCGGCATTCATCGAGACGGACCTGGTGGACCCGCGC
>Ga0255338_1001859_pt1 | contig 36002 bp, 24 predicted proteins | sample MeOH1_35cm_T4_19_FD_203715 | JGI IMG/M metagenome (GOLD analysis project Ga0255338, IMG submission 203715) | Sandy soil microbial communities from University of British Columbia, Vancouver, Canada - MeOH1_35cm_T4_195 | ecosystem: Engineered > Artificial ecosystem > Sand microcosm > Unclassified ...
AGATCACCCCGATCGCCCGCTGCAGCCGCTTTTCCCGCAGCAGTTCGCCCAAGGCGGCATTGCCCGCCAGCGGCAGCCAGAAGCGCTCGCCGGCCTGGTGGAACAGCGCCTCGTAGCTTCCCTCCAGGCCCGGGCGCACCCGCTTGCGCTGCGCCGGCGCATCCCACTCCGAAGCCGCCGTCACGGTGCCGTGGTGCGTGCTGAAGCCCACCAGCAGCGCAGCGTCGCCCCAGTGGTCGCGGGCGAGCTGGCCGACGTTCCATTCGCCCAGGTCGCCCATCTCGGTGGCGCTGGCGTCGCCCAGGTGCGAGTTGTGGGCCCAGACGACCAGCCGGCCGCAGCCGGTCAGCGCCGTCAGGTGCTTCTCCAGCGCCTGCAGCGTCTCCACCATGTGGCTGTCGCGCAGGTTCCAGGACGAGACGCGGCCATGGAACATGGTGCGGTAGTACTCCTCCGCGTTGCGAACCAGCCGGGCGTTCTGCTGCGCGTAGAAGACCTCGGCCCGGTCCTCGCTGGAGCCGGCGGCCATCAGCTCGCCGGCGCGCCGGTTCATCTCGCGCAGCTGCTGGATCACCTCGTCCTCGCAGGTCGCCTTCATGCCGAAGCTGGCCGCATAGCCGTAGGCCTGGCTGTCCTCGCCGTAGTGGTCGAAGCAGCCGTAGCGGCTGCGGGCGCGCTGCGCCGCTTCGGGGTCGACCCCGTCCAGGTACTGCAGTACGGCGGCGATGGAGCCGTAGAGGCTGTACAGGTCCATGCCGTAGAAGCCGACCTGGCCCGAAGGCGGCCGGCCGGCGTTGTGTTCGCGCAGCCACTCCACGAACTCCACGATCACCGTGTTGCACCACATCCAGGTGGGAAAGCGCCGGAAGCCGGACAGGGCCGCCTCGGCATCGCCGTCGTCGGAGGCGCCGCGGATGTAGCGGTTCACGCGCCAGGCGTCCGGCCAGTCGGCCTCCAGCACCAGCGCGTTGAAGCCGTGCTCGGTGATCAGCTTGCGGCTCAGGGCCACCCGTTCGGCGTAGAACTCGTGCGTCCCGTGCGAGGCTTCGCCCAGCAGCGCGAAACGCGCCCGGCCCAGGCGCGCGATCAGCTCCGGGTCGTCGGCGGCGGCGCCGGCCAGCGGCCGCAGGTGGGGGCGCAGGCCCTGCAGCAGGGCTTCTTCTTCGGCCCGGACGGAAGAACGGATCATGGTCACTCCTCGATCGGTACCTGATCAGGTTAGGCCGTGCCGTAGCCGCGGGCTGTAGTCGCCGGGCTTGCGCGGTGTAGGAAGAACCGGGCCCGGCGCCTTTTCGCTAGGCCAGCTTCTTCACGAACACCATACTGCGCCGGTCCCAGTTGTACTTGCGCTTGCGCGCCTCGGGCAGCCACTCGGGGTCCACCTGCACGAAGCCGCGCTTGAGGAACCAGTGCATGGTGCGCGTCGTGAGCACGAAGATGCTCTCCAGGCCCATGGCGCGGGCGCGCTGCTCCACCCGGCGCAGGATCTTCTCGCCGTCGCCCTGGCCCTGGCTTTGCGGCGAAACCGTCAGCGCCGCCATCTCGCCGGTGCGCGCCTCGGGGTAGGGGTAGAGCGCCGCGCAGGCGAAGATCACGCCGTCGTGCTCGACGATCGTGTAGTTGGAGATGTCGCGCTCGATCTCGGTGCGGTCGCGCTTGACCAGCGTGCCGTCCTTCTCGAACGGTTCGATCAGCTGCAGGATGCCGCCCACGTCGTCGGCGGTGGCCTCGCGCAGCTCCTCCAGCTTCTCGTCGACCACCATGGTGCCGATGCCGTCGTGCACGTACACCTCCAGCAGCAGCGAGCCGTCGACCGCGAAGGGGATGATGTGGCTGCGCTCCACGCCGGCCTCGCAGGCCTTCACGCAGTGCTGCAGGTAGAACGAGGTTTCGGTGGGGCTGTGCGCCGGCGGCAGGCTGGCCAGCAGCTGCTTGGCCGCGGCCAGCGGCAGCTCGGTATCGATCGGGTTGTCCTCGCCCTCGGCCTCCAGCGGCTTGACGCGGATGCCGGGGATCTCGGTCAGGAAGATCAGCTTGTCGGCCTGCAGGGCGACCGCGACGCTGGTCGCGACCTCCTCCATGGTCAGGTTGAAGGCCTCGCCGGTGGGCGAGAAGCCGAAGGGCGACAGCAGCACCATGGCGCCGAGGTCGATGGTGCGCTTGATGCCGGCCACGTCCACCTTGCGCACCAGGCCGGAATGCCGGAAGTCCACCCCGTCGAGGATGCCGACCGGCCGCGCGGTGATGAAGTTGCCGGAGATCACGCGCACGGTGGATCCGGCCATCGGCGTGTTGGGCAGGCCCTGGCTGAAGGCGGCCTCGATCTCGTAGCGCAGCTGGCCCGCGGCCTCCTGCGCGCTATCGAGCGCCACTTCGTCGGTGATGCGCATGCCGTGCGAGTAGCGCGCCTCGTGCCCCTTGGCGCGCAGCTGCTCGTTGACCTGGGGCCGAAAGCCGTAGACCAGCACCACCCGCACGCCCATGCTCTGGATCAGGGCCAGGTCCTGCGCGATGTGGGGCAGCTTGCCGGCGGCGATGGCCTCGCCGGCCATGCCGACGACGAAGGTCTTGCCGCGGTGCATGTGGATGTACGGCGCGACCGAGCGGAACCAGGGGACGAAGGTGAAATTGAAGATGGCGGACACGGCGCGACAGTTTAAGGGACGACGAGGGCGCGCCGCCGCCGCCGGGCCATGCTTCGGCGCACGGCCGTCGGGATCGTTTCAGGTATCGTCCGCCCATGGACACCCTCGCCGCGGGCTTCTGGGGCGCCTTCTTCTGCACCGCCACGATGATGCTGGTGATTTCGCTGGCGGCCTTCGTGCGCTCGCACCGGCGGGTGGCGCTGATGGCGGCGCTGACCTCGCTGGCCTCCGCGGGCTTCGTCGTGTCCTACCTGGGCTGGCTGCCGATCGAAGGGGCGCTGGAGGCGCGCGTGCTCGCGCACGTGGCCGTCGCCACCGCGGTGAGCCTGGGCCTCATGCTGACCTCCACGCTGGGCATGCTGCGCCATCGCGCCGTCGGCCGCCGGGTGGTCGCCGGCCTGGTGGGCTGCGGCGTCGCCGTCGTGGTGGCCGGCTGGGCCCTGGAGCCGCCCGAGGCCCTGGCGCTCAGTTCGATCACGGCCTTCGGCGTCGGCGCGGTGATGCTGGTGGTGGCCGCGCGCGGTGCCCGGCGCGGCGACCGCGCCGGCTGGACTTTCGTGGCGGGCATCGTCTTCATGCTGGTGGCCATCGCGGGCCTGAGCTGGATCGCGCTGAGCCGCACCCAGGCCTGGCCGGTGCACGCGATCAGCGCCGTGGCCGGATCGGCCTACCTGAGCGTGGTGGCCGTCGTGCTGTGGGCGCGCTACTCCTACCTGCTGGAGCTGTCGGAGGTGATGGCGCACGGGCCCAACTACGACCCCGTCACGCGCATGCGCTCGCACAGCGAAACGGGCCAGTTGGTGGGCGACGTGTTCTTCCGCCGCAACGCGGAGCCGCGCCCGATCGGCGTGCTGGCGATCTGCGTGGCCAACCTGTACGCGCTGGAGAACCTGCATGGCCGGGCGGCATTCAACCACGCGCTGTTCGTCTCCGCCGGGCGGCTGCGGCGCTGCGTGCCGGCCAACGTGGAGATGGGGCGGCTGTCGGAAGACGGCTTCCTGCTGCTGGTGCCGCACACCGACGACGTGCAGCGCCTGGGGCAGCTGGCGCGCACCATCCGCGAGCGGCTGATGCGCCCGATCACGCTGAGCACCACCCGCGAGCCGGCCGCCCTGGAGAACGGCGACACCACCTGGGTGGCGGAAGTGGGGATCGGCGTGCTGGGCACCAGCACGCACGTGCGCCCGTCGCAGGTCGTCGGCACCGCCCGCGCGATGGCGCGCACGGCCTGGAGCTATCCCGGCCGGCTGGCCTGGTACGACCGCCAGGCCGACCGGATCGCCGAGCTGCTGCTGGACGAGGGCGTCGAGCCCGAGCCGCCGCACGCGATGATCGCCTGAGGCCTCGGGCCTCGGGCCTGGGCGCGGAGCGAGGGGCGCGGGACGAAGGCGCGGGACGAAGGCGCGGGACGACGGCGAGCGCGCGGGCGGATAATCTCGGCCTTTTGCGCGCCGCTGTCTTGCCTTCCGCCCTGAACATCACCTTCCCCGACAACCTCCCGGTCTCCGCCCGGCGCGACGAGATCATGGCCGCGATCGCGGCCCACCAGGTGGTGATCGTCTGCGGCGAGACCGGCTCGGGCAAGACCACGCAGCTGCCCAAGATCGCGCTGGCGATGGGCCGCGGCCGGCTCAACGCACCGGAGGGCAGGGGCCGCCTGATCGGCCACACGCAGCCGCGCCGCATCGCCGCCAGCAGCGTGGCCAAGCGCATCGCCCAGGAGCTGCAGACGCCGCTGGGCGAGGTGGTGGGCTACAGGGTGCGCTTCACCGACCGGCTGCAGCGCGACGCCTCGGTCAAGCTGATGACCGACGGCATCCTGCTGGCCGAGACCCAGTCGGACCCGCTGCTCAAGGCCTACGACACCATCATCATCGACGAGGCGCACGAGCGCAGCCTCAACATCGACTTCCTCCTCGGCTACCTGCGCCAGCTGCTGCCGCGCCGGCCGGACCTGAAGGTGGTGGTGACCTCGGCCACCATCGACGCCGAGCGCTTCGCGCAGCATTTCGCATCCAGCGACGGCCCCGCGCCGGTGATCTATGTCTCGGGGCGGACCTTCCCGGTGGAGCAGCGCTGGAAGCCGTTCGAGGAGTCGCGCGACTTCGACCTGAACGACGCGATCGCCGACGGAGTCGACGAGCTCTGGCGCGGCAATGCGCCGGGGGACATCCTCGTCTTCCTGCCCGGCGAGCGCGAGATCCGCGAGGCGGCCGACCACCTGCGCAAGCACCTCGCGCACGACCCGCTGACCCGCAACGCCGAGGTGCTGCCGCTGTTCGCGCGCCTGTCGCAGGCGGAGCAGGACCGGGTGTTCGACAGCCAGGGCGGCCGCCGCATCGTGCTGGCCACCAACGTGGCCGAGACCTCGCTCACCGTGCCCGGCATCCGCTACGTGATCGACACCGGCACGGCCCGCGTGAAGCGCTACAGTTTTCGCAGCAAGGTGGAACAGCTGCTGGTCGAGCCGGTGAGCCAGGCGGCGGCCAACCAGCGCGCCGGCCGCTGCGGCCGGGTGGCCAACGGCATCTGCATCCGGCTGTACGGCGAACAGGATTTTGCGGGGCGTCCGCGCTTCACCGATCCCGAGATCCTGCGCTCCTCGCTGGCCGGCGTGATCCTGCGCATGAAGTCGCTGCGGCTGGGCGCGGTGGAGGATTTCCCCTTCATCGATCCGCCTTCGCGGCGCGCCATCGCCGACGGCTACGACCTGCTGGGCGAACTGGGTGCGGTGGACGACGACAACGAGCTCACGCCCATGGGCGCCGAGCTGGCACGGCTGCCGCTCGACCCGCGGGTGGGCCGCATGATCCTGGAGGCGCGCCAGCGCGGCGCGCTGCAGGAGGTGCTGGTGATCGCCTCGGCGCTGTCGCTGCAGGACGTGCGCGACCGGCCGCTGGAGCTGCAGGCCCAGGCCGACCAGCAGCACGCCAAGTTCGACGACGACAAGAGTGAGTTCTCGGGGTACGTCCGGCTGTGGCAGTGGCTGGACGAAGCGCGCGGGGGCAGGCCTGCGACAGCTCACCCGGCCACCGGCCGAGGAGCCACTTCTCACCCTCTCCCGCTTGCGGGAGAGGGCCGGGGTGAGGGGCCTGTGCACAAGCTGTCGAACCGCCAGTACGAGCAGCTGCTGCGCCAGAACTTCATCAACGTGCGCCGGGTGCGCGAATGGCGCGACGTGCACAGCCAGCTGCTCACGGTGGTCACCGAGCACAAGTGGCGCCTGAACGAGCAGCCGGGCAGCTACGAGCAGATCCACAAGGCGATGCTCTCCGGCTTGCTGGGCAACATCGGCTGGAAGCTGGAGGACGACGAGGCCTACCTGGGCGCGCGCGGCATCAAGTTCTACCGCCATCCCGGCGCGCACCTGAAGAAGCGGCCCGGCCGCTGGATCGTGGCGGCCGAACTGGTGGAGACCACGCGCCTGTTCGGCCGCGGCATCGCCAACATCGAGCCGCAGTGGGTGGAGGAGGTCGCGGGCCACCTGCTGAAGAAGCAGCTGCTCGATCCGCACTGGGAGAAGAAGGCCGCCGAAGTGGTGGCGCTGGAGCGCGCCACGCTCTATGGGCTGGTGATCTACAGCGGCCGGCGGGTGCCCTTCGCCCGCGCCGACCTGCAGGGCGCGCGCGAGATCTTCATCCGCGAGGGCCTGGTGGCCGGCGAGTGGGAGACGCGGCTGCCCTTCCTGGCCTTCAACCAGAAGCAGATCCGCCAGGTCGAGGAGCTGGAACACAAGTCGCGCCGGCAGGACGTGCTGGTGGACGAGGAACTGATCTACGCCTTCTACGACCAGCAGCTGCCCAAGGACGTCTACAGCGGCGCAAGCTTCGAGCGCTGGTACCGCGAGGCCAGCCGCGGCCAGCCGGAGCTGCTGAAGCTCTCGCGCGAGGAGCTGATGCGGCACGAGGCGGCCGGCATCACCAGCAACGCCTTCCCCAAGACGGTGAAGCTCGGGGGCGTGGATTGCTCGGCGGGCTACCTGCACGAGCCCGGCGACGCGCGCGACGGCCTCACGGTGACGGTGCCGCTGTTCGTCCTGAACCAGGTCGGCGAGGAGCGCCCGGAATGGCTGGTGCCGGGGATGCTGAAGGACAAGATCCAGGCGCTGCTGAAAAGCCTGCCGCAAAAGCCCCGCTCGCGTTTCGTGCCGCTGCCGGAATCGGCCACCCGGCTGGCGGAGCAACTGTCGGAGCCGATGCGCTTCGGCCACGGAAGCCTCACCGACGCCCTGCTGAAGCTGGTGCGCGAGGCGACCAGCCTGGACGTGAAGCGAACCGACTTCAAGCTGGACATGGTGCCGGCGCACCTGTTCATGAATTTCCGCGTGGTCGACGAGCACGGGCGGCAGCTCGGGATGGGGCGCAACCTTGGCGCACTGAAGGCGGAGTGGGGCGCCAAGGCGCGCGGAGCGTTCCAGGCGCTGGCGGGTTTGCGGGTTTCCTCTTCACCCTCCCCCTCCGGGGGAGGGCAGGGTGGGGGCACTCCCGCAGCGAAATCGGGCGACCGCGAGCGCCCCCCTCCCAACCTCTCGCCGGAGGTGGCAACAGCCTCCGATGGGGAGAAGCGGTATACCGGCTGGACCTTCGGCGAACTGCCCGAGCTGATGGAGGTCCGCAAGGGCGGCACCAGCCTGGTCGGCTTTCCGGCGCTGATCGACAAGGGCGACGCCGTCACGATCGAGGTCTTCGACGAACCCGAGGTCGCGGCCGCGCGCCATCGCGCCGGACTGCGGCGCCTGTTCGCGCTCAACCTGCGCGACGCCCTCAAGTACGTCGAGAAGAACATCCCCGAGCTGCAGAAGATGGCCGTGGCCTTCATGCCGCTGGGAACGCAGGAGGAACTGCGCGACCAGGTGATCGAAGTCGCACTCGATCGCGCCTTCCTGCAGGAGCCGCTGCCCGCCACGGCCGCCGATTTCCAGCGCCGGCTGGACGAGGGGCGCGGCCGCCTGACCCTGATCGCCAACGAGGTGGCGCGGCTCGCCGCGACCATCCTGGTGGAGTACGCGGCGGCGGCGCGCAAGATCAAGGACACGAAGATCCAGCCCGATGCCACCGCCGATGCCGCGCAGCAGTTGCAGCGGCTGGTGCCCAGGCGCTTCCTGGCGAGCACGCCGTGGATCCGGCTGCAGCACCTGCCCCGTTACCTGAAGGCCATCGTGCTGCGGCTGGACAAGCTGCGCGCCGACCCGCCGCGCGACGCCGCACGGCTGGCCGAGCTGAAGCCGCTGGAGCAGGGCTACTGGCGGCTGGTGGCGGAGCGCAAGGGCGTCACCGGCGAGAGGATGGAGGACTTCCGCTGGCTGCTGGAGGAACTGCGCGTCAGCTTCTTCGCCCAGGAGCTGCGCACCCCGCAACCCGTCAGCGTGAAGCGCATGCAGAAAGTCTGGGACCAGCTCCACGGCTGAGTCGCTGCCCGTGCAAACCTGCGTACGCGGTAAAACACCGGATACGCAGCCGGGCGGCGGGGCGTTACCGTGCCGGTTTCAGGGGAAACGCCCATGGATCGTCGCAGCTTCCTCGAGACCTGCTCCGCCGGCGCCGCCTGCTTTTCGGGCGGCTTCGCGTCGCCGGCCTGGGCCGCCAACACGAAGCAGAAGGACTATGCGCCGGCGCTGCTGGTGAACGAGCGCGGCGATCCGCTGCGAGCCTCGGAGCTGAAGCCGCAGGCCAATTACGTCTTCCACTTTCCGTTCGAGGCCACGCCGGTGTTCCTGCTGGACCTGGCCAGGCCGGTCGCGGCGCATGCCCTGAGCACGCCCGACCGCGGCGCCTACAACTGGCCCGGCGGCGTCGGGCGCAACCGCAGCATCGTGGCCTTCTCCGCGATCTGCGCGCACCAGCTGGTGTACCCCACCAAGGACGTGAGCTTCATCAGCTTTCGCAAGAAGAGGGCCCAGCGCGGCGTGCAGGACGGCCTGATCCACTGCTGCGCGGAGAACAGCCAGTACGATCCGGCCCGGGGTGCCGAGGTGCTGTCGGGGCCGGCCAAGCAGCCGCTGTGCGCGGTGCTGCTCACGCACGACCCCGGGGCCGACACGCTCACGGCCTATGCCACGCTGGGGCCGGAGCTGTTCGACGAGTTCTTCAAGAAGTACGAGTTCAAGCTCAGTTTCGACGTCGGGCCCAAGGCGCGCAACGCGGTGGGCGGGCAGACGGTGGTGAGCACGCTGGAGAAGTTCTGCAAGAACCCGATCCAGTGTTGAAGGCGGTCAAAGCCCCGCCAGCCGCTCCAGCGCCGCGCGCAGCGTCTCGTCCTTCTTCGCGAAGCAGAAGCGCACCACCCGCTGGTCGAAGCTGCCGCCGTAGAACGCCGACAGCGGGATCGCCGCCACGCCCATCTCGGTGGTGAGCCACTGGCAGAATTCGACCTCCGGCAGGTCGCTCACCTCCGAGATGTCCACGCACTGGAAGTACGTGCCTTCGCTGGGCAGCAGCTTCAGCCGCGTCTTCGCCAGCCCGGCGCGGAACAGGTCGCGCTTGCGCTGGTAGAAGGCCGGCAGCTGCAGGTAGGGCTCGGGCGAAGCCATGTAGCTGGCCAGCCCGAACTGCATCGGCGTGTTGACCGTGAACACGTTGAACTGGTGCACCTTGCGGAACTCCGCCGACAGCACCGCCGGCGCGGCGACGTAGCCCACCTTCCAGCCGGTGACGTGGTAGGTCTTGCCGAAGCTGGAGACGATGACGGAGCGCGCCGCCAGGCCCGGGAAGCGGGCCGCGCTCTGGTGCAGCTCGCCGTCGAACACCATGTGCTCGTAGACCTCGTCGCTGATCACGAACACGTCGGTCGGCGCCAGCAGCTCCTGCAGCTGCAGCATCTCCGCGCGCGTCCACACGGTGCCGCTCGGGTTGTGCGGCGAGTTGATCATGATCGCGCGCGTGCGCGGCGTCAGCGCCGCGGCGATCTTCGCGAAGTCGGGCCGGAAGCTGTGCGGCACGAGCGGCACCCGCACCACCTTGCCGCCGGCCAGCTCGATGTTGGGCACGTAGCTGTCGTAGCAGGGCTCCAGCACGATCACCTCGTCGCCCGGCTTCACGAGGGCGAGCACCGCGGTGATGATGGCCTGGGTGGCGCCGGCGGTGATCGTGAGCTCCGACACCGGGTCGTACTTGCGGCCGTACAGCGCCTCGATCTTGGCTGCGACCGCCTCGCGCAGCGGCGCGATGCCGGCCATGGGCGGATACTGGTTCAGGCCCTTGCGCATGGCCTCGGTGACGGCGTCGACCAGCTTCGGGTCGCACTCGAAATCGGGGAAGCCCTGGCCCAGGTTGACGGCGTTGCGTTCGGTCGCCAGCGCGGACATCACCGTGAAGATGGTGATGCCCATCGAGGGGAACTTCGTTTCGACGGGGGGCGTGCGTTCGGGGGCAGGCATGGTGGTCAGAGGTCGTAATCGGTGCCGTGGCCGCTCATCGCCTTCATGATCAGGTTGCGGTCCAGGCGGTCGGGCGAGAGCAGTTCGGCGAAGCGGTAGACGAAGTTGCGCAGGTAGGCGCCGCGCTTGAAGGCGACGCGGGCCAGATTGTGGCCGAAGAGCGTGCCCAGGGGCCGGGTGGCGAGGTCGTCGTTGACGGTGTCCTCGCGCAGCGCCATCTCGGCGACGATGCCGATGCCCAGCCCCAGGCGCACGTAGGTCTTGATCACGTCGGAGTCGATCGCCTCCAGCGCGATGCGGGGCTGCAGCTTCTTCTGCGCGAAGGCGGTGTCGATGCGGGTGCGGCCGGTGAAGGACGGGTGGTAGGTCACCAGCGGTTCGGCCGCGATGTCCTCCAGCGTGATGCGCTCCTTCCTGGCCAGGGGGTGCGACAGGGGCAGCACCAGCACGTGCTGCCACTCGTAGCAGGGTAGCGTCACCAGGTCCGGGTACTCGCCCAGCGACTCGGTGGCGATGCCGATCTCCGCCGTCTCCTCCATCACCATCTTGGCCACCTGGTCCGGCGAACCCTGGTGCAGGCTGACGCTGACCTTGGGGTACAGCTCGCGCAGCTTCGCCACCGACAGCGGCAGCACGTAGCGGGCCTGGGTGTGGGTGGTGGCGATCGAGAGGGTGCCGCTGTCCTGGGCGCTGAACTGCTCGCCGATGCGCTTGAGGTTGCCCACCTCCCGCATGATCAGCTCGATGCTCTTGAGCACGTGCTGGCCGGGCTCGGTGACGCGCTTGAGCCGCTTGCCGTGGCGGGCGAAGATCTCCACCCCCAGCTCATCCTCCAGCTCGATGATCGCCTTCGACACCCCGGGCTGCGAGGTATGCAGCGACTTGGCCGCTTCGGTGAGGTTGAGGTTGCGCCGCACCGCCTCCTGCACGAAGCGGAACTGATGCAGGTTCATGCCGAATTTCTTCTAAGAAAGAAATTCATTATGCCTGCGGCCGTTATTCCAGCGCAATCCTTGCGATCAGGTCCAGCACCCGGCCGTCCTCGCCGACCGGCTTCTGCAGCAGGAACGCCACACCGGGATGGGAGGCCTCGAGTGCGCGCACCAGCAGGGGCAGATCCTCCCGGGCGTGGCGCCCGGTGCCCAGGAACATCGGGACGACGGTGATGCGGTCGGCGCCGGCCCCGACCGCCTCCGCCGCCGCCGTGGCGAGATCGGGCGCATCCAGCTCCAGGTAGGCGCAGCGCACCGCGACCTCGGGATGCTGCGCCCGCAGCCGCGCCGCCACCGTCTCCATCGGCAGGCGCCACAGCGGGTCGCGCGAGCCGTGGCCGAACAGGATCACCGCGCGCGCCATGCCTACCTGCGCAGCACCAGCCAGCCGAAGGCGCCGAGCGAGAGCAGGGTGTACAGCAGCCCCGGCGCGCCGGCGGCGATCCAGGGCACCCAGTTCTGCAGGTTGCCGATGTAGCCGAACACGTTGTTCAGGAGGAAGAAGCTGATGCCGATCAGCACGCCGCCGAACACGTAGCTGGTGATGCCGCCGGAGCGGAAATGCAGGTAGGCGAAGGGCAGGGCCAGCACCACCATCACCAGGCAGCTGAGGGGGTAGAAGACCTTGCGCCAGAACTCGATCTCGTAGCGCTGCGAGGTCTGCGAATTGGCCTCGAGGTGCTGGATGTACTGGAACAGGGCGATGGTGCTCATGCGCTCGGGCTTGAGCAGGGCCACCGCCACCATCTCCTGCGTGATCTCGGTCGGCCAGCGCAGCGTGGCCAGCCTGGCGTGCTGGACCCGGGTGGTGTCGCCGCTGGTGAACTCGGTGCGGTTCACGTCCTGCAGCACCCAGGCGCCGTCGTCGGCGAAGGTGCCGCGCGTCGCCTGCGTGAGCGAGACCAGGAAGCCGCGCGAATCGGCCTCGAAGATGCGGATGCCCTGCAGCTGGCCGTCGGGCGAGAGCGAACGCACGTTGACGTTGTAGGAGTTGTAGCGCTGGCGTTCCTTGAGCCAGGCCCCCGTCGAGCCCACGTAGAGGCCGCCGTCCATGCGCGCCTTGAGCAGTTGCGCCGTGCGGTCGCTCAGGGGCGTGAGGTAGTCGCCGGTGAGCACCGTGAGCACCGTGAAGCCGAATCCGAGCAGCAGCAGCGCCCGCAGCGCCCGCCACGGCCCCAGGCCGCTGGTGCGCAGGATGGTGTACTCCGAGCTCTGGGCGAAGCGCGCCATCACGAAGATGGTGCCGATCAGGACGGCGATCGGCAGCAGCTCGTACAGGTGGCTCGGCATGCGCAAGGCCACGTACAGCAGCGCCTGCGTCAGGCGGTAAGGCTGGATGCCCTTGCCGAGATTGGGCAGTTCGTCGACGAAGTCGAAGAAGAAGAACAGGGCCAGGAAGCCGAGGCTCACGAAGGCCACGGACTGCACGACCTCCACGTAGATCAGGCGGCGGATGGTCTTCATTCGCTGCGCCCGCGCAGCCGCTGCATCAGCGGCTTCACGCCCCAGTTGTTGTGCTGCTTGCCGAGCCAGAACACGGCGGCGGCGAAGGTGCCTCCGTGCAGCAGCAGCACGAAGGGCAGGAAGGGCACGCGGCCGGAGGCGATCCAGCTCTGGCCCAGGTTCAGCAGGTTGTAGTACACAACGAAGGCGAACAGCGCGAACACCAGGTTGCCGCTGCGGCCCACCCGCGGGTTGACGCTGGAGACGGTGATCGCCAGCAGGATGAAGTTCAGCGCCGCCAGGGCATTGCCCAGGCGCCAGGCCAGTTCGCCCTCGTTGCGGGGGCTGCGATCGCGCAGCAGCTCCAGGGTGGAGCGCGCCTTGGTCGGGCTTTCGTCCATGCCGGTGAGCGTGGTGCCGCGGACCTTGCTGCCATGCAGCTCGAACTCGCTGATGCGCAGGCCATCGCCGGTGAGCGAGTTCTCCAGCCGCTGGCCGTTGGACAGCAGCAGGAACTGGCTGTCGCCGATGGTCTCCACCCGGCCGGTGCGCGCCGAGGTGACCGTCTCGCGGTCCTTCTCGCGGGTGGAGATGAAGATGTTGCGGCCCGACTTGTTGTCCGGCGTGTCCTTGTCGAGGAAGAACACGCGCTGGCCGCTGGCGGATTCCTGGAACTGGCCGGGCGCCACGCGCTCGAGGTCGCCGCGCTTGCCGTAACGTTCCTTCAGTTCCTGCGTCTGCTGGTTGGCCCAGGGCCACACCACCAGCGAGAGCAGCGCGATCACGCCCAGCACCGGCCAGGCGAAACGGAACAGGGGCTTCACCAGCGACGAGAGCCCGCGGCCGGCGCTGAACCAGATCACCATCTCGCTGTCGCGGTACATCCGCGAGAGCGTCCCCACGATCGCGATGAACAGCGACAGGGTGAGGATGGTGGCCAGGTAGCCGAGCACCGTGTAGCCCATCACCATCATCACTTCCTCGGGGTTCACGCTGCCGCGGTTGGCCAGGCTCAGGGTGCGGATCAGCGTCATGGTGACGATGATGGTGACCAGCACCACGAGCGAAGCGCCGAAACTGCGGGCGAGCTCCTTGCGGACGGTTGAATGGAATAACATCGGCGGCTCAAGGGCGCGGCAGGCGCGCGAAGAACAACGGATTATGGACTTCGAACTCAAGACCCTGGACCTGGCGGGCGCCGCCGCGGAGAAGTGCGACGTGCTGGTGGTGCTCGTGCCCGAGAACTTCCAGGCCGGCAAGGACGCGGTCTCGGCGCTGGTCTGCGCCGCCCTTGCGGCCAAGGACCTGGAGCCCAAGGCGGGCAAGCTGCTGCAGGCGTACCGCGCCCAGGGCATCGCGGCGCCGCGGGTGATCCTCGCCGGCGCCGGCGACGGCGCGGGCAAGCGGCTGCAAAGCGCGGTGCAGGCTGCGGCCGCCGCGGTGAAGTCTTCGCCGGCCAAGCGCATGGTGATCCTCGTGCCCCCGGGCAGCGGCGCCGAAGGCGTGCGCGCCGCGGTCTGCGGCACGGCGGAGAGCAGCTACGTCTACGTGACCACCAAGTCCAAGCCCGAAGCCCGCGAGTTGAAGAAGGTGGTGGTGGGCGTGGACGATGCGGGCGCCCAGCGCGAGGCCTTCGCCCGCGCACGGGCGGCTGCCGCCGGCATCGAGTTCGCGCGCGAGCTCGGCAACCTGCCGCCCAATTACGCCACGCCCTCGCGGCTGGGCGAGGAGGCGGGCAAGCTCGCCCGCGCGCACGGCTTCGGCGTCGAGGTGCTGGGCCCCAAGGAGGTGGCGCGCATCGGCATGGGCTCCTTCCTGGGCGTGGCCAAGGGCTCGGCCGAGCCGCTGCGCTTCATCGTCCTGCGCTACGAGGGCGGCGCCAAGGGCGAGGCGCCGATCGTGCTGGTGGGCAAGGGCATCACCTTCGACACGGGCGGCATCTCCATCAAGCCGTCGGCGGAGATGGACGAGATGAAGTTCGACATGGGGGGCGCCGCCAGCGTGCTGGGCACCTTCCGGGCGCTGGGCGAGATCAAGCCGCGCCTGAACGTGGTGGGCCTGATCCCCAGCTGCGAGAACATGCCCGACGGCAGCTCCTACAAGCCGGGCGACATCCTCACCAGCCTCAGCGGCCAGACCATCGAAGTGCTGAACACCGACGCCGAGGGCCGCCTGATCCTGTGCGACGCGCTGACCTATGCCGAGCGCTTCAAGCCGCGCGCGGTGATCGACATCGCCACGCTCACCGGCGCCTGCGTGGTGGCGCTGGGCGGCGTGCGCAGCGGCATGTTCGCCACCGACGACGCGCTCGCGCAGGCGCTGCAGCAGGCCGGCGAGACCGCTCTCGATCCCTGCTGGCGCCTGCCGCTGGACGAGGAATACGCCGAAGGCCTGAAGACCAACTTCGCCGACGTGGCCAACGTCGCGGGCCGCGCGGGCGGCGCCGTGGTGGCGGCCAAGTTCCTGCACCGCTTCACGCAGAACTATCCCTGGGCCCACCTGGACATCGCCGGCACGGCCTGGAAGGGCGGCCACAACAAGGGCTCCACCGGCCGGCCGGTGGGGCTGCTGCTGGAATACCTGCTGGGGCAGGCCGGCGAGGGCCGCGCCGCCCCCGCCAGGCGCGGCGCGCCTGCCCGGCCCGCGGCCAGGACCAAGGCCGGCGCCAAGGGCGGCCGGGGCAGGGGACGCGTCGCCGCGTGACCGAAATCACCTTCCACTTCAACGTTCCCGACAAGCTGGCCTATGCCTGCCGGCTGCTGCGCCGGGTCCGCGGCGCGAACATGAATGCCGTGGTCACCGGCGAGCCCGAGCTGCTGCGCCGCCTCGACACCGAGCTGTGGACTTTTTCCGCGCTGGAGTTCATTGCGCACGCCCAGGTCGGCGCGGCCGATGCGCAGGTCGTGGCGGCCTCGCCCGTGGTGCTGACCGAAGCGCCGCGCAGCGCGCAGCACCAGGAGGTGCTGGTGAACCTCGGCGGCCCGGTGCCCGAAGGCTTCGAGCGCTTCGAGCGGCTCAACGAGCTGGTCTCGCAGGACGAGGCCGACCGCATGCAGGCGCGCCGGCGCTGGAAGCACTACGCCGATCGCGGCTATGCGATCCGCAAGCACGAGTTCGGCGAGCGGGAGGCCCGCTGATGGCCACGCGCACGCCCCCGAAATTCGTGCCGACCCTGACGGAAGTGGTGCAGACCGGCCCGGTGCCGCTGGCCGCCCCCGCCGCCGGCCCGCTGCCCGCGCTGACGCAGGAGCAGCTCGCGCAGCGCGTGCTGCAGCGCGTGGAGCTCACGCTGGACCGCCGCCTGCGCGAGGCCATCGCCGCCGTCATCGCGGAACACACCAGCGCGCTCACGCCCCTGCTGCGCGAGCGGGTGGAGGGCGTCGTGCGCGAGGTCGTGGCCGAGGCGCTGGCCGACGAATTGCAGGCGCGTCAACGCGCAGCCGGCGCGAACGTTTGAGTTGAAGCAAGCTTTGCCGGCGCGCCGTCGCGCGGACGCCGCAAAGCGCGCCGTTCGCTCGCGTCCCTAGAGGAGTCCCTCTGGCCCGGGTGTGCAAATTGCGATATGTTCCGCGCCGTTGAGCGAACAACGAGTGGATCTCAACCCATCAAGCTATCTGGAGGTTTCCATGCAATTCCAACTGAGACTGACGGTCGCCCTTTCGCTGGCTGCCGCCTGCGGCATCGCGGCGGCGCAGGAGCAGGTCGTCAAGATCGGTCACGTCGCCCCCATGTCGGGCCCGCAGGCGCACTATGGCAAGGACAACGAGAACGGCGTCCGCATGGCCATCGAGGACCTGAACGCGCAGGGCGTCACCATCGGCGGCAAGAAGGTCAAGTTCGAGATCCAGGCCGAAGACGACGCCGCCGACCCGAAGCAGGGCACCGCCGCCGCCCAGAAGCTGTGCGACGCCAAGGTCGCCGGCGTGGTGGGTCACCTGAACTCCGGCACCACCATCCCCGCCTCCAAGGTCTATCACGACTGCGGCATCCCGCACGTCACCGGCGCGGCCACCAACCCCGACCTGACCAAGCCGAAGTACGACACCACCTACCGCATCATCGCCAACGACAACGCGCTCGGCGCGGCGCTGGCCCTGTACGCGGCCGACAAGCTGAAGCTGAAGAAGGTGGCGATCATCGACGACCGCACGGCCTACGGCCAGGGCGTCGCCGAAGTGTTCAAGAAGACCGCGCAGGCCAAGGGCATGCAGGTGGTGGGCCAGGAGTTCACCAACGACAAGGCCACCGACTTCATGGCCATCCTCACGTCGATCAAGTCGAAGAACCCCGACGCCATCTTCTACGGCGGCATGGACGCCCAGGGCGGCCCGATGCTGCGCCAGCTGGACCAGCTGGGCATGACCAACGTGAAGTTCTTCGGCGGCGACGGCATCTGCACGCAGAAGATCATCGAGCTGTCCGGCGGTGCCAAGTCGCTGGAGAACGTGATCTGCGCCGAAGGCGGCTCGTCGCTGGAAAAGATGCCCGGCGGCAAGGCCTGGAAGGAGCGCTACGACAAGAAGTTCCCGGGCCAGTTCCAGATCTACAGCCCCTACACGTATGACGCCACCTTCGTGCTGGTGGACGCGATGAAGCGCGCCAACTCCATCGACCCGAAGAAGTACATCCCCTTCCTGAAGAAGGCGAACTACAAGGGCGTCACCGCCAACATCGTGTTCGAGCCGAACGGCGAACTGAAGAACGCCGCCAGCACGCTCTACTCGTACAAGGGCGGCAAGAAGACGGTTGCGCAATAAGCTGCACGCTTTCGCCGGGAAGGCCGCCTGCGGGCGGCCTTCCCGTTTCTGAACGCGCCCCGTGCGCGGCGGCAAGCGCGGGTTCTGCTGATCTGGCGTAACGTCTTGTTTCTCCCCGGCGTGGCTCGGCACGCCGGGCCCGCGCTTTCGCGCATGCATGCGAGACCGTCGCGTGCACGCCCAACTCCTGTAGGCGCGGTGGTTCTTTTCATGTCGGCTTGGTCCTACAACCCGCGCCGGCATTGGGTTTGCGGTGGATTGGCCGCTCCTGTCGCGTTGAAGGCTTTTCGCGGAGGCGCTACCCTCCGAAGCTCTGTTGGCTTGCCAACAGTTGCTTACTTTTGGGGAATCACATGGAAGTTCTGGCGAAGCCGCCGACCGCCGAGCATCGCGACGGAGACCTGAGGCTCGTGCTGAAGGCGCTTTCCGCCTTCCGGCGCGGCGAGCAAGGCCTGTCCCTCCCCACCGAATGGGACGGCCTCTTCGGCAAGATCGCGGCGGAGTTCAACGAGCTGTCGTCCCAGACTTCCCGCGCCAGCCACAAGCTGCGCACCGTGGCCGGCGGCCCCCACAGCGGCGCCCGCGCCGGCCGGCGCGTCGGCGACGACAAGCTCACGGGCTTCTGGCAGGAGAACGTCGCCAGCGTCAACCAGCTGCTCGACGAAGTGGAGCTGTCGTCGGGGCGCACCCGCACGCTGCTGGCCTCGCTGACCGAATTGAAGAAGGGCAACGTGCAGGCCGAACTGCCGCACGACTGGACCGGCCTGTTCGGCAAGGTCGCCGACGCCTTCAACGACGTGGTCGCCGAGAACGTGCGCATGTCGCAGGAGCTGGCGCGGCTGTCGCGCGTGGTGGGCAAGGAAGGCAAGCTGAAGGAGCGGGCGGCGATGCCGTCGGCCGGCGGCTTCTGGCGCGATTCGGCCGAATCGATCAACTCGCTGATCTCCGACCTGGTGCATCCGACCTCCGAAGTGGCGCGCGTGATCGGCGCCGTGGCGCAGGGCGACCTGTCGAAGTCCATGGCGCTGGAGGCCGACGGCCGCGCGCTGGAGGGCGAATTCCTGCGCACGGCCATGACCATCAACAAGATGGTGCAGCAGCTCGGCACCTTCTCCGCCGAAGTGACGCGGGTGGCGCGCGAGGTGGGCACCGAGGGCAAGCTGGGCGGCCAGGCGGAAGTGCAGGGCGTGGCCGGCACCTGGAAGGACCTCACCGATTCCGTGAACTCCATGGCCGGCAACCTGACGGCGCAGGTGCGCAACATCGCGGAAGTGACCAAGGCGGTGGCCGCCGGCGACCTGTCCAAGAAGATCACGGTGGACGTGAAGGGCGAGATCCTGGAGCTGAAGAACACCATCAACACCATGGTGGACCAGCTGCGTTCCTTCGCCTCGGAAGTGACGCGGGTGGCACGCGAAGTCGGCACCGAGGGCAAGCTCGGTGGCCAGGCCGACGTGCAGGGCGTGGCGGGCACCTGGAAGGACCTGACCGAGTCGGTGAACTTCATGGCCGGCAACCTCACCTCGCAGGTGCGCAACATCGCCGACGTGACCAAGGCGGTGGCCGCGGGGGACCTGTCCAAGAAGATCACGGTGGACGTGAAGGGCGAGATCCTGGAGCTGAAGAACACCATCAACACCATGGTGGACCAGCTGCGCAGCTTCGCCTCGGAAGTGACGCGCGTGGCGCGCGAAGTCGGCACCGAAGGCAAGCTCGGTGGCCAGGCCGACGTGCAGGGCGTGGCCGGCACCTGGAAGGACCTGACGGACTCCGTGAACTCCATGGCCGGCAACTTGACGGCGCAGGTGCGCAACATCGCCGACGTGACGAAGGCGGTGGCCGCGGGCGATCTCTCCAAGAAGATCACGGTGGACGTGAAGGGCGAAATCCTGGAGCTGAAGAACACCATCAACACCATGGTGGACCAGCTGCGCAGCTTCGCCTCGGAAGTGACGCGGGTGGCGCGCGAAGTCGGCACCGAGGGCAAGCTCGGTGGCCAGGCCGACGTGCAGGGCGTGGCCGGCACCTGGAAGGACCTCACGGACTCCGTGAACTCCATGGCCGGCAACCTCACGGCGCAGGTGCGCAACATCGCCGAAGTGACGACCGCCGTGGCCGCGGGCGATCTCTCCAAGAAGATCACGGTGGACGTGAAGGGCGAGATCCTGGAGCTGAAGAACACCATCAACACGATGGTCGACCAGCTGTCCTCCTTCGCCTCCGAAGTGACGCGCGTGGCGCGCGAGGTGGGCACCGAGGGCAAGCTCGGCGGCCAGGCCGACGTGCAGGGCGTGGCGGGCACCTGGAAGGACCTGACCGAGTCGGTGAACTTCATGGCCGGCAACCTGACCTCGCAGGTGCGCAACATCGCCGACGTGACCAAGGCGGTGGCCGCGGGGGATCTGTCCAAGAAGATCACGGTGGACGTGAAAGGCGAGATCCTGGAGCTGAAGAACACCATCAACACGATGGTCGACCAGCTGTCCTCTTTCGCCTCGGAAGTGACCCGCGTGGCGCGCGAGGTGGGCAACGAGGGCAAGCTGGGTGGCCAGGCCGACGTGCAGGGCGTGGCCGGCACCTGGAAGGACCTCACGGATTCCGTGAACTCGATGGCCGGCAACCTGACGGCCCAGGTGCGCAACATCGCCGACGTGACGAAGGCCGTGGCCGCCGGCGACCTGACCAAGAAGATCACGGTGGACGTGAAGGGCGAGATCCTGGAGCTGAAGAACACCATCAACACCATGGTGGACCAGCTGCGTTCCTTCGCCTCGGAAGTGACGCGGGTGGCGCGGGAAGTCGGCACCGAAGGCAAGCTCGGTGGCCAGGCCGACGTGCAGGGCGTGGCCGGCACCTGGAAGGACCTCACGGACAACGTGAACTTCATGGCCGGCAACCTGACTTCGCAGGTGCGCAACATCGCCGACGTGACCAAGGCGGTGGCCGCGGGCGACCTGACCAAGAAGATCACGGTGGACGCGAAGGGCGAGATCCTGGAGCTGAAGAACACCATCAACACCATGGTGGACCAGCTGCGCTCCTTCGCCTCCGAGGTGACACGCGTGGCGCGGGAAGTCGGCACCGAAGGCAAGCTCGGTGGCCAGGCCGACGTGCAGGGCGTGGCCGGCACCTGGAAGGACCTGACGGATTCCGTGAACTCGATGGCCGGCAACCTGACGGCGCAGGTGCGCAACATCGCGGAGGTGACGACCGCCGTGGCCGCGGGCGACCTCTCCAAGAAGATCACGGTGGACGTGAAGGGCGAGATCCTGGAGCTGAAGAACACCATCAACACGATGGTGGACCAGCTGCGCAGCTTCGCCTCCGAAGTGACCCGGGTGGCGCGCGAGGTGGGTACCGAAGGCAAGCTCGGGGGCCAGGCCTACGTGCAAGGCGTGGCCGGCACCTGGAAGGACCTCACGGACAACGTGAACTTCATGGCCGGCAACCTGACCTCGCAGGTGCGCAACATCGCCGACGTGACCAAGGCGGTGGCGGCGGGGGATCTCTCCAAGAAGATCACGGTGGACGTGAAGGGCGAGATCCTGGAGCTGAAGAACACCATCAACACGATGGTGGACCAGCTGTCCTCCTTCGCGTCGGAAGTGACGCGCGTGGCGCGCGAGGTGGGCACCGAGGGCAAGCTCGGCGGCCAGGCCTACGTGCAGGGCGTGGCCGGCACCTGGAAGGACCTCACGGACAACGTGAACTTCATGGCCGGCAACCTGACCTCGCAGGTGCGCGGCATCGCCAAGGTGGTGACGGCCGTGGCCAACGGCGACCTCGAGCAGAAGCTGACCGTGGAGGCCAAGGGCGAGATCGCCTCGCTGGCCGACACGATCAACTCCATGACCGACACGCTCGCGACCTTCGCCGACCAGGTGACCACCGTGGCGCGCGAGGTGGGCGTGGAAGGCAAGCTGGGCGGCCAGGCCAAGGTGCCGGGCGCCGCCGGCACCTGGAAGGGCCTGACGGAGAACGTCAACCAGCTCGCCGCCAACCTCACCACCCAGGTGCGCGCCATCGCCGAAGTGGCGACCGCCGTGACGCAGGGCGACCTGACGCGCTCCATCACCGTGGAGGCGCAGGGCGAAGTGGCGGCGCTGAAGGACACCATCAACGAGATGATCCGCAACCTGCGCGACACCACGCAGGTGAACACCGAGCAGGACTGGCTGAAGACCAACCTGGCCAAGTTCTCGCGCATGCTGCAGGGCCAGCGCGACCTGGTCGCCGTGGGCCACCTGATCCTGTCCGAGCTGGCGCCGGTGGTGGGCGCGCAGCAGGCCGAGTTCTACGTGCTGCGCTACACGCAGGAGCAGCCGCGGCTGCGCCTGATGGCCTCCTATGCCTCCGACGGCCACGGCGCCTACGGCAAGGAAGTGGACCTGGGGCAGGGCCTGGTCGGCCAGGCGGCCTTCGACAAGAAGAAGATCATGCTGACCTCCAGCATCCCCGAGAGCCTGAAGATCGCTTCGGGCCTGACGGAGGTGACGCCGCTGAACGTGCTGGTGCTGCCGATCATCTTCGAAGGCCAGGTGCGCGGCGTGATCGAGCTGGCGAGCGTGGAGCGCTTCAACCCCACCCACCAGGCCTTCCTCGACCAGCTGACGGAATCGATCGGCATCGTGATCAACACGATCGAGGCCAACATGCGGACGGAAGACCTGCTGTCGCAGTCGCAGTCGCTGGCCCAGGAACTGCAGTCGCGCCAGGAGGAGCTGCAGCAGACCAACGAGGAACTGCAGGAGAAGGCGCGCCTGCTGGCCCACCAGAACCAGGAGGTGGAGCGCAAGAACGCGGAAGTGGAGCAGGCGCGCCAGGCGCTGGAGGAAAAGGCCAAGCAGCTCGCGCTGACCTCCAAGTACAAGTCCGAATTCCTGGCCAACATGTCGCACGAGCTGCGTACGCCGCTGAACTCGCTGCTGATCCTGTCGGACCAGCTGTGCAAGAACCCGGAGGGCAACCTCACGCCCAAGCAGGTGGAGTTCGCCAAGACGATCCACTCGTCCGGCAACGACCTGCTGATGCTGATCAACGACATCCTGGACCTGTCGAAGATCGAGTCCGGCACGGTGGTGGTGGACGTGAACGAGCTGCGCCTGTCGGACCTGCAGCTCTATGTGGAGCGCACCTTCCGCCACGTGGCCGAGGCGAAGAACGTGGACTTCACCGTGCGCACCGGCCTGAACCTGCCGGCCTCCATGGTGACGGACGCCAAGCGCCTGCAGCAGATCCTGAAGAACCTGCTGTCCAACGCCTTCAAGTTCACCCACCAGGGCCACGTGACGCTGACGGTGGAGGAGGTGTTCGCCGGCTGGAGCGTCGACAACGAGGACCTCAACCGCGCCCAGCAGGTGCTGGCCTTCTCGGTCAGCGACACCGGCATCGGCATCTCGCCCGACAAGCAGCAGATCATCTTCGAGGCCTTCCAGCAGGCCGACGGGTCGACGAGCCGCAAGTACGGCGGCACCGGCCTGGGCCTGGCCATCAGCCGCGAACTGTCGAAGCTGCTGGGCGGCGAGATCCGCCTCGTCTCCGCGCCAGGGCAGGGCTCGACCTTCACGCTGTACCTGCCGCTGGTCTACATGGCCACCCGCATGGCCCGCCGCGTGACGACCGACTACCGCGGCGACGCCACGATCACCACGGTGCCCAAGCGGCTGGCCGGCCAGCCGCCGAACTCGCAGCCGGCGCCGCTGGCCGAAGACCTGGCGCCCGCGACGGTGGAACTGCCGCTGGAATCCGGGGAGGCCTTCGCCGCCGACAACGTGGCCAACGACGACCGCGACAACATCCACGGCGGCGACCAGGTCCTGCTGATCGTGGAGAACGACCTGGCGTTCGCGCGCTTCCTGCTGGATGCCGCGCGGGCCAAGGGCTTCAAGGGCCTGGTCACCACCGTCGGCGCCGGCGCGCTGACGCTGGCGAGCCAGCACAAGCCCTCGGCCGTGAGCCTGGACATGCACCTGCCCGACATGGCCGGCTGGCGCGTGCTCGATCGCATCAAGCACGACCTGTCGCTGCGCCACGTGCCGGTGTGCGTGGTCTCCACCGACGACAGCAAGGACCGCGCCTTCCAGTCCGGCGCGCTGGCCTTCCTGGAAAAGCCGATCCGCTCCAAGGAAATGCTCGATGCGATGCTGGAGAAGCTGTACGCCTACGTCGCGCGCAACGAGAAGAGCCTGCTGGTGGCGCTGGACGACCAGGACGTGCGCGACGACCTGCTGGAGCAGATCGAGGGCGAGCAGATCGACGTGACCGTGGTCGCCGGCGCGCAGCAGCTGCTGCAGGCGCTGGACGAGGGCCGCTTCGACGCGGTGTTGCTGGAAGACGGCTTCGCCGGGGCGGACCCGCTGGAGCTGCGCCGCGCCATCGCGGCGCAGGCGAGCATCGGCCCGATGCCGCTGATCCTCTATCGCGGCGAGGGCGGCGTGCACAACCCCTGGCATTCGGACGAGGGCCTGACGGTGCACGAGGTGAGCGGCGAGGCGCGCCTGTTCGACGCCGCGCTGATCGCCCTGCACAAGAGCCTGGCACGGCTGCCCGAGGTCAAGCGCAGCGTGATCGACGACGTCTACGAGTCCGCCCAGCCGCTGGCCGGCAAGCGCGTGCTCATCGTGGACGACGACATGCGCAACATCTTCGCGCTGGCCACCGTGCTGGAAGAGCACGGCATGGACATCGTCTGGGCCGACAACGGCCGGGAGGCGATCAACCGGGTGGCCAACGACCCGGGCATCCAGGTGGTGCTGATGGACATCATGATGCCCGAGATGGACGGCATGGCCACCATGAAGGAGATCCGCAAGCTCCCGCAAGGGCACAACCTGCCTATGATTGCCGTCACCGCCAAGGCGATGAAGGGCGACCGCGAGAAGTGCATCGAGGCGGGCGCCTGGGACTACCTGGCCAAGCCGGTGAACACGCCGGACCTGCTCGCAGTGCTGCGGGCGTGGTTGCAACAGTAACCCTGGTTGGGAGACCGCGTGACGACGAACGCCGCGCCTGCGCAGGAGGCCGCCGACAAGGTCAACATCCTGGTGGTGGACGACCTGGCGGAAAAGCACGTCGTGTTCACGACCATCCTGGAGGAACTCGGCCAGAACATCGTCAGCGCCCGGTCGGGCAAGGAGGCGCTGAAGCTCATTCTCGAGATGGAGTTCGCGGTCATCCTGCTGGACGTGAACATGCCCGACATCGACGGGCTCGAGACGGCCAGCCTGATCCGCCAGTACAAGAAATCGGCGCAGACGCCGATCGTCTTCATCACCGCCTACGTCGACGAGCTGCAGGCCCGGCGCGGCTACGCGCTCGGTGCGGTGGACTACATCCCGTCGCCCGTCGTGCCGGAGGTGCTGCGCTCCAAGGTGCGGGTGTTCGTCGAGCTGTTCCGCATGAACCGCCAGCTGCAGAAGCAGGCGACGCAGCGCGAGGAACTGGCCCGCTCCGAAGCCGCCCGCGCGGCGGCGGAGGAGGCGATCCACCGGGCCGACTACCTGGCCGAGGCGAGCCAGGTGCTTTCGCGCTCGCTCCATCTCGACGACACGATCGCCGCCGTCCTGGGCCTGGCCGTTCCCATGCTGGGCGACCGGGCGATCCTGGGCATTCCCGACCAGGAGGGTGGCGTGCGCCGGCTGGAGATGCATCCCGCCCCGCGGGTCGACGATGCCGAGGTGTTCACGCCCGAACTGCGTCTGGCCGCCGACCAGGTGATCCGCGACAAGCAGTTCCGGCTGTGGAAGTGGCAGGGCCGGGCGGCGGCCATCTGCCCGCTGATGGCCGGCGACGAGATCCGCGGCGCGCTCGCGCTGTTGGGCGACGCGGCCCGCTTCGATTCGGGCCATGTGTCGCTGGCGCGCGAATTCGCGAGCCGCGCCTCCATCGCGATGGAGAACGCACGCCTGTATTCCGCGGTGCAGGAGGCCGACCGGCGCAAGAACGAATTCCTCGCCATGCTGGCGCACGAACTGCGCAACCCGCTGGCGCCGATCCGCAACGCGGTGCACATCCTGGCCACGGCGGACGCCCTGCCGCCCAAGCTGGCGTGGGCGCGCGACGTGATCGGGCGCCAGGCCGACCACATGTCGCGCCTCATCGACGACCTGCTGGACGTCTCGCGCATCGTGCAGGGCAAGGTGGCGGTCAGGCCCGAGAAGCTGCAGCTGTCGTCGCTGGTCGAGCGCTCGGTGGAAGCCAGCGCGCCGCGCCTGGGCCAGCGCGAGCAGGTGCTGGACGTGATGCTGCCCAAGGAGGCGATCGAGATCGAAGGGGACGGCGTGCGGCTGTCGCAGGTGCTGTCCAACCTGATCAACAACGCGAGCAAGTTCTCGCCGCTCAGGAGCCGCATCCGCCTGGAGGCCGGCTTCGACGGGCACGAGCTGCAGATCGCGGTGAAGGACGAGGGCGCCGGCATCGCGCCGGAGTTCCTGCCCCACATGTTCGACCTGTTCGCGCAGGCGGACCAGTCGCTGGACCGCTCGCAGGGCGGCCTGGGCATCGGCCTCACGCTGGTGAAGCACCTGGTGGAGTTGCATGGCGGCCGCGTGTGGGCCGCGAGCGAAGGGCTGGGCAAGGGCGCGCAGGTGATGATCGGCCTGCCGGCGAGGATCGCCAGCGAGCCGGCGCAGCCGCTGCCCTCCGTCACGCACACGCCGCTGGCGCAGCGCGCGGTCGTGTCGCGCATCCTGGTGGTCGACGACCTCGCGGCCTCGGCCGAGACGCTCATGACGCTGCTGGAGATGGAGGGCTTCGAGGTGCGGGTGGCCCACGAGGGGCACGCCGCGCTGGAGATCGCCCGCGAGTGGCGGCCCGACGTGGTGCTGCTGGACATCGGCCTGCCCGGGATGAACGGCTTCGAGGTCGCCCACGGCCTGCGCAGCCAGCCCGAGTGCCAGGGGGCGCTGCTGATCGCGCTGACCGGCTATGGCGAGGCCGAGAGCCGGGCGCGCGCCGTGCAGGCCGGCTTCGATTTCCACATGGTCAAGCCGGCGGACGTGAACCTGCTGCTCACGATGCTGGCCAATCCGCAGGAGGCACGCGCGAAGGTGGCCGCCACCGCCTGAAGCGGGCCGCTTCGCCTGCTACAATCGCGGGCTCTGCTGGAGAGGTGGATGAGCGGTTTAAGTCGCACGCCTGGAAAGCGTGTGTGGGTTAATAGCCCACCGCGGGTTCGAATCCCGCCCTCTCCGCCAGCAAAGACACCGAAACGCCCCTCCTAGGGGCGTTTTTCTTTTGCAAATCAGGGACTTATCAGTCCCAGGCCTTCCCTCGGCGTCCCGCCAAGTCCCATCGTTGACGTGGGGTAGGTGGTGGGGTACAAGCGTGCATGCCGAAGAAAGCCGCAGATCTGACCGAACTGCAGGTACGCCGTCTTTCACAGCCAGGGCTCCATGCCGTGGGCGGAGTGACGGGCCTGCACCTGCAGATCACTCCTCGCGGGGCTCGTAGCTGGGTGCTGCGCGTCAGCATCGGGACCAAACGCCGCGACATGGGCCTGGGCGGCTACCCCGAGGTGGGGCTCGCCAAGGCTCGTGAGGCGGCCAAGGAGGCGCGCGACCTGGTGCGGCAAGGCGTTGACCCCATCTTGCGCCGGCGGCAGGCCAGAAGCGCGCTGGCTGCCCAGCAGGCTGCTGCCAAGACCTTCACCCAATGCGTACGCGCTTTCATCGAGGCCAAGTCTCCCGAATGGTCGAACGACAAGCATGCCCAGCAGTGGCAGAACACATTGGACACCTACGCCTGTCCGAAGTTGGGTGCGATGCTGGTCTGTGACATCGGGACCGAGCACGTCGTGGATGTGCTCAAGCCAATCTGGACAGCGAAGACGGAAACCGCCACGCGCGTGCGCGGGCGCATCGAGCAAGTGCTCGACTGGGCCACGGTGCAGCACTACCGCAGTGGCCCGAATCCGGCCCGATGGAAAGGGCACCTGGACGCTCTGCTCGCTCGCCCATCCAAATTCAAGACGGTCGAGCATCATGCGGCGCTCCCGATCGACGATGTTCCGGGGTTCATGGCGAAGTTGCGCCAAGCCGAGGGCATGGGAGCGCGAGCGCTGGAATTCGTCATCCTGACCTCTGCCCGAAGCGGCGAGGTGCGCTTGGCGACCTGGAAGGAGATCGACTTGGACGGCGCGGTTTGGACCGTCCCTGCGGAGCGGATGAAAGCCGGGCGGGAACACCGGGTCCCGTTGTCCGCCCGAGCCTTGGATCTGCTTCGCAGTCTGCCGCGCGAAGACAAGAGCCAGCATTTCGTTTTCCCGAGCCAGAAGCGCACGGCTCTATCCGACATGACGCTGACGGCGGTGTTGCGCCGCATGAAAGTAGACGCTGTGCCGCACGGGTTCCGAAGCAGCTTCAAGGACTGGGCGGCGGAACGCACGCAGTACCCCAACGAGCTGTCGGAGATGGCCTTGGCGCACGTGATCGAGAGCAAGACGGAGCAGGCCTATCGGCGGGGTGACCTGTTCGACAAGCGGCGGAGGATGATGGAGGACTGGGCCGGGTTTCTCGGGGCCCGCCGTGTCGCGGGGAGCAGCGAAGTGGTCGCGATCGAGCAGCATCGCACGGCCTGACTCGCGGGCAATTCGTTTTCCGGGTGACGCGAGCAAAGGCTTTGCGTTCTTCATGCACAGCCAGGGCGCGCGCCGCGGATGTCTTTTAATCCGTTGGTCGCAGGTTCGAGTCCTGCACGTACTACCAAGCTAAACAAGGGAATGGCGCTACTGAATCAGTAGCGCCATTCTTCTTGGTGACAGTCTGGTGACAGTTTCGTGTGCGGGGGCGCAGGTGGGCGACCAGGGCTGGGCCGCCATGGATCTTTCCGGCACCTATGCCGCGCTGCACCACGCAGCTCACCAGATGCTGGCGACGGGTCGCTGCCCTGGTCGTCCTGCCGGACGGCCTGGGAGGCTACTCCCACAACGCCGCAATGTTCCTGATCGATGAGAGCGGGCGATTGAGGCGGGCGTACGACATCGATCGGCCCGACCTCGCCCTGACCGACTATCTGCGCCGATCCGGGTTTCCGTGAAGCACTCGCACCGTTCGATGCCGAGGGGCGCGGGTCCATGGTCCGGGTCTTCTGCTGGCCGCCGTCGCCTGCCTTCAGCCCTGGCTGGAGCGCACCATGGCAGTGCACATGGGCCTGGTGCTCGCTGCCTCGGTGTCCGGGTTCTGGATGGTGCCTGCCGCGCTCGATGCCGCGGTCCTCCATCCGGCCGCAGGAACTGCCAAGGTTGCAAGTCTGGTCGCGGCCGGCCTGCTCCTGCAGGCGTCCTGGTCCGCCGCGGCATCCATTCTCCAGGGCTTCCTTGTGCTCAACTGGTTCTGGATGACGCTGACCGCCGGCGTGCTTTACCAGGAAGCGCCCCAACAGCTATGCAGCGTGTACCTGGCCAATGCGCAGGAGCAGGCAGGCCGGGCCATGGTGGCGTGGGCGACGGCAGGCCGGGAGCGTGGCTATGGCGCGTGGCGCTGAATGCTTCTCGTGCGGAGCAGCGCCAATGTTCGGAGCCCGGCCAAGGGGCGCGCCGGATCTGACGACGGCGCGTGCGCGCTGCGGTCATCGAGCGCGTTCATCCATGCCACTTCGACGCATGGATGACGCTGCACATGTCGACGCGGTGGAAGTGGGGATCCTTGTGCGCGAGGAAGTCGTCGTTGAACGTGCCGAACGTGCTGTCCGGGCGGTGCTTCATGCCCTCGTAAAACGAGTCGATGATGCCGCTCTTGAAGTGTGGCTCGCGGGGAAACGCGGCGAGGACGGCTTCGCGCTCCGCGTCGGTGAACTGGTCGTAGCCGCGTCCGGCAACGTCCATGCCCGCGCCGGCCTGGACCAGCGCGATTTCCGGCCGCATGAACTGAGGAATGCCAGGCGTCGTGTGGAGGGCCACGGCATTCCAGACCGTCTCGATGTCGCTTTCGGAAATCCGGTGGCCGCGAAGAAAATCGCGCGCCGCGTTCGCACCATCCACTTCGAAGCGAAGCTGGCTGCTCCGGTACCGCGGGGTGAGTCCGATGTCGTGGAACATGGACGCCGCATAGAGCAGCTCGGAATCGAAGTCCATCCCCGTCCGGCGGCCCGCCAGCGCGGCCCAGCAATAGACGCGCAGGGAGTGGCGATAGAGCAGGTCGCTCTCCGTGTCACGAATGAGCTGGGTGAGTTCGCGGGCGAGCTGGCTGTCGGGAATGCGGATTCCTGAGACTTCCCTGGGCGTCATGATTTCATCACTTCCTCAAGTGTTCGGGCGTGGGGAGGTAGTGCCACTGTTGCGAGCGTGCAGGACGAAAGGCCCTGACGCCGTGACAACGCGATCATCACCAAGGTCCGCCCTGAATGGAACTGAACTCTGTGCAATCGCAGCATGCAGTTCGCTCAAGTCGGGCACAGCCGGAATCATGTCGCAGCGCGAGTGCCCTTCCCGATTCATCCCACCGTGTCGGCCTGCTGCTCGAGTGCAGATCGGCCTCGCACCACGGCCTCGCATGGGAGCAGCCTATGGGCTTCACCCACTTCGTTGGCGTGATGAGCGCCCCACGCCACAAGGGAGCGCAGGATCGGTTGCAGGCTCTCTCCCAGCGGCGTCAGCGCATATTCCCGTGCCTGGGTATCGCCAGGCACTGATCGGCGTCGCACCACACCATGTTCCTCGAGCGCGCGCAACTGCTCGATCAACACCTTCTGCGAAAGCCCGGCGATGCGCTTCTCCAGGTCGCACGTTCTCTGCGGCCCCTCCAGCAGTGTGACCAGGAGGACCGCTTTCCAGCGCCCTGAGAGGATGCCCAACGCCCGTTCAAGCGGCAGGCCCGGAAGTCGTTTGATGACCTTCATTTTGGAACCACTGACCAATCCGTGTGTAGATGCGGTGCCCTGCAATCCCTAACCTTCCGGCTCCCCGATCGAAGGAAATCCTGTGGCAGACCTGTTTGAATCAATATCGTTGGGTGGCACCGTATCGCTCAAGAACCGCATTGTCATGGCTCCGATGACCCGGACGCGCACGTCGCCGGGTGACGTCCCCAATGAACTCATGGCTACCTATTACGGACAGCGGGCCAGTGCCGGCTTGATCGTCACCGAGGCCGTCGATGTCGCCCCGTCAAGCAAGGGCTACGCGTGGACGCCGGGCATCTACACGGATGCGCAACGGAGGGGCTGGCGCCTGGTCACCGACGAGGTCCACCGCAAGGGGGGCGCGATCTTCGCGCAACTCTGGCACGTCGGCAGGATGGCGCATCCATCCATCATGCCGAACGGCGAGGCGCCCTGGGGCGTCACCCAGGAACGGGCTGAGAACTCGGACGTGTTCGCGCATGACGAAAAAGGCGTGCTGGGTTATGTCCGCGCCGGAACACCGAGGCGGCTCGCGACCGAAGAGGTATCGGCCCTGGTCGGAACCTTTTCCCAAGCGTTCGCCGACCTTCGAGGAGCAGGGTTCGATGGCGTGGAACTCCACGCTGCCAACGGCTACCTGTTCGAGCAGTTCATGAATCCCGTGCTGAACACCCGGACCGACCGATACGGAGGCCGCAGCCTGGAAGATCGAACCCGTTTCCTCATGGAAGTCGCCGATGCCGCAGTCCGGCGGTTCGGGCGCGGTCGCGTTGGTGTTCGCCTGTCTCCCTTCGGCCTGTTCAACTCGATGCCCGCAGATCCCAATGTCGAGGGCACCTTGCTGTACCTGGCCAGGGAACTGGGGCGCCGCGGCGCCGCCTACCTCCACCTGATCTACGAACTCATGCCCACCGGCAACATGGAGACGGCCGAATTCCAGGCGCGCTACATTGACCATGGCCTGCTGGCGAAGGTTCGCGCGAGCTTTCCGGGGGCGATCATCTGGTGCGGGGGCTTCAAGAGCCGCGAGGGCGCCGAAGCCGCGCTGGACACCGGCCTGGTGGATCTCATCGCGTTCGGCAGGCCCTTCGTCGGAAACCCGGACCTGCCGGAACGGCTCAAGCAAGGCTGGCCGCTGATCGAAGCCGACCGATCGACGTACTACACCCGCCGCGGAGAGGCTGGGTTTACGGACTTTCCCAGCTACTCCGGCGTTCGCCCAGGAAGTCACTGAACTGCAGGGATCCGCGTAAGGTCAGCGAGACGCGAGCACGTCTGTCTCTGCGAGGCGGCTGACCGGAGGGGCCGCCTGAATTGCGTAGATCCCTCCCTTGCAGTTTCCGGAATGAATGCGATGCATATGGGGCGTGTAAAAGCATCAGTTCCGTTCAAAAATCAAGCGACCGATGATTCGTTCCGTGGACGCACCGTCTCCCCGTCCAGGCCCGCCAGGCCGCAATGCCGCTCAGGGAAAGGAACCATCATGTGCCCCGACCACCACGCTGCCCGGCCGATCACCGCCGCCGGTCCACTGCGCCCCGCCGCGGATGCGCACGACGCCGAAGGACCTTTCGTCCTTCACTTCCGGTCGCTGTTCCACACCGGGCGCGGCTTCGCCTTTCCGTGCGATGCGTGCGGGAGGGTGGACCTGGACCAAATGAACGACCGCATCCGCAACAACTACCTTTATGCCCGGGCGATGATCGGGCGCGAGGTGTCTTGGCCCAGCGTCTGCCGAACGCCAGACGCGTGGCAGGGTGCCGCCTGAAGTCCGAATGCGCGGGCCGCTGGATCGCGCTGCTTTGTGGGCGCACGCCCGGTCGGGCTGCTGCCGTAGCTGCCGACAACGCGAAGGAGAGCTGGCGACCAGCGCCACGGGCGCTGTCGACGCGCTATTGCGCGTGCGCGAAAGACGCGGCGACAGAGAAGGGGCAAGCCAGCGCGATGCGGGCGATGTTCAAGGGAGTCTCCTGGTTGTGGGTAGGAAGCCGTCAGGCCGCCACCGCCGCCGCGGCGCGCTCGCGCTCGCGCAGGCGGAAACGCTGGATCTTTCCGGTGGCGGTCTTCGGCAGGTCGTCGACGAACTCGATGAAGCGCGGGTACTTGTACGGAGCCAGGCGATCCTTCACGAAGGCCTTCAGTTCCGCCTCCGTCGTGGCGGCGCCCGGCTTCAGCACGACGAAGGCCTTGGTCTTGATCAGGCCGTCATCGTCTTCCTTGCCGATGACCGCGGCCTCCAGCACGGCAGGATGCTGTACCAGCGTGGCCTCGACTTCGAAGGGACTGACGTAGATGCCGCTGACCTTGAGCATGTCGTCGCTGCGGCCGCCGTAGGTGTAGCTCCCATCGGGATTTCGCACGTACTTGTCGCCGCTCCGGGTCCAGCCCCCGTGGAAGGTTTCGCGCGTCTTCTGGCGGTTGCCCCAGTACATCATGGCGGCGCTCGGGCCCTGGATGTACAGGTCGCCCGGCTCGCCGTCCGGCACCGGGGCGCCGTCTTCGCCGCGCAACTCGATCTCGTAGCCGGGCACCGGCCAGCCCGTGGTGCCGTAACGGACCCGGTCGGGGCGATTGGAGATGTACACGTGCAGCATCTCGGTGGAGCCGATGCCGTCGACGATATCCACGCCGAAATGCGCCTTGAAGCGTTCGCCGAGTTCGGCCGGGAGCGCCTCGCCCGCCGAGGAGACCAGCCGCAGTGCCACCGCGTCGCGGCGGGGCAGCTTCGGCGAAGCCAGCATGCCCGCGAAGCCGGTCGGCGCGCCGTAGTAGACCGTGGGGCGCGCGCCGCCCACCTGGCCGGTCAGGCGATGGAAGGTGGCGTCCGGCGTGGCGCGCTCCCCCATCAGCAGCGTCGTGGCACCGACCGAGAGCGGAAAGGTCAACCCGTTACCGAGGCCGTACGCGAAGAACAGCTTGGCCGCGGAGAAGCAGACATCGTCCTCGCGCAGGTGCAGGACGCCCTTGCCGTACAGCTCGCAGGTCCAGTACGGGTTCGCGTGCGAATGCACGGTCCCCTTGGGCCGTCCGGTGGAGCCGGAGGAATAGAGCCAGAACGCCGGGTCGTCGCAGCCCGTGCGGGCGGGGCGCGGCAATGGCGTCGCTTGCGCCAGGAAGGGTTCGAACTCGACCTCCGCGGGATGCAGCGGCGCCACCGGCCGCGAAACGATCACCTTCGCCACTTCGTGGTCGCTGCGGACCATGGCGGCGTTCAAGGCCGGCAGCAGGGCGCCGGAGACGAGGACCGCTTGCGCCCGCGAGTGCTCCAGCATGTACGCGTAGTCGTCGGCGGTGAGCAGCGTGTTCACCGCCACCGGGACGGCGCCGGCGTAGACCGCGCCCAGGAAGGCCACGGGCCAGTCGTTGCAGTCTTGCATCAGCAGCAGCACGCGTTCCTCGCGGCGGATGCCCAGGCCGCGCAGGCCGGCGGCGAGCCGGCGCACGCGTTCGTCCAGGGCGCCGTAGGTGAGCGTGCCCTGGTCGTCGATGAAGGCCGGCTTGGCGGCGCGCGCGCCGTGGGGCGCGAGCAGGTGCTGCGCGAAGTTGAAGACCTCGGGCGGGGGCGCAACGGTGGCGGGACGCATGGCGGCCACTTTCAGGCGAGGGTGGACAGGACGTTGGCGGCGGCCTGCACGGCCGCGCGCCGGTGGTAGAAGTTCAGGGCCCGCGCGCCGCCCAGTTCCTCGCCGCCGCCGGCGCGACCGGGGCCGCCATGCATGGACTGGGGCATCACGTTGCCGTGGCCGGTGTGCGTGGCACCGACCTCCGGGGAAACCACGTGCACGCGGCCGTGGCTGTCCGCGAGTTCCAGCGCCGCTGCACCGAGGGCGGAGTCGTCGCTGCCGTACACCGAGGCCACCAGCGAGCCCTGGCCGCGCCGCACGAGCGCGAAGGCATGCGCCATGTCGCGGTAGGGCATGAGCGTGGCCACGGGGCCGAACACCTCGATGTCGTGGGCCGCGCCCGTGGTGTCCGGGTCGCGTGCACCGAGCAGGGTGGGGCCGACGCAGCACGCGACGGCCGGATCGGCATCGACCAGCGCGTGCGCGTCGCCGTCGTGCAGCACCTGCGCATGCTGCTTCAGTTGCGCGAGCCCCGCGCGCACGGCGGAGAGCTGGGCGCGGCTCACGAGCGATCCCATGCGCACCCCATCGTTGCGGGGGTTGCCGACACTGGTCTTTGCCAGCCGTGCCGAAATGGCCTCCGCGGCCGCGTCGAACAGCGCCTCGGGGACGAAGATCCGCCGGATCGCGGTGCACTTCTGGCCGGCCTTCTGCGTCATCTCGCGCGCCGCCTCCTTCACCAGCAGCTCGAAGGCGTCGCTCCCCGGCGCCTCGCCGGGCAGGAGCAGGGCGCTGTTGATGCTGTCGGCCTCGATGTTGACGCGCACGGAGCTGCGTGCAATCGCAGGATGCGAGCGGATGATGGCAGCGGTTTCCGCCGAGCCGGTGAAGGAGACGACGTCGAAGGGCTGCAGCTGGTCCAGCAGGCCGGCCGAGGAGCCGCACACCACCGAGAGCGCGCCGGCGGGCAGGATGCCGGCCTCGATCACGTCCAGGACCATGCGCTGGGTGAGCCAGGCCGTGGCGGTGGCGGGCTTCACAATCACGGGCACGCCGGAAAGCAGCGCCGGGCCGGCCTTCTCCCACAAGCCCCAGCTGGGGAAATTGAAGGCGTTGATGAAGAGGGCGACGCCGCGCGTGGGCACCTGCAGGTGCCGGGACTGGAAGCTGGCATCCCGGGCGAGGGGCACCGCTTCGCCATCGAGCAGGTGGCGCCGCTCGCCGAGCGCTGCGCCGAGCTTCGCATACGTGCCCAGGGTGTAGATGCCGCCATCGACGTCGATTGCCGTGTCGTTCTTCACCGTGCCGCTGTTGGCGGTGGAGATCTCGTAGTAGCGCTCGCGCCTGGACTGCAGGAGTTTGGCGACCGAGGCCAGCAGGGTGCCGCGCTGCGCGTGAGTGAGGCCGCGCAGGGCCGGGCCTGCCTGGTCGCGCGCGAAGGCGAAGCCTTCGGCGAGGTCGAGGCCGTCCGCGTCGACGCGAACGAGTCCGGTTCCGAGCACGGGGTCGCGCAGCGTGGTTCCGCTGCCGGTGCCCGCCTGCGCGCGGCCGGCGAGGTGGTTCAGGAGGAGTTCGCTCATGCAGTGGGTGCGGCGCGGCCGCAGTTCAGGAGGTGAAGCGGATGGAGCCTTGCGGCAACAGATACAGGACGAGCGCGCGGCCGCCGGTGACGGTGGGGTTGTGCGCGCTTCCGGGTGGGCACACCAGCCAGCCGGCGGGCTGGCCGTCGAAGCGGGCGTTGCGGTCCACGGGGACGATGAGGTCGATCTCCCCGGCGGGATGGACGTGGTGGGGACCGGCGATGTCGGTCATGTCGACGACATCCACCGAGAAGCCATGCAAGTCCGGCTCGGGGCGGAAGATGCGGCCGTAGCGGATGCCGCCGGACTCGCGCTCGCACAGCCAGCCTGCGGCGACACCCGTGCGGCAGCTGGTCGCCAATGCCTCGTACATGGGCGAGCCGACGCCATGTGACTTGCTCAGCCAGTCCTGCAGTGCGCCATCGATCGGCCTTCCCGCCAGTTCGGCGGTGAGCGCGGCGAGGTCGCGCCGGAATGTCTCAGGGCTGGGGGTGTCGTGCTGCATGCTGAACTGCTGGAGTGGCGTGGTTGACTTGGAACAGGTTGCGCCGTGGCGCCTGATGCACTATCGTGCGTGCGGACTGTACGTTCGGATCAAAATTCATGTCAAGCAGGATATTGCATGTATCCGGGTTATCCCTAGACCCGGAGCTGCAGGATCGCGCCGGTATAGAAGCGCCGAACCATAGATCGGCTTCTTCAAGCGAAGTCGCCGAGAAGCATCCCTTCCTGGTGCGCCTGGGCGAGCGCGTGCGCTCCCTGCGCAACGGCCGGGGCATGACGCGACGGGAGCTCGCCGCGGCGGCCGGC
>Ga0255338_1001860_pt1 | contig 35954 bp, 33 predicted proteins | sample MeOH1_35cm_T4_19_FD_203715 | JGI IMG/M metagenome (GOLD analysis project Ga0255338, IMG submission 203715) | Sandy soil microbial communities from University of British Columbia, Vancouver, Canada - MeOH1_35cm_T4_195 | ecosystem: Engineered > Artificial ecosystem > Sand microcosm > Unclassified ...
AGACCATCCAGCACACGCTCTACGGCGGGCTGGTGCTGCCGCTGCTGGCGCTGGGCGGCCTGACGGTGGCGGCGAAGAAGTTCGCGCGGCCCGATGACGAGGAGGAGGGCAAGCCATGAGCACGCATGCGCATCATCCCGCGCCGGCGCCCGTCGGCGGCAAGCTGCTGAATCCGGTGACGCTGGTGTGCGGCGTCCTGGTCGCCATCATGGCCGCCGTCCTGCTCGTGCGGATGTTCAAGGGCCTGGGCTACGTGACCAACCTGAACGACGGCTACGCCTGGGGCCTGTGGGTGGTGGTCGACGTGATGGTCGGCTCGGCGCTCGCCTGCGGCGGCTTCTCGGTGGCGCTGCTGGTCTACATCTTCAACCGCGGCCGCTACCACCCGCTGGTGCGCCCGGCGCTGCTCGGCAGCCTGTTCGGCTACACGCTGGCCGGCGCCGGCATCTTCTTCGACCTCGGGCGCTGGTGGAACTTCTGGCACATCTTCTGGCCCGGCTACGTGAACCCGAACTCGGTGATGTTCGAGGTGGCCGCCTGCGTCAGCGCCTACATCCTGGTGATGTGGATCGAGTTCTCGCCGGTGGCGCTGGAGAAGTTCGGCCTGAACGTGGCGAAGAAGAAGCTGGAGAAGTTCCTGTTCATCTTCATCGCCCTGGGCGTGCTGCTGCCGATGATGCACCAGTCCTCGCTGGGCAGCATGCTGGTGATCATGGGTTCGCAGGTGCACCCGCTGTGGCAGACGCCGCTGCAGGGCGCGATCTACCTCGTGTCCGCCATCGTGCTCGGGTGGGCGGTGGTGCTGTTCGAAAGCTGCGTGGCGGCGGCGGGCTACCGCCGCTCGATCGAGGTCGACCTGCTCAACCCGCTGGCCAAGATCATGCTCGGCGCGCTGGCCCTGTACCTCGCCCTGCGCGTGGGCGACCTGGCGTGGCGCGGCGTCCTCGGACTTGCCTTCGAGCCGACCTGGGCCGCGCTGTGGTTCTGGATCGAGAACCTCGCCTTCTTCGCACCCTTCGCCCTGATCCGCACCGTGCAGCAGCGCCGCAACCCGGCGAACCTGTTCCTGGCCGGCATCTGCGTGATGGTGGGCGGCTCGCTGATCCGCCTGAACGGCTACCTCATCACCTTCAACAGCGGTCCGGGCTTCCACTACTTCCCCGCCCTGACCGAAGTCCTCGTCACCGCCGGCTTCTTCGCCATCGAGGTGCTGGGCTACATCGTCATCACGCGCCGCTTCCCCGTCCTGCCGCGGGAAGAACCAGCCGTGGCCTGAATCAACGGAGACCCGCATGGCCAACCGCATCACCATCGACCCGATCACCCGCATCGAGGGGCACCTGCGCGTCGACGTCGACGTCGACGGCGGCAAGGTCCGCAAGGCCTGGTCCTCCGGCCAGATGTGGCGCGGCGTCGAGCTGATCCTGCTCGGGCGCGACCCGCGCGACGCCTGGGCGATCACCCAGCGCATCTGCGGCGTCTGCACCACCGTGCACGCCATCACCTCGGTGCGCGCGGTGGAGAACGCGCTGAAGATGGAAGTGCCGCTGAACGCGCAGTACATCCGCAACCTCGTCATCCTGGCGCATTCGGTGCACGACCAGATCGTGCACTTCTACCATCTGTCGGCGCTGGACTGGGTGGACGTGACCTCCGCGCTCAAGGCCGACCCCGACAAGGCCGCCGCCCTGGGCGAGAGCCTTTCGAGCTGGCACCTGAACTCGAAGCACGAGATGCGGCGGGTGCACGAGCGGCTCAAGGGCTTCGTCAACGGCGGCCAGCTGGGCATCTTCACCAACGGCTACTGGGGCCATCCGGCCATGAAGCTGCCGCCGGAGGTGAACCTGCTGGCGGTGGCGCACTACCTGCAGGCGCTGGAGGTGCAGCGGCGCGCCAACAAGATCGTCTCGCTGCTCGGGGGCAAGACCCCGCACATCCAGAACGTGGCCGTGGGCGGCGTCGCCAACCCGATCGCCACCGACTCGCAGGCGGTGCTGACGGTGGAACGGCTGATGGCGCTCAAGGGCTGGATCGACGAACTGGCCGACTTCGTCAAGAACGTCTACCTGGTCGACGTGGCCGCAGTCGGCGCCTTCTATCCCGAGTGGACGAAGATCGGCCGCGGCGTCACCAACTACCTCGCGGTGCCCGACCTGCCGCAGGACACCAAGGGCACGCAGTTCCTGCTGCCCGGCGGCTTCATCGAGGGCGGCGACCTCAAGGCCTTCAAGCCGATCAAGACCTTCGGCGACGACTACTTCACCAAGGGCGTGGAGGAGTCGGTCAAGCACTCCTGGTATGCGCAGGACAAGAAGGGCCCGCTGCATCCCTACCAGGGCGAGACGAAGCCGCACTACACCGACTTCAAGGACGACGGCGCCTACTCGTGGCTGAAGTCGCCCACCTTCTACGGCAAGGTGGCGCAGGTGGGGCCGCTGGCGCGCGTGCTGGCCATGCTGGCCGCCGGCCACGAGCCGACCAGGAAGTACGCGACGCACACGCTGGAGACCGTCTCCGCGCTGGCCAAGACGCCGGTGGGCCTGGATGCGATGCACTCCACCATCGGCCGCCACGCCGCCCGCGCGATCTCCTGCGCGGTGCAGGTGGACCTGCTCGCGGAGCAGTGGACGGCCCTCGTCAACAACATCGCCAAGGGCGACGTGAAGACCTTCAACGCGCCGGTGTTCCCCAAGGGCGAGGTGATGGGCGTGGGCTTCCACGAGGCGCCGCGCGGCGCGTTGTCGCACTGGGTGGTGATAGACGACGGCAAGATCAAGAACTATCAATGCGTGGTGCCTTCCACCTGGAACGCCTGTCCGCGCAACGACAAGGACGAGGCGGGGCCCTACGAGGCCTCGCTGGTGGACACGCCGATCGCCAACGCGGAGCAGCCGCTGGAGGTGCTGCGCACGATCCACTCCTTCGACCCGTGCATCGCCTGCGCGATCCACCTGACGGACCTGGAGAACGACACGGCCGTCAGCGTGAAGGCGGTGTGAAATGGCCCCCACGCTGGTCACTGCGTGTACTGCGCTGCCCCCCGAGGGGGCTTCAGCCTCCTTCGGGCGGCCGTGCGGAGGCTGATATGCCGGAGTCTGGAATGCGTGCAGTCGTCCTCGGGATCGGCAACACGATCCTGAGCGACGAGGCGGCCGGCGTGCGGGCCGCCGAGGCGCTGGAGCAGGGCTGGCTGCTGCCGCCGGAGGTGCAGGTGATCGACGGCGGCACCTCGGGCATGGAGATGATCGAGGACCTGGAGAGCGCCGACCTGCTGATCGTGCTGGACGTGGTGAAGGCCGGCAAGGCGCCCGGCACGCTGGTGCGCATCGCCGGCGATGCGGTGCCGAAGTTCTTCCGCCGCAAGCTCTCGCCGCACCAGATCGGCCTGCCAGACGTGCTGGCCAGCCTCGAGCTGCTGGGGACCATGCCGGGCGAAATCATCGTGCACGGCGTCGAGCCGGTGTCGCTGGAGCTGGGCACCGAGATGACGCAGACCGTGGCCGCGGCCGTGCCGCTGCTCGCGCAGCAGGCGGCGGCCGACCTGCTGGCGCACGGCTTCGCCGTCCGGGGGAAGTGAGATGTGCCTCGCGGCGCCCTCGCGCGTGGTGGCACTGGCCGACGGCGTGGCCACCGTGGAGTGCTTCGGCCAGCGGCGCGAAGTGAGCCTGCTGCTGCTGGACGAGCCGGTGGCGCCGGGCGACTACCTGCTGGTGCAGGCCGGCGGCTTCGCCTTCGAGCGCCTGGACGCGGCGGCGGGCGAGGCGGCGCTGGCGCTGATGCAGGAACTGATGGTGCAGGACGACGCGGTGTCCGCGCGCCGCTGGGGCAGCGCGTGATGCACGCAGAAGACCCGACGCGGATCGTCGAGGAGGTGTTCGGCCGGATCTGGCGCGAGCGCATGGCGGGCCTGCCTATCCTCAACCCGGCCCTCGCGGTCGAAGCCGTCGGCCTGCAACGCTGGAACGGCCACTGGCTGGGCGCGCTGCTCACGCCCTGGTCACTGGGCGTGCTGCTGCTGCCCGCCGAGCGCGCCGCCTGGGTGAGCGTGCCGCCGCAGCAGCGGCGCTTCGTGCACTTTCCCTTCGGCGACCTCGCCTTCCTCGGCGGCGACGAGCCCGGGCTGGGCGAATACCAGACCTGCTCGCTGTTCTCGCCCATGGACGCCTTCGCCGACCAGGGCGAGGCGCGCGCGACGGCGCAGGCCTCCCTGGCCGCGCTGCTGGCGCCGTCGCCGGTGGCGCCGAGGCAACTGCCCGGGGGCACCGCGGCGCCGGCGCCGTCCGCGGTGCCGGGCCGTGCGGACGCCGCGCCGCGCGCCGCGGTGCCCTCGCGCCGCCGCTTCCTCGGGCTCGACGCCTGATCGTCGTCACAACGTCGTTCCACCGACGCTTGATCTGGCGCAAGCCCCGCCGGAACCTGCCTGCGTAGATTGCCCGCATGTGGCCGCGGCGGAACTTTCATGCATGAAATGTCGCTGGCCGAGGGCGTGCTCCAGCTGATCGAGGATGCACGGCGGCGGCAGCCTTTCGCGCGCGTGCTGGCCGTGCAGCTGGAGGTCGGGGCGCTGGCCGGCGTCGAGCCGGAGGCGCTGCGCTTTTGCTTCGACGCCGTGGCGCGCGGCACGGTGGCCGAGGGTGCGCGGCTGGAGATCCGGGCCGCGCCCGGCCAGGGCAGCTGCATGGGCTGCGGCGGGACGGTGGAGATGCAGGAGCTGTACGGGGACTGCCCGCGCTGCGGCTCCGCACAGGTGCAGGTGACCGGCGGGACGGAACTGCGGGTGAGCGAGCTCGAAGTGGATTGAAGGAGCGACCATGTGCACGACATGCGGATGCGGGGCGGACCAGGTGGCGATCGACGGCGCGGTGCTCGCGCCGCCGGGACAGGGGCACCACGGGCACGAGCACGTCCACGGGCACGAGCACGAGCACGAGCACGAGCACGAGCACGAGGACCAGGGGCACGAGCACTCCCACGGGCACGAGCACCACGGGCATGACCACCACGCCCATGACCACGATCACCACGGCCACGACCACGGCCACGACCATGGCCATCATCACGCCCACGAACACCATTCGCACGCCCCGGGCACCAGCCCCAGCCGCATGGTGCAGATCGAGCAGGACATCCTGGCGAAGAACGACGCCTTCGCCGCGCGCAACCGCCAGTTCTTCGCCGAGCTCGGCGTGTTCGCGCTGAACCTCGTCTCCAGTCCCGGCTCGGGCAAGACCACGCTGCTGTGCCGCACGATCCAGGCGCTGCGCGAGCTGCCGGTCTCGGTGATCGAGGGCGACCAGCAGACCACCCACGACGCCGAGCGCATCCGCGCCACCGGCGCGCCGGCGGTGCAGGTCAACACCGGCAAGGGCTGCCACCTCGATGCGCACATGGTCGGCCACGCGCTGGAGCGGCTGCCGCTCGCCGTCGGCCAGCTGCTCATGATCGAGAACGTCGGCAACCTGGTGTGCCCGGCCGGCTTCGACCTCGGCGAGGCGCACAAGGTGGTGATCCTCTCCGTCACCGAGGGCGAGGACAAGCCGCTGAAGTACCCGCACATGTTCCGCGCCGCCGACCTCATGATCCTCAACAAGATCGACCTGCTGCCCTACCTGCAGTTCGACGTGCAGGCGGCGATCGCCAACGCGCGCCGCGTGAACCCGAAGATAGCCGTGCTGCAGCTTTCGGCCACCACCGGCGAGGGCATGGAGCCCTGGCTCGCCTTCCTGCGCCAGGGCGCGCGCGCGAGCTGAGGCAGCCATGAGCGCCGCACGGCCGCCCGAAGGCGCGAGGGCCCCCTCGGGGGGCAGCGCAGTACACGAAGTGACAAGCGTGGGGGCAACATGAGCTCCGCCTGCCGCATTCGCGTCACCGGGGTCGTGCAGGGGGTGGGCTTCCGGCCCTTCGTCTGGCGGCTCGCGCAGGAACTGCACGTCGCCGGCTGGGTGCGCAACGACGCCGGCGGCGTGGAGATCGCGGCCGAGGGCGCGGACGCGCAGGTGAGCGCGCTGCTCGAACGGCTGCGGGTGGAAGCGCCGGCGCTGGCCCGCGTCGACTCGGTGCAGCGGGTGGACTCGACCCCGCAGCGCTTCTGCGGCTTCGTGATCGCCGACAGCGCGGGCGGCAGCACCGCCACCGCCATCGGCCCCGACGTCGCGACCTGCCCCGACTGCCTGGCCGAACTGTTCGACCCGCGGGGCCGCCGCTGGCGCCACGCCTTCATCACCTGCACCCATTGCGGGCCGCGCTACACGGTGACGCAGGCGCTGCCCTACGACCGCGCGCGCACCAGCCTGGCGCCGTTCCCGCTGTGCCCGGCCTGCGCCCGCGAGTACGCCGCGCCCTCGGACCGCCGCTTCCACGCCGAGACCACCTGCTGCCCGCAGTGCGGCCCGCGGCTGGTGCTGATCGACGAGGAGGGCCCGGTGCCCGGCGACCCGATCGCGGCCACGCTCGAACTGCTGCGCGCCGGCCGCATCGTGGCCATCAAGGGCCTGGGCGGCTTCCATCTGGCCTGCGATGCGCGCAACGCGGAGGCGGTGGCGCGGCTGCGCCGGCGCAAGAACCGCGAGGCCAAGCCCTTTGCCGTCATGGCCGCCAACGCGCAGAGCCTGGAAGGCATCGCGCAGGTTCCCTATCCGGCGCGCGAATGGCTGGAAAGCGCCGAGCGCCCCGTGGTGCTGCTGGAGGCGGCGGGCGAGCTCGATCGGCTGCTGCCCGGCGTCGCGCCCGGCCTGCGCACGCTGGGCGCGCTGCTGCCCGCCACGCCGATCCAGTTCCTGCTGTTCCACGAGGCGGCGCAGCGCCCCGCCGGCGTGGACTGGCTGGCGCAGCCGCAGCCGCTGCTGCTGGTGATGACCAGCGCCAATCCCGGCGGCGAGCCGATCGTGCGCTCCAACGAGGAGGCGCGCGAGCGGCTGGCCACCATCGCCGATGCCATCCTGGAGCACGACCGCGACATCGTCGCGCGCTGCGACGACAGCGTGGTGCGGCCGCAGGGCGCGGCGGGGCGCTTCGTGCGCCGCAGCCGCGGCTATGCGCCGGCCTCGCTGCGGCTGCCCGCGGCGGGACCGTCGGTGATCTCCTTCGGCGCCCACCTGAAGAACAGCATCTGCGTGACGCGCGGCGACGAGGCCTTCCTGTCGCCCCACGTCGGCGACCTGGACAACGGCGCCACCTGCGCCTTCCAGGAGGAGAACGTGGAGCGCATGCTGCGCCTGCTGCAGGCGCGGCCCGAGGTCGTCGCGCACGACCTGCATCCGGACGACCACGCCTCGCACGCGGCGCTGGCCTTCGCGGCGGAACACGGACTGCGCACCTACGCCGTGCAGCACCACCACGCCCACATCGCCGCCACCTGCGCGGAGCATGGCTGGCGCGCGCCCGTGCTGGGGCTCGCCCTCGACGGCGTGGGGCTCGGCAGCGACGGCACGGCCTGGGGTGGCGAGCTGCTCGCGCTGCGCGACGGCCGCTTCGAGCGCCTGGGCCACCTGCGGCCGCTGCCGCTGCCCGGCGGCGACCGCGCCGCCCGCGAGCCCTGGCGCATGGCCGCGGCGGTACTGCACCTGCTGGGGCGCGGCGGGGAGATCGCGGCGCGCTTCGCCGGCGAGAGCGCGGCCGCCTCCCTGTACGAGATGCTGCTGCGCGGGCTGAACTGCCCGCCCACCACCAGCATGGGCCGCGTGTTCGATGCCGCCGCCGGCCTGCTGGGACTGTGCGCGCAGATGCAGTACGAGGCCGAGGCCGCGATGCGGCTGGAGCAGGCGGCGCGGGAGCGTTCCTGCGGCCCCTTGTGGTGCGGCTGGCACGTCGATGCCGACGGCGTGCTGGATTTGCTGCCGCTGCTGGCCTCGCTGGCCGACGAAGGCGACGCGCCGGCGGGCGCCGCGCGCTTCCACGCCACGCTGGCCGCGGCGCTGGCCGACTGGGTTCGGCGCGCCGCCCGACGCAGCGGCATCCGCACCGTCGCCTTCGGCGGCGGCTGTTTCCTCAACGCGCAGCTCTCGCTGCAGCTGGCGCGGCGGCTGCAGGACGAAGGCCTGCGCGTGCTGCAGCCCGAGCGGCTGCCGCCGGGCGACGGCGGCCTCGCCGTCGGCCAGGCCTGGGTCGCCATGCAGGCGCTGGAAGGAGCCGCCTGAATGTGCCTGGCCCTGCCGGTGAAGGTGGTGGACGTGGAGGCGGCCGGCGACTGGGCCACGGCGGACCTGGGCGGCGTGCGCAAGCGCATCTCGCTCGCGCTGCTGGAAGGCGTGGTGTCGGGCGACTACGTGATCCTGCACGTGGGCTATGCGCTCACGAAACTCGATCCCGCCGAGGCCGAGCGCACCCTGGCCCTGTTCGCGCGGATGGAGCCGTGAAGTACATCGCGGAGTTCCGCGACGGCGAGCTGGCGCGCACGCTGGCGCGCAGCATCGCCGCGGCCGTGCAGCCCGGGCGCCGCTACAGCTTCATGGAATTCTGCGGCGGCCACACCCACGCCATCTCGCGCTACGGCCTGGCGGACCTGCTGCCGGCCAACGTGCGCATGGTGCACGGCCCCGGCTGCCCGGTGTGCGTGCTGCCGATCGGCCGCGTCGACCTGGCGATCGCGCTGGCGCTGGAACGCGGCGTGATGCTGTGCAGCTACGGCGACACCCTGCGGGTGCCCGCCTCCGGCGGCCTGTCGCTGCTGAAGGCCAAGGCGCGCGGCGCCGACGTGCGCATGGTCTATTCCACGCTGGACGCCCTGCAGCTGGCGCGCGACAACCCGCAGCGCGAGGTGGTGTTCTTCGCCATCGGCTTCGAGACCACGACGCCGCCCACGGCGCTGGCGATCCAGCAGGCGCGCTCCGAAGGCCTGGCGAATTTCAGCGTGCTGTGCTGCCACGTGCTCACGCCGGCGGCGATCAGCCACATCCTGGAGTCGCCCGAGGTGCGGCAGTGGGGCACGGTGCCGATCGACGGCTTCATCGGCCCGGCGCACGTCTCCACCGTGATCGGCAGCCGGCCCTACGAATTCTTCGCCGAGGAATACCGCAAGCCGGTGGTGATCGCCGGCTTCGAGCCGCTGGACGTGATGCAGGCGATCCGCATGCTGGTGCGGCAGGTCAACGAGGGCCGCTGCGAGGTGGAGAACGAGTTCGCCCGCGCCGTCACGCGCGAGGGCAACGTCAAGGCGCAGGACCGGGTGGCGCAGGTGTTCGAGCTGCGGCGCGAATTCGAATGGCGCGGCCTCTCGGTGGTGCCCTATTCGGCGCTGCGCATCCGCGCCGACTACGCCGACTTCGACGCCGAGCGCCGCTTCGGCCTGCAATACCGCTCGGTTCCCGACCACAAGGCCTGCGAATGCGGCGCGATCCTGCGCGGCGTGAAGCGGCCGCAGGACTGCCGGCTGTTCGGCAAGGTGTGCACGCCGGACAACCCGATGGGCTCCTGCATGGTCAGCAGCGAAGGCGCCTGCGCCGCGCACTACAGCTACGGCCGCTACAAGGACATGGCATTGAACGATGGCTGAAGGCAAGCGCATCGCCGCGCGCCCCCTGGACCTGAAGAACGGCCGCGTCGACCTGACGCACGGCGCCGGCGGCCGCGCCATGGTGCAGCTGGTGCGCGAACTGTTCGCGGCCAGGCTGGGCAACGAGTACCTGGGGCAGGGCAACGACGGCGCCGTGCTGCCGCTGCCGGCCGGGGAAGGTGCGCGGCTGGTCATGTCCACCGATTCGCACGTGGTCTCGCCGCTGGAGTTCGCCGGTGGCGACATCGGCTGCCTGTCGGTGCACGGGACGATCAACGATGTGGCCATGATGGGAGCGAAGCCGCTGTACCTCGCGGCTGGCTTCATCCTGGAGGAGGGTTTTCCGCTGGCCGACCTGGCGCGCATCGTGGAGTCGATGGCGCAGGCGGCGCGCGCCGCCCGCGTGCCGGTCGTCACCGGCGACACCAAGGTGGTCCAGCGCGGCAAGGGCGACGGCCTGTTCATCACGACGACGGGCGTGGGCGTGCTGCCGGCCGGAGTCGAACTCGGGGGCGACCGCGCCCGGGCCGGCGACGCGATCCTGCTGTCCGGCACGCTCGGCGACCACGGCGTGGCGGTGATGAGCCGGCGCGAGAACCTCGCCTTCGACGCGCCGGTCGATTCCGACACGGCGGCGCTGCACGAGCTGGTGGCGGCGATGCTGGCCACGGGCGCGCAACTGCGCTGCCTGCGCGATCCCACCCGCGGCGGGCTGGCGGCCACGCTCAACGAGATCGCGCACCAGTCGGGCGCCGGCATGCTGCTGCGCGAGCAGCTCATTCCGGTGCGGCCGGCGGTCGCCGCGGCCTGCGAGCTGCTGGGGCTCGATCCGCTCGACGTCGCCAACGAGGGCAAACTGGTGGCGGTGTGCGCGGCGGCCGATGCCGACCGGCTGCTCGCCGCCATGCGGGCCCACCCGCTCGGGCGCGAGGCCGCGCGCATCGGCGAGGTGGTCGCCGACGCGCACTGTTTCGTGCAGATGGAAACCGCGTTCGGCGGCCGGCGCATCGTCGACTGGCTGGCGAGCGACCCGCTGCCGCGGATCTGCTGACATGCGCATCCTGCTGCTCGCCCACGCCTTCAACAGCCTCACGCAGCGGCTGTGGGCCGAACTGCAGGCGCGCGGCCACACGCTGTCGATCGAGTTCGACATCGCCGATGCGGTGACCGAGGAGGCGGTGGCGCTGTTCCGGCCGGAGCTGGTGGTGGCGCCCTATCTGCGGCGTGCCATCCCGGAGCCGGTGTGGCGCGGGGTGCGCTGCCTCGTTGTGCATCCGGGCATCGTGGGCGACCGCGGCCCGTCGGCGCTGGACTGGGCGCTGCAGGAAGGGGAGGCGCGCTGGGGCGTGACGGTGCTGCAGGCCGAGGCGGAGATGGATGCGGGGCCGGTGTGGGCCAGCGTGGAATTTCCGCTGCGGCCGGCGAAGAAGTCCAGCATCTACCGCAACGAAGTCAGCGCCGCCGCCTTGCAGGCCGTGCTGCTGGCGATCGAGCGCATCGAAGGCGCGGCGACGGTCGAACGCCTGCAAAGCCGTCTGCCGGTCGAGCGCATCGAAGGCTGCCCGTACGTGCCGCCGCGGCCGGAACACGTGCCCGGTGCGCGCGGGCGGCTGCGGCCGCTGATGCGGCAGGCCGACCGCGCCCTGGACTGGACGCGCGACTCCACCGAAGCGATCCTGCGCCACATCCGCGCCGCCGACGGCTTCCCGGGCGTGGCCGACCGCCTGTTCGGCGAACCCTGCCACCTGTACGACGCCTGGCCCGAAGCGCGCCTGCGCGGCACGCCGGGCGAGGTGATCGCGCGGCGCGAGACCGCGCTGCTGCGCGCCACCGTCGACGGCGCCGTCTGGATCGGGCACGTCAAGCGCGCGGAATCTATCAAGCTGCCCGCCGCGCTCTCTTTTCCGGAGCAGTCCGCGGCGGTGCCCGAGGCGCCGCCGGCAGGCTGGTGGCGCGCGACCGAGCCGACTTGGCAGGACATTGCCTACGAGGAGCAGGGCGCGGTGGGCGTGCTGCACTTCGAGTTCTACAACGGCGCCATGTCGAGCGCGCAATGCGAGCGGCTGCGCAGCGCCTTGCAGTGGGCGCGTGCGCGCCCGGTGCGCGTGCTGGTGCTGGCGGGCGGGCAGGACTTCTGGTCCAACGGCATCCACCTGAACGCGATCGAGGCCGAGAGCCTGCAGGGCGGCTCGGCGGCCGATGCCTCGTGGCGCAACATCCAGGCGATGGACGATCTCGCGCTGGAGCTGATCACCACCGAAGGCCAGCTCACCATCGCGGCGCTGGCCGGCAACGCGGGCGCCGGCGGCTGCTTCCTGGCCCGCGCGGCGGACCTGGTGTGGGCGCGCGAGGCCGTGCTGCTGAACCCGCACTACCGAAACATGGGCAACCTGTACGGCTCGGAGTACTGGAGCTACCTGCTGCCCAAGCGCCTGGGCGCCGAGGCCGCGCAGGCCGTGATGCGCAACCGCCAGCCGCTGACCGCGCGGGCCGCACTGGCGAACGGCCTAATCGACGACTGCCTTGCGGGCGATGCGGCTGCCTTCGGCGCGGAGGTCGCGCGCCGGGCGGCCGGGATCGCGGCCGATCCCGCCTTCGCGCAGCGCCTGGCGGACAAGCGCGCCGCCCGCGCCGCGGACGAGGCCGCCAAGCCGCTGGCCGCCTACCGCGCCGAGGAGCTGGCGCAGATGCGGCGCAACTTCTACGGCTTCGACCCGAGCTACCACGTCGCGCGGCACCACTTCGTGCACAAGTCGCCGGCGTCCTGGACGCCGCGCCACCTGGCGCGCCACCGCGAACTCGCCGGGAGGCCGGCGTGATCCCCCCGCGTCCGGCCTCGGTGCTGGTGGTGGACGACGAGCCGCGCGCGCTCGAGACGCTGCGCCGCACGCTGGAGGACGAGTTCGAGATCTTCACCGCCGGCTCCGGCGCCGAGGCCCTGCAGCTGCTGGAGCAGGAGTGCGTGCAGATCGTGGTGTCGGACCAGCGCATGCCCGGCATGTCGGGCGTGGAGTTCCTGCGCAGCGTGCGCACCCGCTGGCCGGACACGATCCGCATGATCCTCTCGGGCTACACCGAATCCGAGGACATCATCCGCGGCATCAACGAGGCGGGCATCTGGCAGTACCTGCTCAAGCCCTGGCGGCCCGACCAGCTGCTGCTGACGCTGCACGGCGCGGCGCAGCTGTGGCGGCTGCAGCAGGAGAACCAGCGCCTCACGCTGGAACTGCGCGGCAGCCCGGAGCAGCTTTCGTTGCGCGTGGCGGCGCTGCGGCAGAAGGCGCGCGCGCGCGCCGGCTTCGACGCCCTCACGCGCGCGCCCGGCAGCCCGCTCGACGACGTGTGCGTCCTGGCCGGGAAGGTGGCCGGCCACGACCTCGCCGTGCTGGTCACGGGCGAATCGGGCACCGGCAAGGAAGTGCTGGCGCGGGCGATCCACCATGCGAGCGCGCGGGCCGACGGTCCCTTCGTGGTGGAGAACTGCGGCGCGCTGCCCGACACGCTGCTGGAAAGCGAGCTGTTCGGGCACCGCAAGGGCGCCTTCACCGGTGCCACCGAGTCGCGCATCGGCCTGTTCCAGCAGGCCGACGGCGGCACGCTGTTCCTGGACGAGATCGGCGACACCTCGCCGGCCTTCCAGGTCAAGCTGCTGCGCGCGCTGCAGGAAGGCGAGATCCGGCCGCTGGGCAGCCCGCGGCCGGTGGCGGTGGACGTGCGCCTGGTCGCCGCCACGCACCGCGACCTGGAGGCGGATGTCGCCGCCGGGCGCTTCCGCGAGGACCTGTACTACCGCATCGCCGGCATGACGCTGCACCTGCCGCCGCTGCGCGCGCGGCCGCAGGACGTGGCGCCGATCGCCGAGGGCATCCTGCGTGCCCATGCATCCGCCGACGCGCGGCTGGCGCAGCCCGCGCTGGCCTGCCTGCGCGCCTACGCCTGGCCCGGCAACGTGCGCGAGCTGCAGAACGAGGTGCGGCGGGCGCTGGCGCTGGCGGAGGGGCCGGAGCTGGGCGCGGAGCTGTTCACGCCGCGGGTGCGGGAGGCGGCGGGGATCGCGGCCGCGCCCCTCGATGGCGAGGCGCACCCGGGCATGCTGCGCCAGCATGTCGCCAGCGTGGAAGCGCAGTTGATCCGCGCTGCGATGGAGCGGCACCACGGCAACAAGACGCGGGTGGCGGGCGAATTGGGCCTCACGCGCGTCGGCTTGCGGATGAAGCTGGCGAAGCTCGGCCTGAACGGAACGTGACGGCGATCCCTCAGGCCGCGAGCGGCAGCGTGACCGTGAACACCGCGCCGCCCTGCGCACCGTTCTCCACCGCCAGCCGGCCCCCGTGCTTCTCCATGATCCCGTAGCTGATCGACAGGCCCAGCCCGGTTCCCTTGCCCACCGGCTTGGTCGTGAAGAAGGGCTCGAAGATCCGCGACAGGTGTTCGGGCCGCAGGCCCGGGCCGTTGTCGGCGAAGCGCAGCGCCACGCTGTGCTCGCCGCGCTCGCAGGTGATCGCCAGGCGCGGCACGCGCTCGTCCACCGTCGACGCCGCGTCGTAGGCGTTCTGGATCAGGTTCATCATCACCTGCAGCAGTTCGCCGGCGCTGCCGTTGACGTGGCAGGCCGCGCCCGGCTCGAACACCACCTCGAACTGCGGCGCCGTGCCCTTGCGCACCCAGTGGATCGCGCGCTCCACCACCGCCGTGAGGTCCAGCCGCGTGGCCTCCTCGCCGAGGCCGGAGGAAAAGCGCTTGAGCCCGCTCACGATGTCCGCCGTGCGCTGCGCGCCTTCCAGCGTGCCTTCGGTGAGCGAAGGCAGGTCGGCGACGAGGCGGTCGATGCGCAGCTCGCGCCGCAGCGCGGCCAGGTGCGGCGGCTGCTCCTCGCCGTGCACCGCCGCGAGATAGCGCGTCAGGCGCTCGCCATAGCGCTGCAGCACGTGCACGTTGCCCAGCACGAAGCTGATCGGGTTGTTCAGTTCGTGCGCCACGCCGGCCACCAGGCGCCCCAGCGAGGCCATCTTCTCCGAGTGCAGCAGCTGCTGCTGCGCCTGCTTGAGCGCGTCGTGCGCGTCGCGCAGCTGCCGGTAGGCGCGCTTCAACTCGCCGAGCGGCCGGCCCACCAGCACCCGGCCCAGCGGCCGGCCGACGCTGTCGCGGCGCAGCGTGCAGTTCATGTCCACCGGCACCGCGCCGGCGGCGCCGCGCAGGTTCAGCTCCACCACCGTGCCCTCGCGCGATCCCGAGTGGTGCATGGCGAGCTGCCAGCGCTCGACGCTCTCCTCGTCGGCCAGCAGCGCCAGCACCGGTGTGCCGCGCAGCTGCGCCTCGCTCTCGCCCACCAGCTCGCACAGCGCCACGTTGGTTTCCTCGATCAGGCCCTCCTCGTTGCAGGCCACCAGCACGTCGCTCATGGCGGCCAGCAGGCTGAAGATGAAGCGCTGCGACTCCTCCAGCTGCGCGTTCTTGTCTTCCAGCTCCGTCTCGTCGGCGACCAGGCGCGAGTAGACCTCGTCCATCTTCTGGATCACGTCCAGCCAGGTCGCCTCGTTCACGCCTTCCAGTTCGCCGGACGGCAGGTTGTGCAGGGGCGAGGTGCGCGGGGCCATCGCTTCAGTGCACCGTGCAGACCATGCAGGGATCGAAGGAGCGCACGATGTGGCGCACGGCCACGCTGCGGCCGCGCCCGCGCGCGTCCTCGTCCACCGGCGCGCCGACCAGCGCCATCTCCAGCGCGCCGGGCGTGCCGGCGGCGTCGCGCGGCGAGAAGTTCCAGCTCGTGGGCGCCACGATCTGGTAGTTGGCGATGCGGCCGGCGTCCACCCGCAGCCAGTGGCCCAGCGCGCCGCGGGCGGCTTCGGACAGGCCCGCGCCCTGCGCTTCGGCCGGCAGGTCGTGCGGAGCGTGGAAGGGCTCGCGGTCGATCGCCTGCAGCCACCGCTCCATCAACGGCAGGATGCGGGCCACTTCCAGCAGGCGCGCCAGCACGCGCGTGAACACCACGCCGCCGTGGCGCGCCACCGCATCGCGCACCAGCGGCTGGCCGGCGACCAGCTGGCGCGCGACGGCGCCGGTTTCCACCACGCGGCCGGCCAGGCGCGGCGCCTTGTTCCAGGTGTAGGCGCCGGGCTTGTCCGGCTCGGGCTGGGTGCGGCCCTCGGAGGGATGCAGCGCGGCGCCGCCGGCCGCCTGCGCCAGCCAGGACCAGGTGGCGTCCTCGCGCACGTCCTGCGGATGCAGCGGCAGCAGCTGCCCGGTCTGGCCGTCCCACACGCCGCGTGCGAAGGCATGGCCCGCGGCCTGCGCGTAGGCGCCGAAACTGAGATAGCGCTCCGGGCCGCGGCCCAGTCCGTGCAATGCCGTGTCGTCGGCGATGTCGAGGAACAAGGCGAGGTCGCTGCCGCCGGCGCGGCCGCGCCAGCCGTCCAGCGCGCGCAGGCCGTCGAGGGCGGCGATCTCCTCCAGCGGGCTGCCGAACAGGTCCTGTTCGAGGAAGGCGCGCATCTCGCGCACCCGGGCCAGCAGGCGCATGCGCTCCGCGCCGTCGATGGGCCGGGCGCTGCCGCCCGGCAGGATCGAGCCGGTGTGCGGCCACTTGCCGCCCAGGGTGCCCACCAGCTCCAGCCAGCGGGCGCGCGCCGCCAGGGCCGCGCGGCTGTGCAGGCCCGCGTTCGCGCTGCCTTCCGCGACCGCGCTGAAGCGGCGCTTCGCCTGCGCGTGCCAGGGCCGCGCGGCATAGTCGGCCGCGGCGAAGTCCGGCATGAAGAAGGCGTAGAAGTGCATGACGTGGTCGGCGAGGTTCTCGCAGGCCAGCATCAGGTTGGTGGCGCGCGCTCCGTTGGCCGGCGGCTGCACGCCGGCCGCGTCGGCGAGCGCGCGGGCGGCGGCAACCGACTGCGAGACCGAGCAGATGCCGCAGATGCGCGGGGCGATCGCCAGTGCGTCGAGCGGATCGCGCCCCAGCAGCAGGTTCTCGAAGCCGCGGTACAGCGGCGCCTGCACGCGCGCCTCGCGCACGCGGCCGTCCTCCACCTCGAGCTGCACCTCGAGGTCGCCCTCGACGCGGTTGAAGGGGCCCAGCACCAGGCGCGTCATCGCGGGCTTCAGCGCAGGCCGGTCTTGCGCGGCTGCGGCGGCAGCACCACGCGGTCGCTGGTCGCGTTGACCTTCACGCGCCTGGGCGTCGCGCTCTTGGAGAGCGACGCCAGCGCCACGAACCAGGCCTTGGGCATGTCGGTGGGCAGGCCGATCGGGATGCCGGCCACCTTGGGCGTGAGGTGGAAGGGATGGCCGGGGCGCTGGAAGCCCGGCTCGGTGCAGCTGATGCAGGGATAGCCGCCGCGCGCGCAGGAGCCCTCGCCGTTCCACAGGCGCCGGTTGCAGTCGGCGTGCGCCTGGGTGCCCTTGCAGCCCATGTGCTCCATCAGGCAACCGAGCTGCGCCGGCTGCGAGGCGCTGGCCTTGTACTCGTAGTACTCGTTGCGGCTGCAGCCCTGGTGCACCAGGTGGTCGGCGTAGAAGCGCGGGCGGCCCAGCGGATCGAGCTCGGCTTCGGTGAGCTCGCCGGCCGCGAGCGCCATCAGCGTCTCCAGCACCCAGCCGGGATGCGTGGGACAGCCCGCCACGTTGATCACCGGCAGGCCCGAACGCGAGCGGAAGCCGGCGCCGAGCAGCCCGCCCCTGACCTCGTCCTCGTACTGCAGGCCGCAGGCCTCGGTGGCGCTGGCCGGGTCGGAAACGAAGCCGCCCCAGGCGGCGCAGCTGCCGATCGCGAGCACGTGCTGCGCCACCGCGGCGAGTTCGCGCACCCAGTGGATCATGGGGCGGCCGGTGCCGGCCAGCACGTGGAAGCGGCCGCTGCCGTGCGGGCCGCGCAGCAGGGCGCCTTCGATGCAGAGGGCGTCGATGCGCTCGCGGCCGGCCGCGGCAGCCTGCAGCAGGTCGACGAGTTCGGCGCCGTCGGAGTGCGACAGCGCGGGATGCCACAGCAGCTCCAGGCCGGCGCCGCGCAGCAGGCCCGCGAAGTCCTGCGTGTCGGCGCACAGCATGGACATGCTGCAGCCGCCGCAACCGCCCGACTGGAGCCACAGGATGCGCATCATCGAGGGCATGCTAGCGATGCGCTTGCGCCCGCACTTGCGCCACCTCAAGCCCAGGCTCCTCGCTCGCGACGCTGCAGGGCACGCAGGCGTCGAACGCGGCGCCGAGCATGGCCGCGGCGGCGGTGTCGGCGGGCGCGAGCTGTTCCAGCGCCCGGGCCAGCGTGCCTTGCGGATGGAAGTTCCATTCGGTCGGCGCGAGCACGCGATAGTCCTGCACCTGGCCGGCGGGATCGAGCCGGACCCAGTGGAACAGCAGGCCGCGGGCCATCTCGCACCAGGCGATCGCCTCGCCGGGGACGAGCTGCAGGGCGCCCTGCCGCAGCAGGGGCGCGTCGGCGCAGGACAGTTCGACCAGCTCGATCCAGCGGGCCGCAAGGCGGTCCCAGGCGGTGGTGGGCAGGCGGGCGGGGGCGGGGTGCGGCTGAGACGAGGGGCCGCTTTCTCGCGCGTGACCGTGCCGCGACCCGGGGCCGGTTTCTTGCACATGGCCGTGCGGCCACCAGGGCGCGGCTTCTTGCACATGGCGCTGGCGTGACCAGGGGCCGGTCTCGCGCGGCTCGCCTTGCCAATGCGGGCGCTGGGAGAAGTCCGCTCCGCCCGCGAGCGCTGCGGCGAGTGTGCGCAACTGGCCTGCGTCGGCGATGCGCAAGGGCGCGCAGGGCAGGGCGTGCTGAGTGGCCGGGCCATGCCAGTCGCGCAGCATGCGGGCGGGGACGAAGGCCTCGGCGTGTTGCTCGCACCATGCGTGCAGGGCCGCGGGTTGCGCGCAGTCCGCGAGCCACTCGGCGGGCGCGCGTTGCAGCACCGCCGTGCCGAGCCAGTCGCCGAATGCGCGCAGGATCCGCCGTGCTGCCTGCGGCTCCTGGGGACTCGCGCCGGCGAGCCGCAGTGGCGAGCCGCGCAGCCATTCCAGTGAGGGTGCGAGCCCGGCGCGCGCCGGCCAGTCCAGCGCGACGGCGCGCAGGTGGTCGCGCGCGGTCTCCAGTTGCAGTCCGGCGGCGTCTTCTTCGCGCGCACGGCCCGGTGCGCCTGGCTCGCACGCGAGGCCCGCCGCGTCCTGCTCCCGGACGAAACCCGCAGCCGCCACTGCCGCTTCGCTCGTGCGCCGGTGCGCGTGCGCGCACAGCGTGAACACGGCCGCGCAGGTATTCGGCGCGCGGGCTGCCGGCAAGCCCCGCAGCAGGGCCGCGAGCCGTCGCCCCTCCAACACCGGCCGTTCGCCCACGATCGCCGGCCGCCGTCCGGGCCGCAGCCGGTAGGCGCCCGCGAGCTGCGCGGAGTCGGGGGAAGGCACGGAGGGCATTGCTGCCCCAAGGTGCCGCACGCGCGCGCCCGCCGCGTTGAGGTGGATCAAGCCGCCGCACACAGCAGTCCCGGGCGCACCCCAAACCCCGGGGCGACTGCGCAGGACGCCGCCGACACCCAGCTCCGAGCCCGTCTTCGCCCGCCCGCCAGCCGCCCCGCCTACGCTCGGGTTGACCCTGGAGGATCGCATGCTGGAAAAGCTGCCGGAACCGCTGGGCCACGCGCTGCGCGAGGCGCGGGCGGGCCTGGACAAGATCGTGTTCAACCGCTGCGGAATGCGCACCGGCCACGGCGCCATCGCGGTCGCGAGCCTCGCCTTCGCCGACCACGCGCCCATTCCGGCCCGCTACACGGCCGACGGCGAGGGCGTCTCGCCGCCGCTGCACTGGAGCGGCGTGCCGCCGCAGGCGGCCTGCCTGGTGCTGATCGTGGAGGATGCCGACGCGCCGACGCCGGAGCCGCTGGTGCACGCCATCGTGGTCGACCTGCCGGCCGCCGACGGCGCGCTGCACGAAGGCGAGCTGCACAGCCCGCACCACGAGGGCGGCAGCGCCCACGAGGGCCGCAATTCCTACCTGCGCTCCGGCTGGCTGCCGCCCGACCCGCCGACCGGCCACGGCACCCACCGCTACGCCTTCCAGCTGTTCGCGCTGGCGCCCGGCGAGCCCTTCCCGGACAAGCCCGGCCGCTCCGATGTGCTGCGTGCGGTGCGGGAGCGCGGCTTGGCAAGCGGAATGCTCATCGGGACCTACGAACGCGAAGGCACGGAGAAGATCCGCACGGACGGCGCGGTGCTCGCGTGAAACCGGTCGTGAACGAAGTCACGACCGGTTCCGCGAGACGGAGCACGCCTACTGCCATGTCAGTCGCCGTCCTACTTTTCCGCAACGGCTGCGTTTCGACACTCGTGCCATGCCCCAAGATCAGGAAGATTTCATGACCCTCGCGCGCAGCGCGGCCGAAACGCAGGAGCCGGGCCCGGACTTCGAGATCGGGGTTTGCGACGAGTCGTTCCGGGTCTACGCCCGCATCGTCATGCGCGGCGCCGACGGGGCGCGGCGCCTGGAGAGCGACCTGGCCGGCATGGGCTACGAGCCCGTGGCCCTCGGCGCCAGCGCCGCCCAGCAGCGCGGCTGCGACCTGTTGATGGCGCGCCGGCCAGTGCAGGCGGAGCCGGTGCTGCGCTGAGCGCGCGACAGGGCGGGCCAGCCTGCCGGCTGCGCCCACTGCGCCAGAACGCCTGCCGCCCGCCGCTGCGCCGACCCTCCCGACCGGTCGGCTCCAGCCTCCCACCTAGGAAAACTCCGATCCCCCCTCGGCGCCGGCCCGGCCGCGATTCAGACGCGGACTAGGGTCCCATTCAGTCGCCGCCGATGGGCGGGAAAGCGGGTGGATCGCATCATTGCGGCATGTCCACCAGCAATGCATCCCTGAAGGTCTTCCTCGCGGAGGACTCCGCGCCGATCCGCGAGCGGCTGCACCGGGTGTTCGAGCACGCCAGGATGGACGTGGTCGGCGAGGCCGGCACGCCCGGGCACGCGATCGACGGCATCCTGGCCCTGCACCCGGACGTGGTCGTCCTCGACGTGCAGCTCGCCGGCGGCAGCGGCCTGGAGGTGCTCAAGGCGATCCGCTCGGCCGACCCGAAGGTGGCCTTCGTGGTCTTCAGCAACAACGCCACCAGCGTCTACCGCCGCCGCTACCTGCAGGAAGGCGCCGCCGGCTTCCTGGACAAGAGCACCGAATTCGACCAGCTGCCGCAGGCCGTCGCCAGCGCCGGCGAACGCACCGTCCACTGAACAACGAACCGCCGCAGGAAAGAGACAACCATGAACGCCGCTGCCATGCAAACCGTCCCCGACGCCCCGATCCGCATCGTTGCGCGCGCGATCGCGCAGCGCCCCACGGCGCCCGCGTCGCTCGCCACCCTGTGCTCCACCTGCCACCTGAAGGACCTGTGCCTGCCCTGCGGGCTGACCGGCAGCGCCGTCGAACGGCTCGATAGCCTGAAGTTCGCGCGCCGCCGCATCAAGGAAGGCGAGGCGCTGTACCACGAGGGCGACAAGTTCCAGTTCATCTACGCGGTGCGCAGCGGCACCTTCAAGTCGATCCTGAACCTGAAGGACGGCCGCGAGCAGGTCACCGGCTTCCAGATGGCCGGCGAGCTCCTGGGCCTGGACGGCCTGGCCTCCGGCAAGCACGCCAGCAGCGCCATCGCGCTGGAAGACACCGAGATCTGCGCCATCCCCTACGCCCACCTCACCGAGCTGGCGGCGGTGAGCCCCGACCTGCACCTCGCGCTGTCGCGCATGATGAGCCGCGAGATCGTGCGCGAGCACGGCCTGATGATGCTCCTGGGCAGCATGAACGCCGAACAGCGCCTGGCCTCCTTCCTGCTCAATGTCAGCCAGCGCATGAAGGCGCGCGGCTGGTCCGCCACCGAGTTCCACCTGCGCATGATGCGCGTGGACATCGGCAGCTTCCTGGGCATGAAGCTGGAGACGGTGAGCCGCACCTTCACCTCCTTCCAGCAGCAGGGGCTGCTGAAGGTGGACAAGAAGCACGTCAAGATCCTGGACCTCGAGGCGCTGCAGCGCGTCTTCGACGGCCCGATGCAGTAAGGGCCTCCTCCGCTCGGACGATGGTCCGCCGAACCAAAGTTCCGCCCGAGGGGAACCTTGGTTGGTATTTGGAGGGATCCCGCCTTCCGCTGGCAGACAGCGCTGCCCGTCCACGCTAGATTTCCCTGCATCCGACAGGGGGAACTAGGCCCATGAAGTGGACGATGTGGATGCTGGCACTGGCCTTCGGCCTGTGTGCCATCGCGGCGCAGGCGCAGGATTTCCCGCGCCAGCCGATCCGCATCATCGTTCCCTTCGCGCCGGGCACCGTCGCCGACACGGTGGCGCGCCTCGTCGCCGAGGAGTTGAAGACCAGCCTCGGCCAGGCCGTGATCGTGGAAAACCGCATCGGCGTGAGCGGGCTGGTGGGCGTGGGCAGCCTGGCGCAGGCGCCCGAAGACGGCTACACCATCGGCATCGGCAACGAGGCCACGCACGTCACCGTCCCGCTGGTGCGCAAGAAGATCGCGTATGACCCGCTGAAGGATTTCACGCCGCTTTCCATCGCCGTGCGCACGCCCATGGCCGTGGCCGTGAATCCCGCGCTGGTGCCGGTGCAGGACGTGGCGGGCCTGATCGAGGCCGGCCGCAAGAGCGCCGGCGGCATTGCCTTCGGCACCATGGGCGAGGGCTCGCCGCAGCAGTTGATCGGCGAGCTGCTGAACCAGCGCACCGGCACGCACTTCGTGCACGTGCCTTACGCCAGCTCGCCGGCCGCGGTGCAGGACGCCATCGCCGGCCGGCTGCCGATGGTGATCAGCACGCTGGCCACGCTGGCGCCGCACCAGGACAAGCTGCGCATCATCGCCATCGCCGACCCGGTGCGCCTGCCGGCGCTGCCGGCCGTGCCCACGATCGCCGAGACCGTGCCGGAAGTGGTGCTGACGGGGTGGTCGGGCTTCTTCGCGCCGGCCAAGGTGCCGCCGGCGGTGGCCGACAAGCTGAGCAAGGCGCTGGCGGCGGCGCTGCGCAAGCCCGCCGTGATGGAGGCGATCCGCAAGCGCGCGCTGGAGCCCGCCGGCAGCTCCGGCGAGGAGTTGCGCGAACTGGTCCGCTCGGGGCTGCAGTACTGGGGCCCGGTGATCGAGAAGGCGCAGATCCACAGGGCGGACTGAGGGGGCGGCAGCGCGCCGCGCGTTGCCGCGCGCACCCCACCGAGCGGGCGGGCAAACCTAGAATGGCCCGGCCCAGAAGAAGGTCCCCGATGCGCATCCCTGCCGGCCTGTTCAAGGCCTACGACATCCGCGGCGTGGTGCCCGCCATCCTGGACGAGGAGATCGCCGAGGCGCTCGGCCGCGCCTATGGCGCGCTGGCACGCGCGCACGGCGAGGCGAGCGTCGTGGCCGGGCGCGACGGCCGGCTGAGCGGCCCCTCGCTGCACGCGGCGCTGCTGCGCGGCCTGGCGGCCAGCGGCGTCGACGTGATCGACATCGGCATGGCCAGCACGCCGATGCTGTACTTCGCGGCCAGCACCATCGCCCGCTGCGGCGTGCAGGTCACGGCCAGCCACAACCCGCGCGACCACAACGGCTTCAAGCTGATGCTGCAGGGCCGCGCCGTCTGCGGCGAGGAACTGCAGCAGCTGCGCCGCACGATCGAGGAGGATGCGGCGCCGCCGGCGGCGCGGCCCGGGCAGGTGCGCCGGCAGGACGTGTTCGCGGCCTACCGGGACCGCATCGCTGCCGACATCCGGCTGGCGCGGCCGATGAAGATCGTGCTCGATTGCGGCAACGGCGTGCCGGGAGCCACTTCGCCGGCGGTGTTCCGCGCCGTCGGCTGCGAGGTGATCGAGCTGTACACCGAAGTCGATGGCAACTTCCCCAACCACCATCCCGACCCGAGCCGGCCGGAGAACCTGCGGGACCTGGTCGCGGCGGTGCAGGCCAGCGGCGCCGAGCTGGGCCTGGCGCTGGACGGCGACGGCGACCGCCTCGGCGTGGTCACGCGCAGCGGCAAGACCATCTTCCCCGACCGGCAGCTGATGCTGCTGGCGCAGGACGTGCTGGCGCGGGTGCCGGGCGCGCCCATCGTGTTCGACGTGAAATGCACGCAGCGGCTCGCACCGGCCATCGCGGCGGCGGGCGGCCAGCCCGTGATGTACCGCAGCGGCTATCCCTTGCTGAAGGCGCGCATGCAGGAGCTGCAGGCGCCGCTGGCCGGCGAGATGAGCGGCCACATCGTGTTCGCCGAGCGCTGGTACGGCTTCGACGACGCCACCTATGGCGGCTGCCGGCTGCTGGAGATCCTGGCGCGCCAGCCGGATGCGAATGCGGTGCTGGAGGCGCTGCCTGCCAGCGTCGCGACGCCGGAGCTGCACGTGCCCTGCGCCGAGGGCGAGGCGCACCGCATCGCGGCGCAGCTGGTCGCCGGTGCGCGCTTTCCCGGCGCTCGGGTCTCCACCATCGACGGGCTGCGGGTGGACTGGGCCGACGGCTTCGGCCTGGTGCGCGCCTCGAACACCACGCCGGTGCTGACGCTGCGCTTCGAAGGCGATACGCGGGAGGCGATGGAGCGCATCGAGGCCCGGATGATGGCGCTGCTGCGCGAGCTGAAGCCGGATGCGCAGGTGGCGGGCTCCCGCGCCGGGAATTCGTGAGCGAACCGCCCGGCGCGAGACCGGAAGCGACGGCACTCCGGTCCGGAGTGCCATCGCCCGGAGGCGATCAGATCGACTTCAGGTATTCCACGAGATCGACGCGCTGGGCGTCAGTCAAGCCGAGGCTGCGCACGCCGTCGTAGCGGTTCACCGCGCACGCCAGGTCCTTTCGTACCCGATCGCTCGAGGCGGCCAGGCTGCCGATGTCGGATCCGTCCATGCACTTGCCGGTGCTGGCATTCAAGGCGCCCGAGCCGTCATGCAGATAGGGCGGGTGCGTCCACAGGCCTTTGAGCGGTGAGGTGCGCCATTGCTGGGTCGCCGAGAACTTCGCGTAGGTCTTGTCGAGCGCGACGCTGTCGCCGTTCGGGTGCAGGCCGAAGCTGTTCACGTCGGTGAACGAGGCCCCGCTGTGGCAGGTGGAGCATTTCCCCTGGCCTTCGAACACGGTCTTGCCGCGTGCGACGGCCTGGGCATCGAGATCGGCGGCCACGCCGAACTTCGCTCCGTCCTGGGCCAGGGTCGGTGCGGCAATGGACCATTGGTAGGCCTCCAGTTGCGGCAGGATGGAGGTGACGAGGTCGTCCCCGCCGACGCGATGATCGATGTTCAGCGGCTTGCCGTTGATGACGACGCGCGGGTCGGAGAACGTGCCGTGGCCGTGCATCTGCGTGACGCCGACATAGCGGTTCCAGTAGGCGACCGGGCCCACCGGTTCGTGCGCGGTGTCGCCGTCGCCCGTGAAGATCGCCTTGTCCAGGCCGACGAGACCGTAGGCCGGCGGAATGACCGTCGGCTTGCCGCCGGCCGCCTTGTAGGCCGCGATGTTGGCGTCGATGTTGGCGCCCACCGCGGGGTTGCTGCCCGGGTCGGTGTTCACGTTGATGCGCGCATCGTAGAAGCCGGGCCCGAACAGCGTCGCCCACGAACCGTATTCGGCCTTCTGTCCGGCCGTGAGCGCCGGCGACAGCGAAATGATGGTGCCGGGCTGCAGCTCGCGATTGGGCCAGCCGTCCAGCCGGGTGCCGACGATTCCGGCGAGGCTGATCGTGCCGCCGGAGGGGTTGGGGGCCGAGACCGCCACGTCCTTCGACACGGTGGAATGGCACAGCGCGCAGGTGACGCCGACGCGATCGAGGTGCAGCTTGCCGTCGCTTCCCTTGCTGACCTGCCCCTTCACGCCGACCACGGCGTTCAGGCTCAGCAAGGCCAGCGTCGTCTGCGGATCGTTGAGCGGAATGCTGCCGTCCTGGACGCCGGCGACAACGTCCGCCGGCAGCGCCGCCGCGTCGATCTTCAGGCCCACCGAGGCGGCCGTGAGCGGATCGACGGCCGACTCGATCACCGTGTTCATCTTCAGCGTGTCGGTCCAGAACGTCTCGTCGCCGAAGGTGTCGAAGCGGAACGTCTGCTGGCCCGCGGCCACCAGTTGCGCATCGAGCGGGACCGTCGGCACCTGGCTCGGGGCCTGTCCCACCACCTCGCCGTCGCCACCGCCGCAGCCGGCGAGGCTCGCACCGAGGGCGACGGACACTGCCACCGGCAACCATCTCTTGCGTATGCACGTGCTCATTGGTTTTCCTTTCCCTTCGTGATCGTTCGTTGCCCGCGAGTCGCGGGCTTCTTTGCAGGCACACCCCTCGGCCCATGCACCGGATCGGTCCGGCGCGCCCAAGGGTTCAACGCCACCGTCGGGCGACCGGGCCGCCCGATGCGAATGCACGCGCCACATAGATGCATCGACATCCGTGCGCGTTCCGGAGAATGTTGTTTGCCGACATCCCGCAAGGGGTACCGGCAGCGCGGCAAGCAGCGCGTTGCCGCTCGAGCACGGCCAGCGAAGGATGGGCAAGGGAAGGTTCAGGACGCGGCGCGCCAGCGTCGCAGCGCGAAGCGCGGCTCGTCGACCGCCCCCCAGCGGTACTTGTACGCTTCGCGCCCGCGCAGGAAATCGAACTCGGTGCAGGCTTCGGAGCGCGCCTGCTCGATCGCATGCGCCACCAGCAGCGTCCCCGGGCTGATCGCCGCCTGCGCAGGATCGAAGCCGCCGATGTAGTAGTGGCAGCGGCGAGCGTGCTGCAGGCAATAGGCGACCGCGGCGATCGCTCCGTCCACCCGCAACGCATGCAGCCGCAGCAGCCCGGCCGCCTGCAGTTGCGGCGCGGCTTCGCGGTGCATCGCGCGCACCGCGGGATCGTGCAGCACGCCGGCCTGGCCGCGCGCGGCCCAGCGCCGTGCGTGCAGGCGCTCCAGCGCCGCGAGGCATTCCTCCAGCTGCTGCGCGCCGGCGGTCTGCAGGCGCAGCGCCCCCGCGCGCTCGCCGCGGCTGCGGCAATGGCGCACGTTGTCGCGCATCGCCTTGGGGATCGCCTGCGGATCGCGCAGATCCAGCACCGGATGCGGCTCGCAGGCGCACGCGGCCTGCTGCCAGCCGGGCGCGCAGGCCAGCTCCAGCAGGATCGAGCCGCGGCGCTGCTGCGGGCATTCGACCGCATCGCATGCGGCCTGGCCGGCGATGTGCTGCCCGATGCAGTGCGCAGCCTGCGCCTGCCAGCCGGGGCGCACCAGCGGCGTCAGATCGTCCGTCGTCGCCATGCCGAGCGGAAAGAGCCGGCGCCGATCGCCTTGCGGACAGGCATGGAGCGGCGCGAAGGCGACCAGCTCGCCCGCGCCCGAGCGCACCGCCACCGCCGCCAGCGTCCCGCGACCGACGTGGCGCCACCAGGGCAGCAGCCAGGCCGGATGCTGGAACGGCGAGGCTTGCGGCACCTGGGCCCACAGCGCCTCCCACTCGGGGCGCAGCCCTTGCAGCGCCGCCAGCGAAGCGAGCGCCTGCCCGCGCGCCTCAGCCGAGCGCGAGGGCGGCGGTGTCGCGCTGCGTGCGGCGGGCCAGCTGCTCGTAGACATCGAAGTAGCGCGCCACCATGCGCTCCAGCGGGAAGCGTTCGCGCGCGGCCGCGCGGCAACGCTCGGGATCGAGCTGCGCGCAGGCGGCGATCGCTTCGGCCATCTCCGCCGCATCGCGCACCAGGAAGCCGGTGACGCCGTGTTCCACGATCTCCGGCAGCGCGCCGCTGGCGAAGGCCACCACGGGCGTGCCGCAGGCCAGCGCTTCCATGGCCACCAGCGAACTGGTCTCCGGCGCGAGCGTCGGCAGCAGCAGGCAGCGCGCGCCCGCCAGCAGCCGGCGCTTGCGGGCGAAATCCAGCGGCCCGAGGAACAGGCGCTCGCGATCGAGCAGCGGCACCAGGCTGGCGTAGTAGTAGGCCTGGTGCGCCGGGTAGGGGAACACGGCGCCCCCCAGCAGGACGGGAAAATCCGCCAGCCGGCCCGCCTCCAGCGCGACGTGGAGATTCTTCTCCGGGCAGATGCGGCCCAGCGCGATGGCATAGCGGCGCTTGTGCACGCGGCAGCCCAGCGCCTGCACCGGCACGCCGTTGGGAATCGGCGGCAGCAGCCGCGTGCCCGGCGGGCAGGCCGCCTGCTGCGCGAGCGAGACGCAGTGCAGGTGCACGTCCGCGCGCTGGCACGCGAACACCTCCGCCGGGTACCAGGCCGGCGGCAGGTGCAGCGTGGCCAGCATGGGGATGCGCGAGGGCGGCGGCAGGTAGGCGTGGAAGTCGATGCCGTGCAGGTGGATCACGTCGGGCGCGTACCGGGCGGCGGCGGTGCGGATCGCCCGCGCGACCTCGGCCCAGGCGATGCGCCGCTCGCTGTCGCCGATGGCGCCGCGGACCGCCGGCACGGCCTGCAGCGTGCCGCGCGTGCGCGAGCCCTCGGCCGCCACCACGATGGAGCGGTGGCCCGCCTCTACCAGCGCCGCATCGAGCTGCGCCAGCACCTGCTCGGCGCCGCCGACGGCGTCCGGCCCCGTCGCGGCGAAGGGGTAGGCCACGCTGAGGATCGTGAGGCTCACGGCACCAGCTCCCCCGGCATCCGTTGGCTCATGCGGCGCGCTCCAGCCCCAGCTCCTGCAAGGCCTGCCGCGCCAGGGCGCGGAAGCGTTCGCCCGTCATGCCCCAGGGCTGGCGCTCGTAGTGCAGCTGCCCCGCGTGCGGCGGCTGCAGGAAGTCGTAGTCCTGCGCGCGGCGGAAGCACTCGACGGCGACCGGCAGGTACGGCAGCGTGTGGCGCTGGGTGGCGAAGCGGTCCAGCAGCGCGCGCTTGCGCGCCTGTTCCTCGCGCGAGAGATGGATCACGGTGTCGTGCGCCCCCACGCCGAGGAAGGCGCCGGCGCGCAAGCCCTCCCGGCCTTCGTGGTAGCAGGCCATCTCCACGATGGCCGGCGCGCGGCGGCCCTGCTGCGCGAGCAGGCGCGCCGCCGCATGCACGGCGAATGCGGTCGCGTCGTGGTCCGGGTGGCCGCCTTCGTAGGGGTGGGTGAGCACGGCTTCGATGGCGTGTTGCTGGAATGCCGCCGTGAGCCGGCGCGCGATCTCCGCCAGGTGCAGCGCGGCCTCCTGGTCGGTGTAGCCCAGGATGCGGATCCGGTGGGCAGCGATGCCGCAGGAGCCCAGCACCTCCTGCAGCTCGCGCGCGCGGGCCTGCGCGTACTGCGCGGGCGTGAGGCCGTAGCGCGCGGCGTCGGCGCCGTCGCGCGGCGAGCCGTCGGTGATGCAGACGAACTGCGCGGCCGCCAGGCGCGTGAGGCGAAAGCCGGCGAAGGCGGTCTCGTCGTCGGGATGCGCGCCCACGACCATGGTGCGGGGCAGCGGCGCTTGCGCTTCGGGAGCAACCAGGGCGGCGATCAGGGCCGCGGCGAGGTCCGCCGCGTCGCCGTCGCGCGCAGGCCGGAGTGCCATCAGCACCCCGCGGCGGGATACACCGCGCGCGGGCCGTCCGGCCCCGGCGGCACCTCCACCCGCTTGCACAGGAACACCTCCTCTTCGGGATGGGCGAGCACCTGGAAGCCGGCGCTGCGCAGCATCGCCGCGCTGCAGGCCGCGTTGGGCACCCACCAGTTGGTCTCGTCGTGCGAGTACTTCTTCTCGATGAAGTGCAGCTTCGGGTAGCCGGGCCGGTCGAAGATCTCGGTCTCCCAGAAGTCGTAGTCCTCGCGCAGGGGCTCCGCTTCGGGGCTGCCCCGCTGCAGCGACTGGTAGACCAGCAGGTCCCCGGCCACGTGCTCGTGCACCAGGTCCAGCGCCAGCAGCGGATGGCGCAGGTGGTACACGAGGCCCATGAACAGCACGAGGTCGAACTTCTCGCGCAGCGCCCCCACGTCGTACACCGACAGGCGGCGGAAGTCGACGTCCTCGAAGCCCAGCACCCCGGCGGCGAAGCGCGCCTGGTCCAGGTAGTAGTCGTCGAAGTCGATCGCGACCACGCGGCTCGCGCCGCGCTTTTTCATCTCGAAGGCGTAGAAGCCCGCGTTGCAGCCGATCTCCAGCACCGACTTGCCCGTGAGGTCCTCGGGGATCACGTGCGAGAAGCGCTTCCACTTGATGGTCGGGAAGTCGCCCAGGAAGTGCGCGGGTGCCGTGCGCACGCCGTACAGGTCCAGGTTCTGGAACCAGTCGCCGAGCTTGCGCACGCCTTCCTCGATCTCGGCACGCGTGTACTCGCGCCGTTCGCGCGCGGGCTGGGTCGCGGGCCGCGCGCTGCCGGCCTCGCCCGGCGGCGCGCCGTGGGCGGCCGGCGACCAGGGCGCGGAGGGCGGCCCTTGCCCGCTCCTTTCCTTGGCGAGCGGCTGGCCGTCGTGGCTGCAGATGGTGGTGGGCCGCGGCGCGCCTTCCTCCGCGCCCGGACGGCGGCTCGCGAGCAGCGTGAGGGCCTGCCGGTAGCCGTGTACCGTGCCGACGTCGACATAGGCCTCGCCGGCGCGCACGCCCACCGCGCGCCCGCCCTGCTGCAGATAGGCGTTGACCAGCGTGCCGATGTATTCGTCGCGCCGGCCGCGCTCCTCCCACAAGGCATGCAGTTCGTGCAGCACGGCGCCGGGCATGCGGAAGGCGCCCCAGATCCAGTTGGACTTGGCGTCCGGGTGCTTGACCTGGATCTCCTGCACCTGGCCTTCGTGGTCGGTGACCACGGCGTCGAAGGCCTGCGGCCGGTCGACCGGGAACAGCAGGAAGGACAGCACGTCCCCGGGCAGGGCCGCGAGCCCGTCTTCCGGGAACCAGATCGTGTCGGGCAGTCCCACCAGCACGGGTTCGTCCGGCCGGATCAGCGGGCAGGCGCGGAAGATCGCGTCGCACAGGCCGCCGGCCTGCGGCTGCACCACGTAGCAGATGTCGGCCGAGCGCAGGCTGGCGCCGTAGTACTGCACGATGTCCGACTTGCCCGGCCCCACCACGAAGCAGATGTGCGTGGTGCCGGCGCGCAGCATGCGCTCGAGGAGGAATTCGCTCACGGCACGCGGCCGCTCCACCTCGCCGTCCATGCTGCTGCCCACGGGCAGCAGTTCCTTCGAGAAGCCGAGCGGCTGGATCCGCGTGCCCATGCCCGCGGCCGGAATGATGCCCCACATGGCGATGCTCCCTGTGTCCTGGTCCTGGTCAAGCCGCCAGCGCCGGCGCGCGCGCGCGTTCCAGCAGGGCTTCAAGTTCGGCCGCGCGATGGTCCGAGGTGTGCTGCGCCAGTACCCGCTCGCGCGCAGCGCGGGCGATGCGTTCGAGCTGCGCGTCGTCCAGGTCCAGCGCGTCCAGCGCTTGCTGCGTGCTGCGCGCCACGAGGATCTCGCGGCCCGGCGCGAGGAAGGCGTCCAGGCCTTCCCACCAGTCGCTCAGAACGGGCGTGCCGCAGGCGGCGGCCTCGAACAGTCGCCCCGAAGGGCAGTGGCCGTTTTCGGCCATCGCCCTGCGCGTGACGCTCAAGGTCAGCCGCGACGAGGAGAAGAAGGCCGGATGCTCCGAGGGCGGCATGTGGCGCACGAAGCGGATGTTGCCGCTCCAGGGGAAGTCGCCCGGGTACTGGGCGCCGCCGATCAGGAAGGTGAAGCCGGGCCGCTGCCGCGCCGGCTCGATGAACAGTTCCTGCAGGGCCGCCTGCCGGTCGGCCGCGTAGGTGCCGAGGTAGGACAGCTCGCTGCGGTAGTTGTCGCGCGGCGCCTCGCGGCGGTGCACCTGCGGGTCGACGTGGCCGTACAGCGTGTGCACCGCGCGCGCGCCGAGCAGCTCGCGCAGCTGGTCCAGCGCGGGCCCGCCGGTGTAGCTCAGGACGAGGTCGAAGTCGCGCAGCCCGCGCAGGCCCAGGCAGGGCACTGCGCGCCCGGCCTGCAGGTTCTCCAGCGTGACCGGCGTGTCGAGGTCGTAGAACACGCGCAGCGGCGCGGGCGGCGCATCGAGCAGCAGCCCGGTTGCGGCGATGCCGTCGGGACAGTAGGAGGTGACCATGGCCACGTCGGCGTTGGCGACTTCGCGCGCGGCGCGTTCGCGCACCGCCTCCCAGTCCGGATAGAGCAGCAGCTCGCCGCCGGGCAGCTCGACCAGGTCGCGCGCGCCGGCGTACCAGGGCACGTCGCGTTCGAAGAAGACGACCGTGTGGCCGCGCCGCGCCAGCGCCCGCCACAGGCCGCGCCAGAGCGTTGCATGGCCGTTGCCCCAGGACGAGCTGACGGTGAGCCCGAAGATCACGAAGCGCATGCCCGCGCACTCCACAGCATCTGCACCGCCATCGTCTTCGTCCTTCCCTTGCCGCGGCCAATATAGCGATTTGCCCGCATGCGCGGGGGCGCTTGCGGCGCATCGCCCATCGAGTGCCCGGCCGTGCGAGGCCGAACCCGGTCGTGCCCGGGCAATCCCTAGGTCGCGCGCGGCGCGAACCTTGATTTCGCGCAAGGACCGTCGCCGGTCGACTGAACGAGCATTCATTCGTTCGCAACCCCCTCGTCTGGAGACAGCTCATGCAACTCAAGGGCAAGACCGCCGTCGTCACCGGCGCCGCCTCGGGCATCGGCCGCGCCACGGCCCAGAAGCTCGCCGAGGCCGGCGCCTTCGTGCTGCTGGCCGACATCGCGGAAGAAGGCGGCCAGGCCGCGGCCGGGGAGATCCGCGCGCAAGGCGGCCAGGCCGAGTTCCTGCGCATGGACGTGACGAATCTCGAGTCGATCGCCGCCTTCCGCACCGAGGCCTACCGCAAGTCCGCCCGGGTGGACATCGTGGCCAACGTCGCCGGCTGGGGCAAGATCCAGCCCTTCCTGGAGAACACGCCGGAGTTCTGGCGCAAGGTGGTCGACCTGAACCTGATGGGGCCGATCGCCGTCACCCACGCCTTCCTCGGCGGCATGATCGAGGCGGGGCAGGGCGGCAAGATCGTCACCGTCGCCAGCGACGCGGGCCGCGTCGGCAGCCTCGGCGAGACGGTCTACTCCGGCGCCAAGGGCGGCGCCATCGCCTTCACCAAGAGCCTCGCGCGCGAGGTGGCGCGCCACAACATCAACGTCAACTGCGTCTGCCCCGGCCCCACGGCGACGCCGCTGCTGGCCGCCGTGCCCGAGAAGCACCAGGAGGCCTTCGTCAAGGCCACGCCGATGCGCCGGCTCGCGCAGCCCTCCGAGATCGCGGACGCGGTGCTGTTCTTCGCCAGCGCGCAGGCCGCGTTCGTCACCGGCCAGGTGCTGAGCGTGAGCGGCGGCCTGACGCTCGCAGGTTGATGCCGCCGATGGCTGGGGTTCGGGCTTCGCCGCTCACCGCCAGCCTACGAGAACCGCCAACCCCCTCATTGCTGGAGAAATCATGTACAAGCTCAAGGCCTGCGAATTCCGTCCGAAGCACTTCAAGCTCGAAGTCGCCGACCGCGTGGCCACCGTCACGCTCAACCGCCCCGAGCGCAAGAACCCGCTCACCTTCGACAGCTACGCGGAACTGCGCGACACCTTCCACAAGTTCCAGTACGTCGACGACGTGCGGGTGGTGGTGCTCACGGGCGAGGGCGGCAACTTCTGCTCCGGCGGCGACGTGCACGACATCATCGGCCCGCTGGTGGGCCTGCCCATGGACGGCCTGCTCACCTTCACCCGCATGACCGGCAACCTGGTCAAGGAGATGCGGCAATGCCCGCAGCCGATCATCGCCGCCGTCGACGGGGTGAGCGCCGGCGCCGGCGCGATCCTGCCGATGGCCAGCGACCTGCGCTACGGCACGCCCAAGACCAAGACGGCCTTCCTGTTCACGCGCGTGGGGCTGGCCGGCTGCGACATGGGAGCCTGCGCGATCCTGCCGCGCATCATCGGCCACGGCCGCGCCTCGGAACTGCTCTACACCGGCCGCGCGATGAGCGCGGAAGAGGGCCTGGCCTGGGGCTACTTCAACGAACTGGTGCCGGCCGACTCGCTGCAGGGCAAGGCGCGCGACATCGCGCTGGCGCTTGCCAACGGCCCGGCCTTCGCGCACTTCATGACCAAGAAGTGCCTGCACCAGGAATGGAACCAGACCATCGAGCAGGCGCTGGAGACCGAGGCCGAGGCGCAGGCGATCTGCATGCAGACCAAGGACTTCGGCCGCGCCTACCACGCCTTCGTGGCCAAGCAGACGCCGGTGTTCCAGGGCGACTGAGGCGCGGCGCATGGACACGGCACGCCACCCGATCACGCTGGCCATCGAAGGCGCCGTCGCGATCGCCACACTCGACCGCCCGCCGGTCAACGCGATCGACGACGCCTGGGTCACGCGGCTCGCTGCCATCCTCGACGAGGTCGAAGCGCGCGAGGACGTGCGGGTGCTGTGGATCCGCAGCGCCGGCCGGGCGTTCTGCGCCGGCGCCGACCTCGCGCTGATGCGCGAGCGCTTCGCCAGCGAGGCCGGGCGCTCGCAGATGGTGGCGCTGACGCGCGCCATGCAGAAGGTGTTCGCGCGCATCGAGCGCAGCACCCGCGTGTCGATCGCGGAGATCCGCGGCGCGGCGCTCGGGGGCGGGCTCGAGCTCGCCCTGGCCTGCGACCTGCGGGTGGTGGCCGCGACGGCGAAGCTGGGGCTGCCCGAGGCGCGCCTGGGCCTGCTGCCCGGCGCGGGCGGCACCCAGCGCCTCACGCGCATCTGCGGCGACGCCGTTGCGCGCCGGCTGATCCTGGCCGCCGAAGTGGTGGACGGCATGCGCGCGGCGGCGCTGGGGATGGCGCAGGACTGCGTCGCGGCCGACCAGCTCGAAGAGGCCGCGCGCGCGCTGGCGCAGCGCATCGCCGGCGTCCCGGCGCCGGCGCTGGCGGCCTGCAAGCGCTGCATCACGGCCGCCATCGACGGCAAGGAAGACGGTTTCGAAGCGGAAGTCGAGGGCACCGCCATGCTCTATGCGCAGGCCGAGAGCCAGGCGCTGGTGCGCCGCTTCCTGGCAGGCTGAAGGAGCACGCATGTACCACGACCAGAGCTGGCTCGAATGGCCTTTCCTTGAGCCGCAGCACCGCGCGCTGGCGCGCGACCTCGAAGGCTGGTGCGCCACGCAGCTGCCGCCCGGGCACCCGGAGGATGTCGATGCGGCCTGCCGCGAACTGGTGCGCAGGCTCGGCGCCGCGGGCTGGCTGCGCTACGCGGTCGGCGGCACGGCCTGGGGCGGCGCCGCCGAGGCGATCGACACGCGCTCGCTGTGCCTGCTGCGCGAGACGCTGGCGCGCCATTCGGGGCTGGCCGACTTCGCCTTCGCGATGCAGGGCCTCGGCTCGGGTGCGATCACGCTGCACGGCACGCCAGCGCAGAAGCAGCACTACCTGGCGCGGGTCGCCACCGGCGAGGCCATTGCCGCCTTCGCGCTGTCGGAGCCCGAGTCCGGCTCCGACGTGGCGGCGCTGCAATGCGCGGCGCGCAAAGACGGTGACGCCTACATCCTCGACGGCGAGAAGACCTGGATCTCCAACGGCGGCATCGCGGACTTCTACGTCGTGTTCGCGCGCACCGGCGAGGCGCACGGCTCGCGCGGGCTGTCCGCCTTCATCGTCGATGCGGGCACACCCGGCTTCGAGGTCGCGCAGCGCATCCCCGTGATCGCGCCGCACCCGCTGGCGCGCCTGCGCTTCACGGGCTGCCGCATCCCGGCGGCGCAGCGCCTGGGCGAAGCGGGGCAGGGCTTTCGCATCGCGATGCAGACGCTGGACATCTTCCGCACCTCGGTGGCCGCCGCGGCGCTGGGCTTCGCGCGCCGCGCGCTGGCCGAGGCGCTGGCGCGCGCCACCACGCGCCGGATGTTCGACCAGCTGCTGGCGGATTTCCAGATCACGCAGGTGAAGCTGGCCACCATGGCCACGGGCATCGACAGCGCGGCCCTGCTCACCTACCGCGCCGCCTGGCTGCGCGACCAGGGCCGCAAGGTCACGCGCGAGGCCGCCATGGCGAAGATGCAGGCCACCGAGACGGCGCAGCAGGTGATCGACGCGGCAGTGCAGCTCTGGGGCGGGCTCGGCGTCGTCTCCGAGCACCCGGTGGAGCGCCTGTACCGCGAGATCCGTGCGCTGCGCATCTACGAGGGCGCGACCGAGGTGCAGCAGTTGATCATCGCCCGCCAGACGCTCGATGCCTTCCGGGGCGAGGCGCGCTGAAGGTGGACAATCCCGGCATGGCTTTGCAGGTCGTCAGCAAGGTGGAAGTGCCGGAACTGGTGGAGAAGCGCCGCGCCCAGATCATGCAGGCGGCAATCGAGCTCTATGGCCGCCAGGGCTACCACGTCACCACCATCCGCGAGGTGGCCCAGCGCGCCAAGGTGAGCGTGGGGCTGATCTACCAGTACGTCAGCGACAAGGAGGACGTGCTCTTTCTCGCGCTGGTGGAGGTGCTGGACTCGTACCTGCGCGAGATCCCGCGCGCGCTCGAGGGCCGCACCGATCCGATGGAGCGCTTCCGCGCCGCCGTCCATGCCTATGGGCACGTGATCGACGAACGCATCGAGGCCACGCTGCTGGTCTACCGCGAGACCAAGTCGCTCGGCCG
>Ga0255338_1001861_pt1 | contig 35928 bp, 39 predicted proteins | sample MeOH1_35cm_T4_19_FD_203715 | JGI IMG/M metagenome (GOLD analysis project Ga0255338, IMG submission 203715) | Sandy soil microbial communities from University of British Columbia, Vancouver, Canada - MeOH1_35cm_T4_195 | ecosystem: Engineered > Artificial ecosystem > Sand microcosm > Unclassified ...
CTACGCCTACGCCGACACCGACGCCGACTCCCACACCAACTCCGACGCCCACGCCCACGCCCACGCCCACGCCCACGCCTACACCGACTCCTACACCGACACCAACGCCGACGCCGACACCTACGCCAACTCCGACCCCGACGCCGACTCCCCCGGGCTCCGGCGTCATCGGCCTCGACGACTACATGAAGAGCCTCGTCAGCCTCATGGCGCCGTTCACCAGCGGCGTGAACATGACCGGGCTGAGCCTCTGGGGCGCGCATCACCGCGTGCTGGCCGATAACGGCATCGCTGCGGGCAATTGCGCCTGGGCGACGGGCGACCTCGCGCATGAAGGCAACGGCAATCGAAACCAGTATCTTGGCGAAATGGGCGTCTGCACCGACATCGACAATTTCCGCCTCGGCGCCGGCGTCGGCCTGAGCCGCGTCGATCAGGATCTGGCCTTTGGCGGCGATAGCAATCTCGACGGCTACTACTTCGTTGGCGAGGCGGATTACACGATCCCCGGCACCAGCGTGGTTGCGAGCCTCACGGGCTATGCCGGCAACTGGAACGCCGAAATCTCCCGTCATTATCTGAATGGCGTGACGGTGGACGCGAGCCGCGGCGAAACCGATGCCCGCAGCTGGGCGCTGCGCGCGCGCCTCGACTGGTTGAAGGCCGTCGACTTCGGGCCCGCTGCGCTGTCGCCCTATGTCGCCTATACGCATACGCGCAACACGGTCGACGGCTATACGGAATCCGGCGGCGGCTTCCCCGTGGCGGTCGACGACTACAGTCAGACGGCGCGGGAGGGACGTCTCGGCACAGCGCTGCAGGCGGCGCTGAGCGATACGACCGACTTGCGCGTCAGTGGCGAATGGGTCCACCGCTTCGACAATGACGCTCCGGTCGTCACCGGCGCCATTCTCGGCAATCTGGGATCCTTCAGCACGCCCGGTCTTCCTGTGGATCGGAACTGGGCCCGCTTCGGGGCCGATCTCGATCAGCGCATCGGAGATAATTCGGTGATCACCGTCTCCGTCCATACCGCTACGGGCGACGGCGAGGATGCCGCCGTTTCAGGAAGCATCGGCCTGCGTCTGGGCTTCTAGACGACGCGCCGCTGCAACAGGTTCGGGACGAGAGCCATGGAACTCACCTGCTACCTCTATCCGGGCTGGAAGCCGCGCATTCGCGCGGCTTCTCCGCGGCGAGACTGGATGGATGCGAGTCCTGAATCCTTCGCCTATCGCTGCCTGCCGCTCAGCATCGCCAATTCGCATGGCTGGGAGATATTGACGCCCTGCGGCTTCGAGGCGTTCTGGACCGGAGGCATGGCGCCGGAAGACGTCATCATCCGCTGCGATCGCGGCAGCGCGCCGCATGACGCGCCTGTGGCGCTTTTCGGGCAAGGTGTGATGACCTTTCATGTCTCGGGCCTGTTCCGCACGGAGCCCGGCTGGAACCTGTGGGTCGGCGGCCCGCCCAATGCCGCCAAGGACGGGATTGCGCCGCTTGGCGGCATCGTGGAGACGGACTGGTCGCCTTTTACCTTCACGATGAACTGGCGCTTTACTCGCCCGAAGCACCGGATCCGCTTCGAGGAAAACGAGCCCTTCTGCCACATCTTTCCTCTGCAGCGCGCCGCGGTCGAGGCAGTCGAGCCGCATTTCGTGCCCATAGATGAGGAGCCGCAACTCAAGGCGCAGTTTGAAAACTGGAGCCGGTCCCGCGATGCGTTCCAGAAGGAAATGATGCGCAATCCTCCCTCGGCGCCGAGCGACAAGTGGCAGAAGTTCTATTATCGCGGCATCGACGCGACGGGCGTGCCGGGAACGGACGATCACAAGACGAAGCTGCGCCTCAGAGAGTTCGAGCCCGCCGGGCAGCGTTGTCCGATGCATTCGGACCCGACGGGGCGGAACGAATAGAAGCCCCGGTCCGCCGGGCGTCGTTAACGTCCTGCGCGCGGTCGATCCCGTCTTTGGCATGAGCACGGAGAAGAAGCTGCCTTGCGTCAGTACGCGTAACCGTTCGGGATCGAAGTTCGGCGCCCTCCCGAAGTGGAAATAGACGATGTATGGGAAGCGTTTGCCCCATTCGATCGTGTATTGCATGTGGTGGAGGCCCATCAGCGCGAGCCACTTTGGCGTCGGCGTGGGGCGCGCGAAGGTCAGATGGGCAATGTAGGGCTTCAATGGAACGCCGATGGGCGTGTCCAGCGGCAGGTATTTGCCGACCGCGCGCATCGGTCGCCATATAGCAGTCGAAAGGGCGGTATGAAGCGCGAGTGTGCCTAGCGCAAGCATAAGTACCAATATGCGGCCTCGCGCCTGTATCTCGAATCGTGTTGAGGCAAGTGCGAGGAATACGAGAGACACAAGCAGCCGCGCGAGGCGGGCTCCGTCACGATTCCACAAGCCGATGTCCTCGCTCGCATGCCCGGCGCGGGCGTGGCGGTCTATAGCGATCGGCGGAGCCGTTCATCCGACGGCATTCTCTGCCTCACACGGTTTCGCCCTTCCTCCTTCGCGCAGTAAAGGGCATCGTCGGCGCGGCTCAGTGGCTGCGTCGTATCCTTGTCCTCGGGATCAAGAACGGTCACGCCGACGCAGACCGTGACCTTTATGATTTCTCCGTCAGCCTCAATTTCCGCGTTCTCCAGATCTTCGCGCAAGCGCTCGGCCACGACGATAGCTGCGTTGGCATCTGTGTCTGGCAGAATGACGCCAAACTCCTCGCCGCCCAGCCTGCCGATCGTGTCGATTTCCCTCAGCTCTCTCCGCAGCGCATCTGCGAAATGCAAAAGCACAGTGTCGCCAGCCACATGGCCAAACGTATCGTTGATGGCCTTGAAGTGGTCGAGGTCGAGCATCAGCAAGGCGCATGGACGCTTTGTGCGATGATAGAGTTTCAACGCCTGCGCCAGGCAATCGGTGAAATGATGACGATTGTTGACCTGCGTCAGGCTGTCGGTTGTTGCGAGGTGGGTCAGCGCCGATTCGTACTCGAGATTTCTGATGGCGCTGATCATGATTTCGGCTATGGCCTGAAGAAATGCGCCATCCGGTGGAAGGTGCGCGGATCTTCGCTTCTTGCTTCCCCAGCAAAGGTAGTATTCGTCATCCTGTCCGGCGCTCACATGCGCGCATAGCATCCTGGCCAGGTCGAGTCGCAGAATGGGCTCGAATTTTTGTCGTTGGTCGTTGGGCAGCCGCGAAAGCTCGCGGAGTGGCACGGCTCCGCCTTCGCATGTCTCCACCAGGCACGCCCATAATGCATCGGCGTCGACATCGGATAAGTCCGCGCCTTCATCCCACCATTGTTGTAGATGAACGCCCTGTTCCTTGTTCGATTTGCGCATGAAAAAGGCGCGGTCGCCATGGGTCTCGGAGACGATGAACTCGAGCGCCAAGCGTATGTCACCTTCGGCTTCGGATGGGCCGTCGAACAGCATTCGTTTGGCGACTTCGCCGCGGATATTCTCCATCAAGAGCAGAGAGCCAAGCACGCGGAAGGTGCGCAGAAAAGCCAGCAGGAAAATGATGACCAGCGCCATTACAAAGTAGACGGAAAGAAGGGTGTTCTGTTTGAGGCGTTCCTGCCGCGCGGTAATGAAAGTATCAATCTGGTCGCTCAGAAGCGCCAGGCCATGTGCGTATATGCTCTCCTGACGTTCGTGTTCCTCGCCAAGAATGATACGTTGGGCTTGTGTGGCGTTCCCTGCTGCGACAAGGCGGAAAGATTGACTCTCCAGCTCGAAAATCCGCTCGTTCGCTTGCGATATCTCCTCAAGCGGTTTGCTCGGTATCGATAGAAGCTCCGAGGTCGATTTGAGTTCGTGCGTCAGTCTTTCCTCAAAAATATCGTAACGGCGCTTCCATTGCGGATCCTCCAGGAAAGCATTGGCGCGCGCTGACATGGTCAACACTTCATCATAGTAGCGAATATTGCCCTCCGCGCGGATCAGCCGCTGCGAAACGCCCCTCCAGTAGCGGAAGTCGGAAATGGTTTTGTAGGTCAGATAGCCGGAAGCACACAGGACAAGCAGAACCGCTGCGAGCAGGATACGCATATAGGGGATGCTGTGATCTCTCGATCTAGCTGCTTTCACGGAGCGCGACCTGATTGGGATTTGAGTGCGCAGGTAGTCCTCTGGTCTTTATCTTCTTGTGAGCCTGAACGAGAAAATGTACGGCGTAAAGAGCGGTAGCTCGTTGGCGTTGCTTTCAATTCGATGGGTGAAGTCGATCACTTCCCAAAAAAGAAAAGTTCATTTTTGGACTTTTCGAGCAGCGCTGTTCACCGGTAGCGACCAGACGGTCACCCCCTCGACGCGAAGTCACATGGGCAAACGCGCCATTCGCAGCCGCGCGAAGATGCTGTGTCGCTTGCGCGGCGTGGTCAGAAGCGCATCAACATGAGATAGAAACGCGCTTTCAAATCCTTCGACGTTCAAGCTGCGCGCATATGTCTCGCTACGCCGACGATGGTCGGCGAAAGATATCCGACCGCTGCTGGTCGTGATGAGCGCCTCTCCACCTTCAAGGCGCGCTCGTGCAGATTCTTTCGCAAATTTCTCGATCGCGTCTGCGAGCGCGGGAATGTCACCCCTCGGTGCCAGCGTTCCAAGGCCGTTGGTGATATGCGGCAGATTGGTGGAGTCATAGGCGATGACGTGGCAACCATGCGCGAAAGCCTCGAGCACAGGCAGGCAATAGGCCTCATGGTAGGATGGCAATATAAGCGCGTCGGCCTCCGCGTAGAGCGAGGAGAGCCTGTCATCGTCGTCGACATGGCCGAGAAGCCCGACGCGGTTTCGCAGTGCCGGGCGTTCCATGTGTCGATGTACTTCCGCGAGCAGGTCTCCGTATGCGCTAGCCGGATGCGCGGCAACTCTCAAACGGAAGGAAACACCGCGATTGCTCACGATCTCCAGCGCTTTGAGGAGGTCGAGGAGACCCTTGTTGGGTGCCAGCCTCGCAACATGGAGGAATTCGATCGGTCCCTCCGTCGTCATGGAGCGGGCATGGCGCGGTGTGAGGGAGAGCGGAAGCGGATGGATATGAATTTGTTCCGCCCGAATGCCGAATGATACGAGGTCGTCGCGGGCATAGGGGCTGGCGACGCAAATGGCATCGGCGCGGGAAAGAAGCCGCTTTTGTTTCAGCGAGCGCAGCGCGCCCTCACGATCGGGCGCCCATTGCGGCGGCGTGATGCCGTGAAAGAAAACCGAGGCGCGGGCCTTCGTCGGGATGTGGCGGATCGACTCGAAGGGGCGGAAATACCACCCGAATTCGTAATGATGGATATCGGCCGTCTTGAAGAACGGGTCCGCGATCAATTCCGGAACCTTGTTGACGCGGCATATGCGCGGGTCGTCAAAATCGCTGCCCCCGCAATAGATCTTGAGTTCAACGGGTCTCGTCCGGGCAAGTTTGTCCAGAGCAGAGATTTTACGCGTCAAAACCCGCCCCATCCCGTCGCCTGCGGCGAAATAGGTTGTGTACAGCGCAATCTGGAAGGGTTTTATCTCGCCCATGCCCACTTCGATAGAGCTCTCGATTGTCTGTCTATATCAAAAATGCTTAATGTAATTCTTCACGGCTGGTAGGGGAGGCGTCAATGCCGCGCAACGTAATGATTTTCAGTCATCCCAATCATGAGGTGGCGATCCTCGGCTCTGTGCGGCGCCTTCAACCATATCTCATTTTCCTGACCGACGGTGGCGCACAGGAGCGCGTCGAACAGAGCAAGGAAAGCCTGAAATCGGTCGTGGACATGGCTGATGTCGCCTGGCTCGATGTCGAAGAGGCATCGCTTTATACGGCGCTGCTCAAGGGCGACATTGCCAGCTTTCGCGCGCTCTCCGGCGAGGTTGCCTCGATCCTGAGCGGCCTTGATGTCGTTCGCGTCTATTGCGACTCCATCGAGTTCTACAATCCGCTGCATGATGTCGCGCTGCCGATCACGCGCGCGGCACTCGGCGACAGCACCGTGCCCGTCTTCGAAGTGCCGCTCATCCATCAGCGCAAGGATGAGGCCGAGGTCTATGAGGTGCTGCGCAGCCCACGCTCCCTTTGGGGCGATTGCGTCAATACCAGGCTCACGGATGAAGAACACGGAGTGAAACGCCGCGCTTTCGACATCTACACGTCGCTCGCGGCGCAGCTCGGCAAGGACAATGTGGATCTTGCGGTTACGCGTGCAGGTGAGGAGCAATTCCTGAAGGCCCGCGGGAAGCTTCCCGTCCCGGCGGTTGATCAGGTCCTCCGCTACGAGTGGCGCGGTCGGAGGCTTCAGGAAATGGGGCTCGTCCAGGAAGCCATCACCTATGACGACCACTATGTGCCGCTTGTCGAGGCGCTGTCCCCTGAACTCGTGGCGGCCTGACCGCGCTTCCTCTCAGTTTGATGGGAGTGTGCCATCGAGGAAAGAAGCGCAGGGCACAAGGGCACGCGCGCGGAACACCCGGTGGAACCGCTCCGCGAGCGTCCTGTCGAAGACGGGTTCCTCAGCTATAAGACCCGAGGGATAGACCTCGTCCAGCACCTCCGAGAGATCGCCGTCGGAAGCGAAGTGCGAGAAGTCGACCGAGCAATGCATCAGGTCGATTTTTGGCGAGCGCAACCTTTTTGCGAAGGCGGCGATGGTCTCGCGTGGCGATAGGGGTGCGCTCAGGGGTTCGAACACATCGAGATCGCCGTAATAGAGCTGGTTATCGCCGTGTACGGTCGGTCGCGGAGATGGGGTCGCGACTGTGATCACAGCTTCGGCGTCGTCATCGTCCGGCGTGAATGCAGTCGTGTAGTTTCCGATCGATGTGGCGAGGCTCGTCTGCATCTGGCCGCTGTTGACGAGATCAATGGCGTCGTTGCCATGGGTGGCATATGTGGACCACAGAGCCAGCAGAATGAGCGCCGCCGCTCCGATCCGCCGTCCGGCGATGCCGGCGCTTTCTTGTGCCGTGAGCGCGATTGCGATGGCGAGCAGCAGCCAGCCGGGGCCGAGGAGCCGCTCGTCGAACGGGTCGAACTGATTGCGCAGGCGCAAGACAGTGATGATCGCGATATAGGCGAAACCGACAAGGCCGGTCATCAGCGCAAGCGACCGCGGTCGCCAGTCGCGGGTTGCAATGAGAGCCACGAACGCGAAGGGCAACATTGCTGAAAATATGAGCTGAATATTGGCAGAGGCGAAGGTGAAGCCCAGATAGCTCAATGGGGCGGTCGACGGTCCGCGATCCATGCCGGTCGCATGGCCGGTCAGCCAGGCATTGATGGCGAGATAGAGGACGAAAAATGCGCCTGACAGGATGAGCGTCAGAATAACGTCCCGATGCGCGCGCATTCTGAAGGTGCCGATATAGGCAGCAAGGAAAGTCCCAGCGATGAAGCCGAATGCATATCGGCTGGAGATGCCGGTGATGAGGGCGGCGGCAAGAAGCGCGATTGCGCGTGCCGGACGCTCATTCTCATTTTGCATGGCGTCTATGCCGGCGAGGGTGAGAATCAGCGCGAAGATCATCAGGTTCTCGGACCAGCTCATGGCTGCGATGAAAAGCGCGAAGGGCGTCATCACCAAAGCGGCCGCGACGAGTGCCGGGATGCGCAGCCGCCTCAGAAAGACATAGGTCGAGATCCACAGAAGGGCGTTCAGGAACTTCGAGACGATCGCGGTATGAACGAGATCGAGGCCGGGGCTCGCGACCGCCAGCAGCAGCGGATAGCCAAAGGGAAAAACTGCGAAATAGTTATGGTCGAGGCTCGGATAGAAGTTCGTCTGGAACCCCTTGGCGAGCCGCAGATAGGTCCAGGAATCGGGCGACAGATAGCCGAACCAGGCGGAGATTGCCGCGTTCGACAGATGGACGACGACGACAAGCGCAAAGGCGAATGCGGCATATCCGCCATTGAACACCGGCCGGCAGGGAAAGAGTCGCTTCGACATTTGACGGTTGGGACCGGCTGTTCATGGAGGAATGACCATGAGCGGCATTAAGTCAGCGAAACGGTGCCGAAGGAAGCCCGCTTGCCTATTTTCCCTTACCCAGGCTTGGGAGCAGCCTTGCGCGTTCGGCGGCGACGTCGGGCAGGTGATGGGACCTGAGTTGCGCGACCTCGCTCTCCGTATAGGGGATGAAATTGGCTGGAACATCCGCCGCGTCGAAGTTCCGTACGAGCCAGTTGAGCAGGTCGGCGACTGCCGCATTCGAGAGGGCGGACTGCCTTGTGCCCGGCACCTGAACCAGATAGGCGCGGCCACCTTCCGCCGCGAGGAACTTTGCGACATGGTTCTTCAGCGGCGGCACCTTGCCCGGGGTTTCCGCGCCATCCGGCAGGTGGCAGCCCATGCAGCGCAGCATGTAGTCGGTGCGGGGCGAGGCTGTCACAGCGCCACTAAGAACGAGGGCAAGGGAGAGGGGGATGATGAAACGCAAGGCCGTCACTCGCCCGTACTCACGCCCATCAGCACCGCCGTCGAGCAGTTATAGACGATGTCGGCGCCACTCCCGGCGCACCAGTTGATGTCGTTGGCAGAGTCCGTCCGGTAAAGCGGGCGGTCGCCCTCGTCGCGCTGGCAGGTGCAGCGGCCGCATCCGCTGCGCCCGCAGCAATCATTGTAGGAAATGATGTAGTCCTTTCCGTCGGTCGGATTGCGGCAGGTGCCGACCCATGTGACCGAGGAAGCGACAGTGCCGGGCGGGCAGGAACTCGTCGTGCCGCCGCAGCAGGTGCAGAGAAAGCCGTCAATGGCGCAGTAGCGCCAGTAGTCGCAGCGCGTCGGATCGCCTTCGTCGCCCGTTCCCGCATGGGCGCGCGCGACCGGCAGTAGCGGCGCCGCGCCGACGCCGATCAGGAAGGCGCCCGCCGTTGCGAGGAAGCTACGGCGCGAACTCTGCCGCGCGAGGCGCCGCGAAAATGTTTCCATCCATTTGTCGATCGCACTCATTGCGCGTTCTCCCGCTTCACGAAGTCCTGGATCGAGGCGACGCCTTCGCGCTCTGCTTCGATCAGGCTTTCGAGATGTTCACGATTGTTGACGAGCCCATGCGCGCGGAGAATGCCGACCTTGTCGATCAGCGCCGCATAGGGAAGTTTCGACACGCCGAAGCGGACGCCAAGCTCCGTCGATAGCACATAAGGGAGATCGGCGAGCCCCTTGCGGGCGATGAAGCTTGCGTGTTCATCCACCGCGCCGTCGCTTGCGAGCACCAGCGCGAGGTCTTCCTGTTTGACGAGTGTGCGGAGCGTCGGCAGCAGCGAGGCGCAGACCGGGCAAGTCGGAGAAAGGAAGAAGAGAAGCGTGCTGCGGCCATCTGCGCGCGCGCCGCCGATTGCGACTTCTGCGCCGTTGAGATTGGCGAGGCGGAAGCCCGGCGCCGCCTCGCCGACGCGCAGGCCCTTGCCGATCATTAGCGCGCCGACCGGCGTGATGCGCTCATGAAGAACGCCGACCTGCCGCGCGAGAAGAAGCACGGCGGTCGAAAGCCCGATCACCAGAAGCCATAAAAGGATGTTCGAAATGAGAAGCGTCTGTTCCATTTCTCAGGCTTTCAGGCGGTTGGTCGCGGGAATATTCGCGACGAGGGCGTTGAGCGCTGTGTAGAGCGCGAGGAAGGCGAGAAGGCCCAGGATGGCAATGGCGTAGTCCGCCCAGGAGAGCGGTCGCATCTCAGACGGAAGACCGATTGCGAGCGCGCCGAACGCAAGCAGCAGATTGCGGAGGACGAGCGCCCAGTGCAGCGTCTGCCGTCCTTCCGGTCCGCCGCAGCCGCAATCTATGTCGTGCCGACCCCGCGCGAGGTTGATGCCCATGGCGCCGGCATAGAGAAGAAGGAGTGCGGCGCTCAAGAGGCTCGCATGCTCCGACCGCGCGAGGAGGAACAGCGCCGCCGCGCCTTCGACGAGCGGAAGCGCCCGCGACATGGGATGGACGAATCCTTCCGGCAGAAGTGCATAGGCCGCAAGCTGCCCCTCGAAGGTTGCGCGGTCCTTCAGCTTGTGAAAGGCCGCATAGCCGAGGATTGCCGCAAGGCCGCCGCGCAGCACAAGATCGAGAAGGGGATCGATCATGGCCATGACCTCAAGGCTGCTGCAGCGAGGTCGCGAAGGAGGCGACGTGGTCGACGGTGCGGAGAAGCTTGCCGCTCTTCGCGTCATAGACGTCGAGCGCGGGCTTCACCACATCGAGCTGTTCGAAGGTCTGGCCGAGAAGCGTCAGCGCCACAAGCGACCAATAGGGCACGACCGTCTTCATGGAGGCACCATAGACGATGGGCTTCGCGTCCTGACTCACTTCGATGGCCAGTGTCGCATTGGCGAGGTCGAATTGCGCAACGCGTTTATGGGACGCGATGTCGAAGACCCAGACCGCGTCGCCCGGTTCCTCATAGGTGCTTTCCGGCCCCTTCCGCATCAAGGCATAAAGAAGTCCGTCTTTCTTCTGAACGGCGAGCGGTTGATAGCCGCCGGTGCGCCAACCGTCGGCGCGTTCGCCATCGGTGAGCAGCGACCATTTCTCGCGCAGTTTCACTTTATTGCCCGATGCATCGACCTGATAGATGTACCCGGCGAGCGAAACAAAAAGCCAGTCGTCGCGCGAGCGCACCGCATGCACGATGACGGGATCGGCGAAGGGATCGAAGAAGGGTTTGCCATCGGTCTGCGCGACGACATGACCGTCGTCGTCCAGCGTCATGGATTTGAGACTCGCATCTCCGCAGAGGAGCAATATGCGGCGCGGCCCCGCGGGATAGATCTGCCCGCATCCCGGCGTATCCGTCTCGGCGACGAAGCGGTTCTTCTGAAGATCGACGATGGTCATCGTCTGCTTCGGCGTGAAATTGGTGATGGCGACGAAGCGATCGTCGTCGGTGAGGCCGGCCATGCGCGTCTGGACGAGGGCGGTCATGCGACGTGGCGGCACTTCGATTTCGTGGAGTGGCAGAAGCGTGCGCGGATCGTAGACCGTCACATAGTCATGCCGGGGGCCGCGCGTGCCTTTTTCGAAAAAGGTTTCGAGCGCGACGACGTTGCCCGTCGATTTCGGCAGCAGCACGCCCGCGCTCCAGAAGCCGGTGCTGAGCATGCCGAGCATCTTGCCCTTGTCGGCATCGACAAGCATCGCCCGCGTATCGGCATTGTGCTGGGCGCCGAGATCGCCGACCCAGATCCAGTGGTCGCGGGGGCCGTCTGGCAATTTCTCGACATGCAGCGTCTCGGGCTGGAGTTCCTCGGCCATGGCGGGCGTGGCGCCAAGTAGCAGCGCGGCGACCGCGATCGAACCCCAAGCGCGCATTTCCCCTCCCCCAAAAGTGTCGCCAATGGCCGTCGGGTTGAGGCCATGCAGGCAGAGGCTACTCCCGGACCGATTTTAACTTCTTGTCATTTGGTGCCAAATTCGAAATGAAGAGAGCGGCGAGCGGGACCCCGGACGAAAGCGGAGCGAATGGCTTCTGAAACGCTCATTCGAGCGAGTGTGCTCAGCAATCTACTGGACCTGCTGGCAGGCTACGGGCTCGGGCCGGCAAGGGTTGAGAGCCTCACGCGTATCGTGCCGACCGATATGGCCGATGAGATGGCCCTTATCAGCCAGCGGAGCTATATGGAGCTGCTCCATCTTTGTGCCGTGGAGACAGGCGATCCGCTCTTTGCGCTGAAGCTCGGCCTTAGAATGGAGGCAGGCGACCTCGGTGCGTTGGGGCTGCTCGCTGCCAACAAGCCGACCCTGCGCACCGCCATTGAGAGCCTCAACCGGCATTTTCGCAGCTATCAGCAGGGCGCCGATATTGCGGTCGAACCCATGGAAGACGGGCTGGTGCGGCTGACCTACCGTGTCGGCGAGCGCCTGACCGGGGGGCTTCAGGCCGATATCGACCTTACGCTCGGCGCGGCGCTTGCCTTCTTCCGCCGCTTCTTCGGGCCCCGCTGGAGCCCACGCGAGGCGCATGTCGTCTATGGTCCGGTCGCGCACGGAAAATCTCTCGAGCGGATGTTCGGCGCGCCCGTCTGGTTCCTGCAGGATGCGAACGGCTTTACTTTCGACGCGTCGCTTCTCGACGAGAGGCAGCCCGGCGCCGAACCTCAGCGTGTGCCTGCGCTTGAGGCCTATCTGCGCCATATCCATGCGGCCTCGGCTCTGGAGGACGATACCGTAAGCAGCCTTCGTATCTTCATCGTTTCAAATCTTGCCGCCGCGAATGTTTCAGCTGTGGCTGCCGCCACCGGCTGCGGCATGTCATTGCGCACGATGCAGCGACGCCTCGCGTCGCGCGCGGTCACTTATGAGCGTCTCCTGGATGAAACGCGCCGCGACATCGCGCAGCGTCTTCTTGCAACCTCGCCGCTCTCCATCGCCGAGATCGCCTATCACTGCGGCTATGGCGATCCGGCGAATTTCCATCGCGCCTTCCTGCGTTGGGCCGATGAGACACCTTCCGCCTACCGGCGCGCCCGATTGGTCACGAATTAGGCGATCTCTACGGGCAAAGCCTGATTTCTGCGCACAGAGGCGCGCTTGCTGCGCCAATACCTGCTCCATGGATTCCCGAAAACCATCTGCTTTCCGGCCATGCCGGGCGCTGGCATGTGCCTTGCTAATGGGTATTACGATTTCGACCTTTCGTAATACTGCTCAATCCCGGGAGAATGTGATGAGCCGCAATGCAAGGTTTGGTTGGGTTTTCGGGTTGGTCTTGTCGGTCTTCGCGATCGCAGGCCATGCAGGTCGCGCCGAAGCGGCGCCGCTCAAGATTGGTTATAGCGACTGGCCGGGCTGGGTGGCCTGGCAGGTGGCGATCGACAAGGGCTGGCTCAAGGAAGCAGGCGTCGACGCCGAATTCCAGTGGTTCGACTATTCCGCGTCGATGGACGCTTTCTCCGCCGGCAAGATCGACGCTGTAACCGTCACGAATGGCGACGCGCTCGTCATGGGTGGCGGCGGCACCAAGAGCGTGATGATCATGCTCACCGACTATTCGAACGGTAACGACATGATCGTTGCCAAGCCCGGCATCAAGAGTCTCAAGGATCTGAAGGGCAAGAAGGTCGGAATCGAGATCGGCCTTGTCGAGCACCTGCTGCTTCTCAACGGTCTCAAGAAGGAAGGCATGAAGGAGTCCGACGTCACGCTGGTCAACACCACGACCAATTCGACGCCGCAAGTGCTCGCCTCCGGCGATGTCTCGGCCATTGGCGCGTGGCAGCCCAATTCCGGCATGGCCATGAAGCTCGTGCCGGGCGCGAAGCCCATCTACACCTCCGCTCAGGAGCCGGGCCTCATCTATGACGTCATCACGGCGAGCCCGACGAGCGTTGCTGCTCGTCGCGCGGACTGGGTCAAGCTCATCAAGGTATGGGACAAGGTCGTCGCCTACATCAACGATCCTGCTACACAGCCCGATGCGCTGAAGATCATGTCGGCACGTGTCGGACTTACGCCCGCGCAGTACAAGCCGCTCCTCAAGGGCACCAAACTGCTCAGCCTCGAAGACGGCAAGAAGACCTATGTGAAGGCCGACGGCTTCACGTCTCTCTATGGCTCTTCCTACATCGCCGACGACTTCAACGTGAAGAACGCGGTCTACAAGGTGAAGCAGCCGGTGGACAGCTTCATCGATCCCTCGTTGACCGACGAAGCCCTGAAGTAACTCGTTGCGTTGCGTAGACCCGAGGGTGCCATGACACGGACAAGATGGTTTGCGGTGCATGCCGAGCTTTCGCCCCGCGCGAGATCTCTGCTCGGCTTCTTCTCCTTCGTACTGCCGATCCTTCTCTGGTGCGTCGTGAGCTATGTGCCCGCCGTCTGGCACCCTCTGGTTCTCATTACCGATCCGGGCAGCGTCGACTACTTCCAGCCCGACATGCGCGTCGATCGCGCGACTTTCGATCAGGAAACCTCCGATGCGACAGCGCAGAACCGCGCTCTGCCGCAAGGTGTTCCTGCCAATCCGATCTATCTCCCCGCGCCCCACGAAGTGCTCAAGGCCTTCTACACCTCCTTCACCACACCGCCCGAGGCGCGCGACAGCCCGTGGCTTCATCAGAGCCTCTGGCATTCGATCCAGGTCATTTTCTGGGGCTTCGTCATCTCGTCCATTTTCGGCGTGCCGCTGGGCATTCTCTGCGGCACCTATTCCCCGATCTCGCGACTGACGGAACCTTTCGTCGAGTTCTTCCGCTATCTTCCGGCGCCTGCCTTCGGCGCATTAGCCGTCGCCATTCTCGGCATTTATGACGGGCCCAAGATCGCAGTCATCGTCATCGGCACTTTCTTCCAGCAGGTGCTCATCATCGCCAATACGACGCGCAAGCTCGACGGCGCGCTGGTGGAGGCGGCGCTGACGCTTGGCACGAAGAATCTGCAACTGCTTTCGCGCGTCGTCATTCCGGGCATTCTGCCTGATCTCTATCGCGATCAGCGCATTCTGCTTGGATGGGCGTGGACCTATCTCATCGTCGCCGAACTCATCGGCACGACCACGGGTATCACCTGGTTCATCACGCAGCAGGCGCGTTATCAGCATTTCGCCAATGTCTATGCGGCGATTTTCATCATCGGCATCATCGGTCTCGGAACGGACATTCTGCTCGCCCTTCTCGGCAAGCGTCTCTTTCCCTGGGACCGCACGGTCAAGGCGTGAGGGAGCGAACATGAACGCGCAAAAGACGCTTCCCTCCTATCTCGAACAGTCGCAACCGGTTCGCGAGCGCTTCGACCGGATGAAGTCGCGCGAGGTCATCCTCAAGGTGAAGTCGCTTGGCAAGACCTTCGAAACCCGGAAGCGCGAAACCGTTGCGTTGAAGGATATCAACTTCGAGACTCATCGCCGCGAATTCCTCTGCATTGTCGGCCCATCCGGTTGCGGCAAGTCGACTCTCATCCGCATTCTCGCAGGGCTCGAAACGCAGACATCGGGCGAGGTGCTCCTGCAGGGCAAGCCTGTGCGCGGGCCGGGGCGCGACCGCGGCATGGTGTTTCAGGGCTATACGCTCTTTCCCTGGCTCACGGTGAAGCGCAACGTCATGTTCGGCCTCGAGGTCAACAATGCGGGCCGCCTCGAAGCCGAGACGCAAGCGCTGCAATGGTTGCAGTTGATCGGTCTCGAGAAGTTCGCCGACGCCTATCCGCACCAGCTTTCGGGCGGCATGAAGCAGCGCGTCGCCATCGCGCGCGCTCTCGCGAACCAGCCGCGCATTTTGCTGATGGATGAACCCTTCGGCGCGCTCGACGCGCAGACGCGGGCCCGCATGCAGGCGCATCTTCTCGAAATCTGGCGCAAGATCGACATCACCATCGTCTTCATCACCCATGATCTCGACGAGGCGATCTATCTCGCCGACCGCATTCTGGTGCTGAAGCCTCATCCCGGCGAAGTGCAGGAATTGATCGAGGTGCCGGTGCCGCGTCCGCGCCAGATGGACCAGTTCATCTCCGAAGAATTTCTCGCCACCAAGGCGCGGCTCGAAGAGCTGATCTATTCGAGCGAGGCTCATGGGGAAGAAGGCGAGGAGCCCTATCCCATGATGATGCGGCTCGCCGAAGTTGGCGACAATGTGGAGTAGCCCCATGCTCTGGTCGGAACGCACATGGGCGGAAATCCCCGCCGATCTCGGCGCGGCGGGCCATGCTGCGATCCTGCCCGTCGGCGCGACGGAGCAGCACGGGCCGCATATGGGCACGGGCATGGACGCCGTGCTTGCCGATATTCTCTGCAAGGCCGTGTCCGAGCGCACGAAGGTGCCGATGCTGCCGACCATGTTCTATGGTTGCTCTATCGGGCATAGCCGCCGCTGGCCGGGCACCATCGCGCTCCAGCCCATCACGCTCATCAATCTCGTCAAGGATATTGGCGACTGGGCCTATCACTCCGGCGTGCGGCGGCTCTTCATGGTCAACACCCATGTGACCAATGCCGCGCCATTGCGCTGCGCGCTCGAGATGCTCCGGGCCGAGCATGACGACATGATGGTGGCGCTCGTCAATTCGGCGACAGTCAGCAAGCGCGTCCGCGAATTCCACTTCGCCGATGGCGACGACTGGCATGCGAATGATGCCGAGACGGCGCTGATGCTTGCCCGCGCACCGGAGATGGTTCGTCCCGATGTGCAGAAGGAAGCCGACGATCCCGACCGCACCGATGGTCTCGTTTTCGCCCATCCCGTCAATCGCACCAGCCTCAATGGCGTAACAGGCACGCCGAGTCGCGCGACGGCGGAAAACGGAAATATCTGGTTCGACTGGATGGTTGAGGATTTGAGCACGTTGATCCTGAAGGGGCTCAAGGAAAATCCCCCGCTCGAACATTCCTATTTTGAAAGCAGCGGCTGAGGCTCGGTCGCACCTCAAAGAGCCTTCGACATTCTGAATTTATGCGATGTGGACGATCCCCTCGGCCGCAAACGGAAAAGCTTTAACTGCGAGACGGAGAGAGAAATGACCGCGACCCCGGACATCAAGAAGCTGATGCAGGAGCTGAAGCAGAAGGGCGTGAAGTATTGCATCGGCGCCTATGTGGACATTCACGGCGTGCCCAAGGGCAAGGTCGTGCCCATCGACCATCTGGAACACATGGCGCATGGTTCCGAGCGTTATACCGGTTATGCGCTGGACGGCCTCGGGCAGGCGCCGAACGACGACGAAATCACTTCGATCCCCGACCTCAACCACATCATCCAGCTTCCTTGGGAGCCCAAGGTCGCCTGGATGCCCGCCGACAATGGCTTTCAGGGCAAGCCCTATCCGCTCAACACGCGCGTCGCGCTGAAGAATGTGCTGGCCGATGCGGCAAGCATGGGCTTCGGCTTCAATCTCGGCATCGAATGCGAGATTTACGTGCTGCGGCAGAATGCGGACGGCACGCTCTCCGTGCCCAATCCCGACGACAAGCTGGTGAAGCCTTGCTACGACGTGCGCGGCTTCATGGACCAGTTCACCTGGCTCGACAAGGTCGCGACCTGCATCAACGATCTCGGCTGGGACCTCTATTCCTTCGACCATGAGGATGCGAACGGCCAGTACGAGTTCGATTTCCAGTACGCCGATGCGCTGACCATGTGCGATCGGCTCATTTTCTTCCGCGACATGGCGAAGCACTACGCGAAGGAAGAGGGACTTCTCGCCACCATGATGCCCAAGCCCTTCGCCAACAAGACGGGCAACGGCGCGCATTTCAACATGTCGCTGTCGGACCTCGCGACCGGCAAGAACGCCTTTGCCTGCGATCCGAAGGACGATCCGCGTGGGCTCGGCCTCACGAAGATCGGCTATCAATTCATCGGGGGCATCCTGAAGCACGGTCCTGCGCTCTGCGCCGCTTTCGCGCCGACGGTGAACAGCTACAAGCGTCTCGTGCGTCAGGGTGCGATGAGCTACTTCACCTGGGCGCCGGTCTTCAATTCATACGGTTCGAACAACCGCACCAATTCCGTCCGAGTGCCTGCAGGCGGCGGACGCTGCGAATCGCGCAATGCCGACGGCGCGGTGAACCCCTATCTGGCGGCAACGCTCGCTCTCGCCGCCGGTCTCGAGGGCATTCGCGAGGGGATCGACCCGGGCGAGCCGAATGAGGATAATCTCTACACGATTTCGGAGGAGGCACGGCAGGCTCGCGGCATCCACTTCCTGCCGCAGACGCTGCAGGAAGCGGTCGCGGCCTTCGCGGCCGATCCGCTGACGGAACGTGTGCTCGGCAAGGAACTGCGCGATGAATTCATCAAGTACAAGACCGAGGAATGGAATGCCTATCACCTCTCGGTCAGCCAGTGGGAAATCGAGCGCTACAGCCACATGTTCTGAGTCGTGATTATTGGGGATTGACGATGGCCGAGATCGAACAAGGCCGCTCCGAAAGCCGTCCCGTCAGCCGGATCAGCATCTCGCTCCCTGAGGAGCTGCTGACCGAGCTTGACGAGATGGTGGAGGCGCGCGGCTTCGCCAGCCGCTCGCAGGCGATCAACGACATGCTCCACCAGTTTCTGGTGGAGCATAAGCGCGAGCGCGGCGACGACGTCATGGCGGGCACGATCACGCTTTTCTACGACAATTCGGTGAGCGGTCTGCAGAAGCATCTCGCCGATCTTCAATATCGCCATGTCGCGGAAGTGATTTCGTCGCTCCACGTCCATCTCGTCCATAACCAGACGATGGAGGTGATCCTCGTGCAGGGTCCGGCGAGAACGCTTCAGGCGATTGCCGACGAGATGATCACGACGCGCGGTGTCATTTCCGGCAAGATGCAACTCGTCACGGCGGTGATCCCGCCGCTTCATCCCTCCACGCCGGGTGAGTGACGGTCAGGCAATAGGTTCGTCGGGAAAGGCGAGCTCATGCCGGGCCCGCCATTCGGGTACGACATAGTTGACGATGATCGACTTGCGTATGCCCGCATATTCGCGCTTGGCGACGCCGTGCCATGTGTCCTCGCCGGGAATGAAGATCAGACCCTTGTTGAAGCCGCCCGGTGCGGAGCCCAGATGCAGCTTGCTGGCATCGTAAATATCGGTGCCCCAGCCTTCAGCATCCGGCCTGTCGGACAGGTAGATCAGCATAGTGAAGAGCTTCGCGCCGATATCGGTATGCGGCTCAAGCCAGAAGCCGTCGCGGTCCTGGCAATATTCGATGCGGAGCGAGGTTCCCCTGAGCGATATGCCCGTCACCTTTTCGAGGTGGCGCACGGTTTCGGGCGACTGGAAGGCGCTCGCCACGGCCTCGCAGACGGGGAAGTGCTTCCGGTTCTCGACCGAGAAGAAATTGCGCGTCGAGTTGTGCGTCTCGCGCTTGCCGAGCGTGTCGCCGATCTGCGGCGCGTCAACGGGCAATGCCGGGATCGCGTGGGCGATGTCATCCGGAAGCGCCCTTGTCAGGAGCCAGTGACGATAGGGGTGCGTGTCGAGCTTGGCGCGATCGAGGCAATCGGAGAACGCGCGCGCGACGCTTACGCTGTCACTCATCTCAGTCCCGTTCTCTCTTGCGGCATCGGCACAAGCGCCGCAGGTATTTTACCTACGCCGAAGAGGCGCTTGAATTTCTTCACGCGGCCCGAAAGACGATGCCGTGCCGCCTCGCGCATCATCACGTCCTCGTCGCGGCAGTAGTTGAGCATCACATAGCGGCGCGGGCCGACAAAGGGCTCATGCCCGTGCCATGAATTGGGCTGCACCTTGAAGGCGACCAGTGTGCCCCCCTCTGGCGGCACTTCGGCGGCATAGTCGTTGATGTCGGTCGCGGAGCGCAACACGCGCAGCCGCCCGCCCTGCGGCGCCCATGGCTCGTTCAGATAGAGCAGCAGGGTTGCGAGCTTGAATTTCGAATCCGCATGGATCTGCCCGTCTCCTGCCTGGCAGCAGCTTCTGAGCGTGATGAGCGCGGGCCGCCCGCTGAGATCGACGTCAAGCTTCTCGGAAACCATGGCGCGGAGCTTCGGCCCGGCGAGTTCCGCGAGGAGCTTTTCGAAAACGGGGCCGTAATGCGTCGCTTCCGGCAGGAAGAGGCCCGCCATGTCGAGATCGGGAAAATCGCGGATGACTTTTTTCAGATTGTCGGGACCGAGGAAATTCGGCACGACGAAATGCGGATAGGGCTCTCGCTCGACTTTTGCCGTTTCAACGGCCGCATACTGAATCATGGCTCGCATCCTCTCCCGGCATGTGCGTCGGGTTTCTCCCCCATTAGGGGCGGATGCTAAGTCCCGGATTCTACACGGGCCATGTGTCACATTGTCAGTGAACGGCGCCAATCCGTCGCAGGCGACGTGGGGGTTGAGACAAACCGCCGCGCTTACTCGATCTGGCCTTCGCGCACGATGCGCTCATGTCCGTCGGCGACGTTCTTCACACGATATTGGAAGCCGTTGCCTTCCGAGGGCAGGAGACGCATGACGATGTAATGGCCGCGCGTCTTGGCGAGATAGGAAGCGCCAGCGAGGAATTCGACCGTCTCACCGACCTTGAATTTGTGGCTCTGCATGTACTCTCACCGAGGCTTTTCGCTCCGATGTGCAGCATCTGGGGGCGATCTGGGAAATGGCGCGGGTGGCGTTCGCGAGCCCGCTTTGCGGCTATGAATGGGCCCCGGGGGGCAAAAGCGCAAGATTTATCTTCCCGGCCCACGCCCCGCTGGCGGGAGTCCGCCGATTATCGGAGCTTCGCGGCGTGAAGCGCGATAGGGTTGAAACTTAGAGGTGGGCGCTTCCGCGCCGCCCGACAGGAGATCGAATTGGCCAAAGGTCAGAAGAAGAGCAGCAGAGAAGCGAAGAAGCCGAAGCAGGACAAGAAGAAGGTCGAAGTGACCGCTTCCCCCTTCGCGAACGCGACCGGCAGCAAGACGGCCGGCGCGCCGAAGGGCCGCAAGTAAGCTCCACCAATGATGAAAAGGGCCGGTTGCGATGAGCACCGGCCCTTTTCCATGTCTGCCGCTTCGCTTCAGGCAGAGCGCAGGTCGATGAGCGATCGCGCGATGATGTTCCGGTGCGTTTCGTTGGTGCCCGAATAGATGCTTGCCGCGCGAGTGCTGAAATATTTCCGGGTCGCATGGGCGGCCTCGTCGGCAAGCGGCGATGTATTGCCGTTGAGATGACCCGCCACGGCGCCGTAGGGGCCCGCCGCCTCGATCCCGAGTTCCGTGATGCGCTGGTGCAGCTCGCTCGCCATGGATTTCATCAGCGAGGAGGCGATCTCGTCGTCGCCGGAAAGGCGTCCCTCGGTCAGCAGCCGCAATTCGAAACTCTCGAAACTGCGAATGTCGATTTCGACGGCGCTGCGGCGAAGGCAAATTTCGTCGGGCATGTCGCGATTGAGCGCGATCAGGCGCTCCACGCCCCGGAAGGCGCGGCGCAGCAAGCCGCTCGTCGTGTTGTTCGAACGCGCAAAGCGCATGAGCTGTTTGGCGACGGACCAGCCATCGCCCTCGATCCCGATGCGGTTTGCCATCGGCACCCGCACATCGTCGAAAAAGACCTGGTTGAATTCGTGTTCGCCGTCGAAGCCGATGATGGGCTCGACCTTTATCCCGGGCGTATCCATGTCGATGAGAAGAAAGGTGATGCCTTCCTGCGGCCGCGCGCCCTGCGATGTGCGCATCAGCGCGAACATGCGGTTCGCGTGGTGTGCGCCGGTGGTCCAGATCTTCGAGCCGTTGACGACGTAATGGTCGCCATCCGCGTCGGCGCGGGTCTTGATCGCCGCGAGGTCGGAGCCGGCGCCCGGTTCGGAAAATCCCTGACACCAGAGATCGTCGCCGTTGAGGATCGGCTTGAGGTAGCGCTCGCGCTGCTCCTGCGTTCCCGCCGCGATGAGCAACGGACCGATGCTGCGCATTCCTGTGGCGAAAAGGATCGGGGCGTCATTGGCGGCGCATTCCTGATCGAAGAGGAAGCGCTGACGCGCCGTCCAGCCGGTGCCGCCATGTGCAACGGGCCAGGCGGGCGCAATCCAGCCGCGCTCATAGAGACGACGGTGCCACACGCGGCAGGCGTCGATCTGCGAATGGGTGCCGACGGTCCGGCGCCCTGCGGCGCGGAGTTCCGGCGTGAGTTTCTCGGCGAGGAAAGCGCGTATCTCCGCGAGAAATCCCTCTTCCTCCTCCATTGGGGCTACTTTCTTGAACTGCTTGTTGCCGCAAGGCTGCGCTCCCTGTGGCTTCGCCGGAACGCGACAAGTGGTCGCCGTCGGTCCCGGCGCCTGAGGCATGATGACGCAAAAAGCCGGCTCGTCGGTATTCGCGGTGGCGAGGATTTTGAGCCTTCCGTTTGCCGGCGTGAGCCGCTTGCAACAGCGCCCGCTAATCCCCACATTGAGCACAAGCGGTGCCGTAAAGGGCCGCCAGGCTCGGCGGCGAGGCTGCCGGGCCGGATGTAACCGGGTCGCTTTTGAAAGGGCTTTGGCGAAAGGGTTTGGTGATGACGCGCATGGTGCAGTTCAACAGCCCGTTCCTGCTCGGCTTTGACGAGATGGAGCGACTGCTCGAACAGGTCGCCAAGGGGTCCGACGGCTATCCTCCCTACAATGTGGAGGATGTGACGCGGATCGAGGGCGAGACGCCGAAACGGGTGCTGCGCATCACGCTGGCCGTCGCCGGCTTTGCACGCGACGAGCTTTCGGTCACCGTCGAGGACAATCAGCTCGTCATTCGCGGACGCAAGCGCGAGGATGAGGGCCGCGTCTATCTCTATCGCGGCATCGCCGCGCGGCAGTTCCAGCGCGCTTTCGTTCTGGCCGAGGGAATCGATGTTGGAGAGGCGAGGCTCGACAATGGCCTCCTGGCGATCGACCTCATAAGACCGGAACCGTCCAAGCTGGTGCGCCAGATTGAAATTGGAGAGGGCGTATCGTCCGCCCCGGCTACGTAAAGACGACCAGTGACGTCCGTTGCCTCAGAAGAGGGACGGCGCGAAAGGAGCGTAAAATGCGTAACGACAAAGAAGAATTCGACATTGAAGGCCAGAGCGGATGGGGCACTCAGGACCTGCGCCATCTGACCCCGGAACTCTTCGCCAATGTCGGCATGCCCAACATTGTCTATGTGCGCGAAGTGCTCGCGGGCGAGCTGGCCAGCGATCTCGGTTCCGAGATCGATGTTCCCGCCGATACGAAGCTCTACGCCGTCCACGCCGCGAATGGCGACCGCATGGCGGTCCTGGATGACCGCGATGCCGCTTTTGCAGGCGCGCGCCAGTACGATCTTGAGCCGCTCAGCGTTCACTAAGGGCGATGACCGGCCAGTCAAAGAAAAAGCCCCGATGGAAATATCGGGGCTTTTTTGTTGGGGCGGGCGCCTCAGGCTGCGTGGGTCGCCACGGGTTCCGTGAGGATCGCGAAGAGAGCCGCCGGATCGTCGCTCGCGCGGAGCTTTTCGACGACGGCAGGGTTACGCAGCAGGCGCGAGATGCGCGCCAGCGCCTTCAGATGGTCGGCGCCTGCGGTTTCCGGCGCGAGCAGCAGGAAGACGAGATCGACCGGCTGGTCGTCGACCGATTCGAAGTCGATCGGCGTTTCCAGACGCGCGAAAAGCCCATAGAGCCGAGTCAGCGGCGCAAGTTTGCCATGAGGAATGGCAATGCCCTGGCCGACGCCCGTCGAGCCGAGGCGCTCGCGTTCGAGCAGCGTCTCGAAAATCGCGCGCTCCGACAGGCCCGTCAGCGCGGCGGCGCGCGCTGATAACTCCTGCAGCGCTTGCTTTTTGCTGGTGACCTTGAGGTGGCCGATCACCCCCTCGGGCGACACCAGATCTTCAAGCTCCATGGTCCGGTCCTGTCTTGCGGTTTGACTCAACCCGGCTCGCCGCGAAGACGGCGTCTGGGTCCGGCTTTGCCGGTGTGTAGATCATGGCTTTGCAGAATCGGTGCCAGCGTCGATCCAGCCGATATTTCCGTCCTCACGGCGATAGACGACGTTCAGTCCGCCCGTCGCGCCGTTGCGGAAGACGACGAACTTCGCATCGATGAGGTCCATCTGCATCACTGCGTCGCCCACGCTGAGGCGCGGGATCGATGTGGTGCCTTCGGCGATGATCACCGGCTGGGCGTCGGCTGGCACTTCTTCGTGCTCGTCGCTTGCTTCGATGATGAAGGAGCGGGCGGATTCGACCGGAAGCGCCTGCTTGTCCTTACTGTGGCTCTTGAGACGGCTTTTGTAGCGGCGCAGGCGCTTGTCGAGCTTGTCGACCGCGCCATCGAACGACGCATAGGGATCCGTCGCGCGGCCCTGCGTATTGATGTGCATGCCTGAGTTCAGATGCACCGAGCAATCGGCGCGATACTCGAAGCCTTCTTTCGTAAAGATGACATGCCCGTTGATCGGCTTGTCGAAATATTTCCCGACGCTCTGCTCGAGACGTTCCGTGACATGGGTGCGGAGCGCATCCCCGACATCGAGATGATGACCGCTGACCTGAACTTGCATGGGAGACCTTTCCGGGTCACGTCGCGCTGACTATGGGACGGCTCTTATAAAGCTGAGCCTTGACGTACCAACCTCTGTATCTCGGTCCGGCTACCGCGTCATCCCCGGGCGCCGCGTCATCATTGCATCGGCGGCTCATTACGCTGTCATCCCCTGTGCGTAGGCCTTGGCTGGCCCAGGGGGCGTTGAGCGCGTGGCAAACTAGTGGCCCGGTCCGGGGGTGTCAACCAGCTCCTTCCAAGGCAAAAAATGCCTTTATTTTCAGGGCCATAGTGCAATCAGGCGCGGGCTTCAAAGCTCCGCTGCCGTGCTCAGGCATAGACCTTCTTGTCCCTCCGGCGCTGGACCGAGGAGGGGATGTTCATGGCTTCCCGATATTTTGCGACCGTACGGCGGGCGATGTCGATACCCGACTTTTTCAGGATCTCGACGATATTGTCGTCGGAGAGAACCGCATCCGGCAATTCCGCCTCGATCAGTTCCTTGATGCGGTGGCGCACCGCTTCGGCCGAATGCGCCTCGCCGCCTTCGCTCGACGCGATCGAGGAGGTGAAGAAATATTTCATCTCGAAGATGCCGCGCGGCGTCGCGATGTACTTGTTCGCCGTAACGCGGGAGACGGTGGATTCATGCATCGAGATCGCGTCGGCCACCGTCTTCAGGTTGAGCGGCCGGAGATACTGGATGCCATGCATCAGGAAGGCGTCCTGCTGGCGAACGATTTCGGACGCGACCTTGAGAATGGTGCGAGCGCGCTGGTCGAGGCTTTTGACGAGCCAGTTCGCGTTGTTGAGGCATTCCGACAGGTAGGACTTGGCCTTGGGGTCGGCGGAGAACTTGCTCACCTCGGCGTAATATTTCTGGTTCACGAGCACGCGGGGCAGCGTCTCCGAATTCAGTTCGATGGCCCAGCTTCCGTCGGCGCGCTGGCGCACGAAGACATCGGGAATGACCGGCACCACGGGCTCGTTGCCGAAGGCGAGGCCGGGCTTCGGATTGCAGCTGCGTATATCCTCCACCATGCCCGCGATGTCCTCGCGATCGGCGTTGCAGAGCTTCATCAGGAGATCGAGGTCGCGCCGTGCGAAGAGTTCGAGATGATCGAGGAATATCTGCATGGTCGGATCGAGGCGGTCGCGTTCCTTGAGCTGGATCGCGAGGCATTCCTTGAGACTGCGCGCGCAGATGCCTGCCGGATCGAATGTCTGGAGCGTCGCAAGCACCGTCTCGACATCCGCGAGCGTCGCGCCGAGTCGGTCGGCAATCTCCGACAGGTCGGTCGTGATGTAGCCTGCCTCGTTGACCTGATCGATCAGATAGGCGCCGATCATGCGCTGGCGCTCGTCCTTGATCGCCATGTTGAGTTGTTCGGTCAGATGCTCGGAGAGCGTTGCCTCGCGCGTCAGGGTCGACTCGAAGCCGAGTTCGCCGTCGCCGCCCCCGCCTCCGCCGCCATTGCGGAGGTTCTGCCAGTCCGAGCCCTGCATGCCGGGTGTCTCAGCCGCTACGTCGTTCGCGGCGTCGCTACGGCTCTCATCGGCATAGACATTGTCGTAATCGGTATCGAGGTCGCCGTCGCGGGAAGGCAGCGGTCCGTCCTCGCTCAACGTCAGTGCGGTTTCGCTCGTCGGCGCGGGCTCGAAGTCGCCATCGGCTTCGCGCGTGTCGACCGATCGTTCGGCAATCTCGGGCTCGGCGACATTGGCTTCGAGCAGCGGATTGCGCTCGAGTTCCTGCTCGACATAGTCGGCAAGTTCGAGATTCGAAAGCTGCAGCAGCTTGATTGCCTGCTGCAACTGCGGAGTCATCACCAGAGCCTGGCCCTGGCGGAGTTCCAGCCGCGGTCCTAGCGCCATATGTGATGCGGCCCCATGCCCGTTACGCCACTAAAGAGAGAAACGTTCGCCGAGATAGAGGCGACGGACGTCTTCGTTACCTACGATTTCGGAGGGTTCGCCCTCCATCAGCACGTGCCCGTCATGAATGATGACGGCGCGGTCGATCAGTTCCAGCGTCTCGCGCACATTGTGGTCGGTGATGAGAACGCCGATGCCACGATCCTTCAAATGTGCGACGAGATCGCGAATGTCCCCGATGGCAATCGGGTCGATGCCGGCGAAGGGTTCGTCGAGCAGCATGAAGGACGGTTGGGTCGCGAGCGCTCGCGCGATTTCGACACGCCGCCTTTCGCCGCCCGACAGCGCCACCGATGGCGTGCGCCGGAGATGCGTGATCGAGAATTCTGCCAGCAGATCGTCCAGCGTCGCCTCGCGGCGGTCGCGGTCGCTTTCGATCACTTCGAGGACTGCGCGGATATTCTGTTCGACGGTGAGGCCGCGAAAGATCGAGGCTTCTTGCGGCAGATAGCCGATGCCGAGCCGCGCCCGGCGATACATGGGCAGGCTGGTGATGTCGCTTCCGTCGAGCGAGATCGAGCCGTAATCCGGCGCGATAAGCCCGGTGATCATGTAGAAAACGGTAGTTTTACCTGCGCCATTAGGGCCGAGCAGGCCGACGGCCTCGCCCCGGCGCACGTCGAAGCTCACCCCACGCACGACAGGCCGGCGCCGAAAGCTCTTGCCGACCTTCTCGACAGAGAGGCCTGGATTGCTCGCAACGAGGCGCGGCCCCTCATGGGACCTGGTCTCCAGGGTTGCGGCGCGGCTCTGCATGGGTCGTCCTCACTCATTCGCCATCATCTGATAGCACTTGGCATTAAATTTGTATGAAATGAGGCCTTTTACCAGCTTTCTTTTATTTTTTCTCTTTCGGCGGGGGCTGGAAGAGGGCCTTGACGCGCCCGGTCGCGCCGGTTTTTGCGGTTCCGGCCTCCGCCCCGCCGATGATCTTGCTCCTGCCGGTGGCGAGGTCGATGGTCAGCTTCGTGCCCCGGATGACGTTCTTGCCCTGGCGCAGCACCACCTTGTCGCCCATCAGAATGTTGCGCTTGGCGACCACATAGCGTGCCCAGTCGCCATCCGCGGACTGGTCGTCCTTCGACATGACATGGACATTGCCGGTCGCGACGATTTCCTGGATCTGGGTCTTGCCGCCGGTGCCCTGGGCGTAGCTCGCCTTGAGGCGGTCCGAGCGGAGCTTCATGCCGCCCTGGGTCGCGACCACATTGCCGATGAAGGTCGCCTGATGCTGCTGGTCCTGAACTTCCAGCGAATCGGACTCGATTTCGATGGGCGCGTCGGGATTGGTGGCAAAGCCGCTCAGCGGATCGCGGGGGGCGCCCTCGGCGGCCCGGGCCGGAGCGCCGAAGGCGAAGCTCATGCCGATGAGAAGGGTGGCGCAGGCGATAGCCTGTATCTGGCGAATGGCGCCCTGCCTCGGTGCTCCGGTCATCACTGCTTCCCCTTACCCTCTTGCCCGTAGATTCGAACTTTGACGCGGCCCTGGAAATGGAGCGTCCGGTTGGCATTGTCGGCCGTCATGCTGTCCGCGCGCAACGTGCCGAGCGGCCCATGCCCTTCGACGGGCGTGCTGCTGGAGACGGTGCCTTTGCGGAAATCGACCACGACCGAGGTGCCATGAAACTCGTAGCCCGTGGAGGCGTAGATGTCGATCTTCTGGGTGAGGTCGAGCGTCTGCGTCTCCGTGTCGAGGAGGCCGGTCGCGGAAGAAAGCGAAACCCAGTCTGTGTTGTTCTCGAGCTTCAGGTCCGCCTGCACATTGTCGAGCGTGACATGGTTCGGCTTGCCCGGCGCCTGCGTCGCCGTGTCGGCGGTAAGTACATAGGGGCGCCCCGAGCCGTCGAGGCCGGTCACGCGCGGGCTCACCATGCGCAGGTCGTTGTTCAGCGTCGAAATCTCACGGAAGCTGATGTCGAGCTTGTCATGCGTGTCGAAGGCGCCGGAATAGATGAGCACCGTCGCGAAGAGCGCCGCGGCGCCGAGCGGCAGCGCGATCTTCATCACCGAGACAAAACGGCTGTGATGCGAGACCGGTGGCCGCGCCTGCAATTGGGCCCTGCGCCGTTCTTCGGCGTCGGCCCCGCTCTCGCCGAGCGACTCGCTCATTCCGCTTCGTTCCGCATAAAGAGGAATCCGGTTTTTCCGAGGGGCGTTGCTTCAGGCCCCGTTCCGTCCGGACGGTTTCGGCATCGCTTGGACGAAAGCATGTTCATGTAGAGAGTATGCGCGTAAGGGGCTTCAAGCGTCAACGAAGGCGCGGGTTTGCGCCCCGTTCGCGGCCCGCTCAATGCGCGAAAATATCTTCTTCGGGCCAGCCGGCGAGATCGAGCGAGGCGCGCACCGGCAGGAAGGCAAAGCAGGCCTTGGCGAGCTCGGTGCGGCCCTCGCGGGCGAGCATTCGGTCGAGGATCGCCTTGAGCTCATGCAGATGCGTCACGTCGGAGGCGGCATAGGCGAGCTGGGCTTCGGAAATCTTTTCCGCGCCCCAGTCCGAGCTTTGCTGCTGCTTCGACAGGTCGATGTTGAGGAGCTCCTTGCAGAGATCCTTCAGCCCGTGCCGGTCGGTATAGGTGCGGACCAGCTTCGAGGCGATCTTGGTGCAGTAGATCGGTGTCGTCACGACGCCGAGATATTTCTGCATCACCGCAACGTCGAAGCGCGCGTAATGAAAGATCTTGAGCACGGAAGGGTCGGCCATGAGCGCGCGCAGGTTGGGCGCGTCATAGGTCGAGCGGTCGAGCTGCACGAGATGGGCGTTGCCGTCTCCGGCCGAGAGCTGGACGAGGCAGAGCGGATCGCGATGCGGGTTGAGCCCGAGGGTCTCGCTGTCGACTGCAACGCTCGAACCGAAGCTCAAGCCGGCAGGCAGGTCGCCCTTGTGCAGCGTGATCGCCATAACGCCTCATTTGCTCCGATGGCGCCTTCAAGGCCTGGGCCTTGAAGGCGGCCCCGGCGTTCAGGTCGCCGAGGAGCGAGAGAAAGATGGTGCCCAGGAGAAGACTCGAACTTCCACGCCCTTGCGAGCGCTAGCACCTGAAGCTAGTGCGTCTACCAATTCCGCCACCTGGGCTAACCGGGGGGAGACTTAAATAGCGCGCGAAGGCTTGTCAATGGACCGTGGAGGCCTGGAGCCGATTTCCATGTCTCCGGAACCCTCGCGACACGCGATTGCGGCGTTCCGAAGCCTTTGCCGCGAGCAGGCCATTGGGCTATCAAGGACATATGTGACGGCGCCTGTTCAAAACAGGGCCGAGGCGGATTTGAGGCAGTTGGAGGCGAGAAGAGCGTGGCCGGGACTGGAACTGAACAAAAGCGGGCCGCTCTGCGGCCGGGAAGCCTGATTACCGTATTTGGCGGGTCGGGTTTCATAGGCCGCCATACGATCCAGGCGCTGGCGCGCCGGGGCTACCGCATTCGCGTCGCCGTCCGGCGTCCCAATGAGGCGCTCTTCGTCAAGACGACGGGCGATGTCGGTCAGGTTGAGCCCGTTCAGGCCAATATCCGCGACACGCGCTCCGTCCGGGCCGCCATCGAAGGCGCCGATGCAGTGGTGAACCTCGTCGGCATTCTGCATGAGACGGGGCCGCAGCGCTTCGAAAGCGTGCAGGCCGGTGGCGCCGACCGCATCGCTCGCGAGGCCAAGGCCGCAGGCGTCGGCATTTTCCTCCATGTCTCGGCCATCGGCGCCGACGCGGAGAGCGAGTCGGCCTACGCGCGGACCAAGGCGCTGGGCGAGCAGGCCGTTCGGGCCCAGCTGCCCGATGCGGCGATCCTGCGCCCCTCGATCATCTTTGGACCCGAGGACGACTTTTTCAACCGCTTCGCCGCCACGGCGCGGCTTTCGCCCTTCCTGCCACTCATCGGCGGCGGCAAGACGAAGTTCCAGCCCGTCTATGTGAAGGATGTGGCCGAGGCGATCGTCCGCGCGGTCGAGACAGGCGCGGCCGACGGCAAGGTCTTCGAACTCGGCGGACCTGAAATCGCGACCTTCCGCGAATTGATGGAACTGACGCTGCGCGAGATCGGCCGCAAGCGCATCCTGCTGCCGCTGCCCGTATTTCTTGCGAAGCCGCTGGCCGCGATCCTTCAGCTGCTGCCGAATCCGGCGTTGACCACCGACCAGCTCAAGCTCGTCACGCGCGACAACGTGGTGAGCGAGGCCGCCCAAAAGGAGGGCCGCACGTTCAATGGCCTCGGCATCGCGCCGACGGGCATGGAGGCGATCCTGCCAGCCTATCTCGGACGCTTCCGCCGCCGCGGACAGTTCGAACAGCTTCATGTGACGGAATAAGGCGGCTCAAGGGGCGGGAGGGACCATGAACATAGGCGAGGTTGCGACCCGCTCGGGCGTTCCGGCAAAGACGATCCGCTACTACGAGGATATCGAGCTCATCGAAAGCGCGGAGCGGGCGTCGAACGGCTATCGGTCCTATGGGGAAGATGCCGTTCACACGCTGCGTTTCGTCGCCCGCGCGCGCAATCTCGGCTTCACCGTCGAGGAGTGCCGCGGCCTCATCGCGCTCTATCGCGACAAGGCTCGCGCCAGCGCCGATGTGAAGCGCATCGCCGAAGGCCATATTGCCGAGATCGACAAGAAGATCGAGGAATTGCGGTCCATGCGCGCGACGCTCGCGGATCTCGCAAGCCGCTGTCATGGCGACGACCGGCCCGACTGCCCGATCATCGACGAACTGGCCTCGATGAGCGCGGCGCGCTGCGGGGCTTCTACCAAGTGAGGGCGATGTTCCCACCCAAGGCCTTCGTCCTTTCCCACGTTTAGACTGCGAGATCATGCGTCAGCTTTATCACCTGCTCATTTCCCCGGCCTGCCGCAAGGTGCGCCTCGCGCTCGCCGAAAAGAACGTCGGCTTCGAGCTGATCGAGGAGCGCGACTGGGAGCGTCGGCACGAATTTCTGGCGCTCAATCCCGCAGGCGAAGTGCCTGTGCTGGTCGAGGAAGACGGCTCCGTCATCTCGGGCGGCATGCCCATCTGCGAATATCTGGAAGAGACGGCGCCGGAATTGCCGCTCATCCCCGGCAATGCGACGGAGCGCGCCGAGACTCGCCGCCTCATCGACTGGTTCGACCGCAAATTCGCCATCGAAGTGTCGGATGGATTGATCTTCGAAAAGGTGACGCGCCGTTTCCTCGGTGCTTCCGAAGGCGGCGGTGCGCCCGACATGGGCGTCGTTCGCGCCGCGCTCCACAATCTGCGCTATCACCTCGATTACATTTCCTACCTCATGGAAGAGCGGCGCTGGCTCTCCGGCGAGGAAATGACGCTGGCCGATCTCACTGCCGCCGCGCATCTCTCCTGCCTCGACTATGTGGGCGACGTGCCCTGGACCCAGTTTCCGGGCGCCAAGGACTGGTATGTGCGCATCAAGTCGCGCCCTGCCTTCCGGCAGATTCTCGCCGATCATGTGCCCGGCATGCCGCCGACGAAGCTCTATGCCAATCTCGACTTCTGATCGCTCCGCGACGGCGGAGGGTTTGAAACCCGCGCTCGTTGCGCGTGCGAAGGAAGCAGGCTTCGACGTCATCCGCATCACGCGTCCCGATGCGACGCCGTTGGCCCCGTCGCGTCTGCGCGAGTGGCTTGCCGACGGACGCCACGGTGAGATGGGATGGATGGAAGGCACGGAAGAGCGCCGCGGCCGTCCCGGCATTCTCTGGCCCGATGTGAAAAGCGTCGTCATGCTCGCGATGAATTACGGGCCCGACGAAAATCCGCTTGAGCTGCTCGAACGGCGCGACCGCGCCGCAATTTCTGTCTATGCGAAAAACCGCGACTATCACGACCTCGTCAAATCGCGGCTGAAGCAGGTGGCGCGCTGGCTTGCCGAGACGAGCGGCGCGGAGGTGAAGGTCTTTGTCGACACCGCGCCCGTCATGGAAAAGCCGCTCGCGGAAGCCGCGGGCATCGGCTGGCAGGGCAAGCACACCAATCTCGTCTCCCGCGATTTCGGCTCGTGGCTTTTCATCGGCTCGATCTTCACCACGCTCGAACTCGAAGCCGACGAGGCGCATGAGGATCGTTGCGGCGAATGTCATCGCTGCCTCGACATCTGCCCGACCTCGGCTTTCCCCAAGCCTTACGAGCTCGACGCGCGGCGCTGCATTTCCTATCTCACCATCGAGAACAAGGGTGCGATCCCGCGCGAGTTTCGCAAGGCGATGGGCAACCGTATCTATGGCTGCGACGATTGCCTCGCCGTTTGTCCCTGGAACAAGTTCGCGTCGGAAGCGCGTGAAGCAGCTTTCCATGCGCGGGATGAATTGCGTGCGCCTCGCCTGGTCGATCTCATCGGGCTCGGCGACACGGCGTTTCGCGCGCTTTTTTCAGGCTCGCCCATCAAGCGCGTCGGACGCGATCGCTTCATCCGCAATGTGCTGATCGCCATCGCCAATTCGGGCGATGTGGATTTCCTGCCGCTCGTGCGCGAACGCCTCGGCGACGACGCGCCTCTCGTTCGCGCCATGGCGGTCTGGGCGCTCAATGCGCTCGCGCCCGACGAAGCGAGGGGACTTGCCGCCGATGCGCTCTCGCGGGAAGAAGATGAGGGCGTGAAAGAAGAGTGGCGCTATTGCGCGGGTTTGCCCGATTTATCGAGCAGCGCCTGAGCCGCCGCTGCAGCGGGATCGGAGGCACGGCCGGTTTGTTTCGCGAAGCGGATGACGGTCAGCCAGTCCGCCTTCGCGCCGGAGAGATTGCCGATCTCGGCCCGCATGCGTCCGCGTTCTAGCAACGCTTCGAGATTATGCGGCGCGAGCGACACCGCGCGCTCCGCATCCGCAAGCGCCGGTTTCGGGTGCCCGAGATTGCGCAGGGCGGTCGCGCGTAGCGTGAGCGCCGCAGCGAGCGACGGGTTTTCGGCCAGTGCCTCGCCCGTGTCGAGGCGCACACCGTCCCAATCCTTTTGCAGGGCCCGAAGCCGTGCCCGGGCGAGGAAGAGTTCCGGCTCATGCGGTAGGAGTGCGAGCGCCGAGTCATAGGCCGCCCGCGCCTTGCCGAGATTGCCGGCGACCTCCCAGGCGTTCCCTGCCTGCCCATAGATTTCAGCGCGGGTCTCTACGGGGGCGTCCGTCATGCCATCGGCGAGTTCCTGAAAGCGGGCCGCAGCCTCATCCAGCTCGCCCAGCGCCGATAGCGCCAGCGCCTCGCAATGAAGCGCGGCCTGTCCACCATCCGCCGCTTTCCAGTCCCGCGCATAGGCGAGTGCCTTGGCGGGTTCGCGATCGGTCAGTCCCACGCAAGTGACATAATCATGCGGTTCTCCCGGCTTGGCGGGTTCCGCCGCTTCGGAAGGCGCGGCAAGCCCAAGCGCGGCGAGAAGGGCGAAAAGGGGGAGGCTTTGTCTGGCGATCATCATGGGCGATAACCTTCCCGAGGCGCGGGCGCATTGCAAGTCAATAGCCCGTAATAGAGCAGCCAATAATCGGGAGCCATTGTGAAGGAAACGGGGAAGCGGCTTTTCTGCTTCGGGCTCGGCTTCAGCGCCGAGGTGCTGGCGCGACGTCTCCGCGAGCGGGGTTTTGCCGTCGCCGGTACTTGCCGGAGTGAGGAAAAGGCGGCGGCGCTCATCGCGCGGGGCTTCGAGATGCACCTCTTCGACGGGGAGCGTCCGCTTGCCGATCCTGCGGCTGCGCTTGGCGGCACGACCCATCTTCTCCTTTCCGTCCCACCGGGCGAGGCGGGCGATCCGGTTTTCGCCGCCCATGCGCGGGACATAGTGGCGTTGGCGCCCGGTCTCGATTGGGTGGGCTATCTCTCGACGACAGGCGTCTACGGCGATCGCGGCGGCGATCGGGTGACGGAAGAGACGCCGCTAGCGCCATCGACGGAGCGGGGGCGCCGTCGGCTTGCAGCCGAGGAAGCATGGGCGAAACTTGCCGCCGAGGCGGGACTTCCGCTCCACATCTTTCGGCTCGCCGGCATTTACGGTCCGGGCCGCAACCAGATCCGAAGCCTTCTCGACGGCACGGCGAAGCGTATCGTGAAGGAGGGGCAGGTCTTTTCGCGCATTCATGTTGACGACATTGCTGCCGTGCTCGAAGCCTCGATCGCGCAGCCCAATCCGGGTGCAGCCTATAATGTCTGCGACGACGAGCCCGCCCCGCCGCAGGAGGTCGTGGCCTATGCGGCCAGCCTTCTGGGTTGCGCAGCCCCGCCCGAAATCGCTTTCGAGAAGGCGGAATTATCGCCCATGGCGCGAAGTTTCTATGCGGAATCGAAGCGCGTCTCAAACCGGCGCATCCGCGAGGAACTTGGCGTGGCGTTGAAATACCCCACCTATCGCGAGGGGTTGGCGGCACTTCTCGAAATCGAGACAAACTGACGCGGGCGGCATTGATCTGGCTCAGGGAGCCGCGCGTGTCTTTGGGCTAGTCTGTTTTTATACAAGGGAGATTGTTGAATGACTCACTACCACGCCGCCGTCTGGATCGACCACCATGAAGCCCGCATCGTTTCCTTTAATCCGGACGAGCATGCGACGGCCACGTTGCAGCATCACCAGGCCGTAAAGCACACGCAGCACAGCGCCGGAAAGTCGCGCAACTGGCGCGCTCCGGAAGACCCGGCCTATTATGAAGAAGTTGCCAAGTCGCTGGATGGCTTCGGCGAAGTCCTGATCGTCGGTCCGGCCAATGCGAAATTCGCGTTCCTGAAGCATCTTCAGGCGAAACATCCGGCGCTCGCCACCAAGGTTGTCGGCATCGAAACGGTCGACCATCCGACCGATGGCGAGTTGACCAACTACGCCCGCGCCTATTTTCACAAGAAAGACCGCACGCTGCCGCAGCTCTGAGCAAGGCAGTTCGGTATTCCGACGCGAGAGGCAATCCGGTTGGATTGCCTCTTTCGTTTTGCGGTGGAAGAAGTCAGCGCGCCTCGATTTCAGCGAGCAGTGTTTCAATCGTCTGCGTCAGCCGCGCGATGTCCTCAGGCGTCGAGAGGCGATGATCGCCTGCCTTTGTCAGCGTGATGGCGACATCGTTCGATTCCAGCGTCTCGACGAGGCGCATGGCGTGTTTCCACGGCACGTCGGGATCGGCCATGCCCTGCAAAATGCGGATGGGAGCCTTGATCGGAATGGGTTTGCCGAGCAGGAGATGGTTTCGTCCCTCCTCGATCAGCTTCATCGTGATCTCATAGGGCTCTTCGCCATATTCGGACGGACGGCGATAAACGCCGTCGCGCAGCAATATCTCGCACACCTCGTCCGAGAAGTTCTTCCACATCAACTCCTCGGTGAAGTCCGGCGCAGGCGCGATGAGGATGAGCGCCTTGACGCGCTCTGGACGTGCGAGCGCCGCGAGCAGCGCTATCCATCCGCCCATGCTCGATCCGACGAGAATCTGCGGCCCTTCTGCCAGCGCATCGATGGCGGCGAGCGCGTCCTCGCGCCAGCGGCCGATGGTTGCCTCGCTGAAATCGCCGGATGACGCCCCGTGTGCGAAATAGTCGAAGCGCAGGAAGTTGCGGCGCGCGGCCCTGGCCCATTCGGCTAGCGCCCCGGCCTTTGTGCCCGTCATGTCGGATTTGAAGCCGCCGAGCCATGTGAGGCCGGTCGGGCCTGCGGGTGTGGCCGGCTTCTCGATCCGGTAGGCGAGGCTTTCGCCATCGGGACGGGCGAACTTGCGGGGGTCTGGGCTGTCGGTCATTGTCTGTTATGTATGGCGGTGTTGGTCGGGTCGACCGGCAGAACATACATCAGGCAGAGACGAGCCGTGCCCATTTCATTCGAAAACCTGTCGCCGCGTCCCGCGATCCTTCAAGTGATTCCGTCGCTCAATATCGGCGGGGCGGAGCGCACGACAATCGACATGGCCCGGGCCATCGTGGCGGCGGGCGGGCGCGCCGTCGTCGCGAGTTCGGGCGGGCGGCTGCTCGAAGAGCTCCTCGCTGCGGGCGGCGAGCATGTGGACATGGATGTTCACTCCAAGAACCCGATCATCATGGCGCTCAACGTCGAGCGGCTGACGCGGCTTGCGACCCGCGAGAAGATCGACCTCATTCATGCGCGGAGCCGCGCACCGGCATGGAGCGCGCTGGCCGCCGCCCATCGCCTCGGCCTCCCCTTCGTCACGACCTATCATTCCAAGGTGCATGAAGCGCCGC
>Ga0255338_1001862_pt1 | contig 35879 bp, 32 predicted proteins | sample MeOH1_35cm_T4_19_FD_203715 | JGI IMG/M metagenome (GOLD analysis project Ga0255338, IMG submission 203715) | Sandy soil microbial communities from University of British Columbia, Vancouver, Canada - MeOH1_35cm_T4_195 | ecosystem: Engineered > Artificial ecosystem > Sand microcosm > Unclassified ...
GCCTATAATTGGGTCGTTGCTGGGGTTCAGCCAGACACACTGAAAGTTAAAAAAGGGCCTGTGGCTCAGTTGGGAGAGCGCCGCGTTCGCATCGCGGAGGTCAGGGGTTCGAATCCCCTCAGGTCCATACTAATACCACGTTCTACCGCGCGACTCGGGCGGTATCCACGTTCAACCCCGTCACGTCCCGTGTACGATCACAGGATGACGGGGTTTTTTCATGTTACTGTCGGAAATCGTTGAGGATTACCTGAACCACTGCCGTGTGGAACGAGGGCTGACCACGCGGACCTGCAAGACCTTCGGAAGCTGGCTGCGCTTCTACGGGAAGTGGCTCGCCGCCACGGGCTATGACCGCGCCTCCCTCGGGGAACTCAACCCCACCACCCTCAAACGCTACCTCTACCACCTGGCGAGCCTGAAGTATCGCCCGCGCACGATCCGCGCGGCGTTCGCGGCCCTGCGGGGTCTCTGCGACTACCTGAAGGCGCAGGGAGCGCTCGCCGAGAACCCTGTCCGCTCGGTGACCATGCCGAAGCTGGATGCGGCACGGCGCGAGTTGGTATCCGACGATGAAGTGCGGGCGCTGCTAACGGCTTGCGAGCGACTGGCTGATCCCGTCAAGGCGGCACGGGCACGCGGGATGTTCGCCGTCCTCTGCTACGCGGCCTTGCGGCGGCAGGAATTGCTCGACTTGAAGCTCGACGACGTGCACCTGAAGGAGCGGTGCGTGGTCGTGCGGCAGGGAAAGGGTAAGAAGGCGCGCACGGTCTACCCGCACTCCGACTGCCTGGACGCCCTGCGGCAGTGGCTGGCGCTCCGCCCCCGTGACTGCAAGCACGATTGGCTCTGGGCCTTTGACCGCAACCGCCGCATCCACGACAGGGGCCTCAACACGCTGCTGGCGGAGGTGAAGGCGATTGCGGGCCTCGCAGACCACACCAACATCCTGCCCCATAGCCTCAGGCACAACTGTGCCACGCGCTATCTGAGGGCAGGAGCCGACATCCGCGCTATCCAGGCGATGCTGGGCCACTCGCAGCTCGAAACGACGGCCATCTACCTGCACACCGACGAGGCGCGCCAGAGGGAGATTTCCAATCTGGGTGGTCTGGAGCCGTCGCGCAGGAACTCTAAGCCCGAAAGGCGACGGCGGGGGCGCGGTGGTAGCGGGAACGGAGACAGGACGCGCAAGTCGGAGCGTGGAGAGTAGTCCGAAGGCGACCCGACGAGGCTATATTGCGGCCTTCGCCTTAGCTTCGAACCGTCCAACGCTTTATCAGCAACCAAGTGACCACTTCTGGCTCACACCCTGTCGAGACACAATGCGATGCGGCTGGGCAACCAACTAACTGGTTGCCCACGCCCGACAGGGGCCAGACCGTGGAAGCGACCCAGACACAGAGCGAGCAGGAAGGCCAGGTTGTTTCTGCGCCGTCCGACTTTCTGGAGGCACTCCTCTCGAACCTCGCGCGGGAGTTGAACAGACTGTGGAAGATCGGCGCACTGACGGACGACTGGTTCCTCGATGCTGACTACAATCACCTCTGCAGGCTGCACGCGAGGCTTTGGGCTGCCATCAGCCGTTCGGTACCCGTGAGATACATCACGAACATCGAGCGAAAGCTCGTCACGTCCTTCGTCCCCGACCTATGCGTTACGGAAATGGAAGCGGACGTGGAGCGAGTCGTCGCCGTAATCGAGTACGAGAGTACGAACTCGTCCGACGCGAGACTCTGGGCCAAGGACGTGCGATACTTCTCAAAGGTGATCCAGGCACAGGCAGCGAGCACGGCTGAGCTGCCTGCCTGGTGGATCATCATCTCGACACTGCCCGACCGTCAGGTGAAGTCGAAGCCATGGCACGGCTTCGACTCGCAGGATTTGCAACCAGACAAACAGGACCGCAAGCTCAACAAGAAGACGCGCGACAACGATCCCCTCGCGTTCTACCGAGACACGCTTGAGGAGCGGCTGCGCGACGCTTGGCTGCTGGTCGAGGAGAATGGCTTGGCAGCTAAGTGCCATCTGGTCTGGGTAAACCTGCTGCCTGATCGGTTGCAGGTCCTGCATGTGGACGGGAACCCCAGTACCGAGCGTGAACCTCTTCTCTTCTGGCCCGAAGTTCGCTCAGGCGGATCATAGGCTTCACGCAGGCGGTGCCGTCTCCTACTTCCAGCTTCCTGCACCCTACGTGCTTCGTGCCTAACGGGTCGGAACAGGACGGCGAGACGTTGACATTGTCCCAGCCCATCGTGCGTTATTGAGAGGTCGAAGAGGTTCGGCGAGGCTCAACCGTGACAGTATAGTTATTCCTTACTGTCGAGAAGGAGCGACAGCAGCGCCTAGTGTTCCCGAAGCGGCGGCTACTCGTCACAGTAGCCGCCGCAGTACATCTCGTCCTCACCCCAGCCAGCCGAGGCCAGCGCGTCGGCATCGTCCGAGAGGTCCCGCACGTTGTAGGGGAATCCGTCCTCGTCGTCCTCGGGCTGGGGCCGTTCGTCGTGCTCATACGATGGCTCCTCGCACTGCGCCAACTCATGACGGTCTTCCCAGTAGCTGTCCAAACAGCGGTCCTCGCCCATGGTGTCCTCCTCGTCTCGGATAATGCCGAGAGGATAGGGTTGGCAGCAGCGCGATTAAGGAAGCAGGAAGCTTGAGCAGGGCTGTGGTATTCCCAGAGGGTTAGGGAGGCAGCAGTAGGCATGGCAGAACTGAACATCACCTCGGACGTAGCCAGTAAGCTCATTGACAAGGTGAGCGACGCGTTGGGCGGCGTGCTCGCCCCATGGCAGACGAAGCGAATGGCGGATGCGGAGGGTAGAGCGGCCATCATCCGCGCGCAGGCCGACGCGCAGGTAAGGCAGATACAAGCCGTCGCTGATATCGAGGCGGGCGATTTGCAGCGGCGAGCAGCTCTGCGCTGGGTGGCGGAAGAAACCCGCCATCAGGCCAATATGGAGTCCATTACAGCCCAGGCCATCCCCTTGTTAGGCGAAGAGGCCAAACCCGAGGGGATGAATGACGATTGGATGTCACTGTTCCTGCACGAGTGCCGCCACACTTCCGAAGCCGAGATGCAGGCGTTATGGGCCAAAGTCCTAGCAGGCGAGGCTAATTCCCCAGGATCGTTCTCCAAGCGAACCCTGACCACTCTTGCCGCGTTAAGTCAGCAGGAGGCGCGGTGGTTCAGCACTCTGTGCTGCTTTATAGTGGTGATCAATGACTCTTGGAGTTCTGAAGCTCAGCCTATCGTTCTTGCGTTGGATGATGCCCTCTATCAGATAGAGGGCATGGATTTCACGTTGGTCTCGGGCCTAAGTGCTGCGGGCCTGATCACTTACACGGTCGGTGGCTACTCCAACTACTTCGTCGGGAGTCATGGAGTGCAGTGCACATACTTTGAAGGGGAATTCACACTAAACCCTGCCCTGGAATCGGGAGGGTCATACCTCCCTATGGGGGAAGTGATCCTTTCGCCAGTAGGGCAGGAGTTGGCGCGTATCTGCAAGGGATCCCCCGTCAGTGGCTTCATGGATTATCTGCGTAGCGCATGGCGGGACGAGGGATTTGCAATGGAGATCACTCGCATCGCGCCTCCGCCTGAACCAATCGTCGACGATAGTTCTGAATACGAACTCGACTACTGATCAATACGCGAGAACTGGGTTTCCCATAATGAGCATGACCTGGAAAGCTCTGCATGGATGCTGAGCACAGGTCAGCAGGGGCAAAGTCACTGCTGGGTCACAGACCCAGCAGTAGGCTCCAGCGGAGGAAGCTGACTTAGGTCCAGCGGCAAAGCCTCGTCGAACCAGAGCTGCTCGCTATTGGGAACCTCATCTATGGGTTTGGAGCGTGCGGAGGACGCGGCGGTCTTACGGGAAGGCGCAGGTATGGCTCGATGCGGTATCGTATCGAGCGCGAGGTTGAGAACGGGATCGTTCACCTTCCTGATGCTCTCCACGACCTGGTGTGCCGCCGTGCGCACACTCTGGTCTCGATGAGCCAGATACGGCTCAATACAACGTAGCAAGCAAGCCATTGGTGCTGTAAAGGGGGACTTCAGTATTGCGGCTACCAGGCAGTCGATAGCATCTGGCAGGCTCGGTGCGATCTTCAGAAGATTCCGCATCTGACTCTCGCTTAACTCCAGGAGAGTCTCCTCGGACGAGCACGCCACTCCGTAAGCCCACGCCTGCCACTCTCCGAGTTGGGGTCGCTGGGCCAGCTTCGAGATTGCGCGCTTGAGCGCCATGTGTCGCCGCCCATACCCCTCATCATCCCAGAGGCGACGGAGTGCTTCTAGGCCGACTAGGAGTTGATCCTCAACCTCAAAGCTATCCATAATCGCGAAGCCCCACCAGCGATGAAAGTCCTGGCTGGTGAGAAAGCGTACTTTTGCCACGTTGATGTTCAGGCCAAAGCGGTGAAGCTCCATCGAAGCGCGGAAGACCAGTTCCTCACAGGTGGCCTGATCAGGGCAGGCAAGCACCATGTCGTCGGCAAAGCGCATGAAGCTCGCCTCTCGCTCCTGCGCCAAGCGGCGCATCGTGGCGTCGAAAGGTGTGAGATAGAAGTTTGCCAACACACGCGAGCAGTCACCGACCACGTCCATCGGTAGACCCTTCGTGGTCGGGGCGTACTGGTTCAACTCCCTATTCCAGTTGGAGAGAAAGAACGAGAGGACTTCAATCGCTAGGCTACTGCCTCGCACCTGGCTGCGGACTGCGCGAATCAGACGCGGTAGGTCGATGGTGTCGTAAAAGTTAGCTACATCGAGCATGGCGAAGCAGCTATCGGACGGGGCATGCTCGAACTTGGCCGCCAGCAGCTTCCAGTATTGGCACCAGTTCTCCATCCAAGCCCACCGATTGTATGATGAGATAGGGATTGATACGCCGAGATCGAACAGGTCGTCGTTTACGGGCTCGCTCATCGGCGGCGTAGACCGCGCGGAGTTGATGGACGCTCGCGCATGCTGCGCCTCGAAGTCGCGTCGTTTCCCGCCAAGCGACCAGCCCCCGTAGGTGTCCTCAACCGCCAGCTCCGCAAGCTGCTCGTCGAACGCGCGGACGCATCCAAAATAGACGGCAAAGTCCTGGTACGAGAGCACGGGGATGAAGCGCGCGACCCCCATGCCTTTCGGAGACGAGAGATAGCCGTGGATCGGACGCGGTGCGTAGGCACCTTTGGCCACGTCTGTCTCCAACTGCTTCAGCGTCTCCTGCCGCTGCCGATACTGTTCGCGTGGCCCCAGCCTTACGACGCACTTGTTGAACATGTGGTCCCACAGGCTCGACTGTACGCGCGGGTCGAAGATCAACGATGCTGCAGCTTGTTCGTCAACCACCACACCCTCCTCGCACCCCTATCTAACAACCGTCCGCTGTCACTTTGAACGGGGGCAAGAAGCCAGCATAGCGTTCGGCTACAATCTCAGCAAGGCCACGTCAGGTTAGTCCTCATCAGGCAGCATCAACGTCAAGCAAGGTGACCCATCATCATTCGGGCCGCACACCAGCTTGTAGGTCCGCATCGAGCCCCACTCGCCTTCTCCGCGCCCATCCGCAGGCTCAGGGTCGCCTGACAAGCTCAGGACCAGGTCGAACACGACCTCTGTCGCCTTTGCTCCAGCCTGGCGCACCGCAATCCTGGCCATCCAGAGCAGATCGTGAGCCCGCCCGCGCACGTCCTGCCAACCCTGTGCCCAGGTGGGGATGTCGTTCAGGTCGGCCCAGACCGCAGCGGTCACCGCCACGGGCCACCTGAACCCGCCCATGAAGCCAGTCTGGGCTGACGCCCACTCGGTTAGGTCCACGAGGGTGCCATCGGCGATGGCCTCGGAGCGGGTGTAGGTATGGATCGGCTCGCCAAAGAGTTCGTGCATCTTCCGCCCTCCTCGGGCGGGGAAGGCCCCACCCCAAACTCGTGTACGGGCGCGGCAGGTCCGCACCTCTGCACGGCTTAGCGCCAGCGCTATCGGCGTTAAGGAACGGCGCAGCGCCAACTGCGGGCGATCACAAAGCGCTATCTTCGCTTCGCTCCCACGCCGCTCGCTCTTGCTCCCAGCCGCCCTTGACGTAGGCTGCGGAGCCATAGGCGGGTTGCTCTTCGGTGTCCCGCTCGGGGTTGGGCAGTACGCTGAGGTCGGTGTAGAGCGCACAGAGGTTCTCGATATCGTCAATGTGCTCGGAGCCCTGCTGCCAGGACACGAAGCGCCGTCCGTCCTCCGCTTCCGCGCACGGGTAGTAGCGGTCACGGATGATCTCGCCGCGCAGGTTGGTCACATCCGCCGTCTCGGGGGTGCAACCGACGACTTCCGCCCACACGTAGGGGAACCAACACCAGCCCATCTAGGCACCTCCGCTTCTGATAGGGGGTGGTTGGGCGGGGTTAAGGAGCGCTACGAGAGCTGAGCGGGAGGGCCGCTTCCCTGCCCAGCTCTACGCCACTGATAGTCAATCAAGAGAAGCACAAAAGGCCGCATGCTCGGCGTCCGTGCGGCCTTTGGCGCGGAAATACAGCCGCTCGATCTCGACCCCGCGCGGCACGTCCCAGCCCGACTCGATGCGGCGATGCGCATTCAGCCGCTCCACGGCTGACAGGAAGGCAGCGCGCTGGGAGGCGGTGTCGAGGAGTTGGGAGTAATGCTCGACCTGTTGGTGTTGAATCTGCCAGGCATCGTCAAGGCTGAGGGTGAGGAAACCGTCGAAGATCGACATCGCTGCATGCTCCTTTCGGGGATGCAGGAATACGGCGAGGCTCTGCACAGTTAAGGAGGGGGCGGAAACCGTTCTCCGCCCCCTCCCGCCTCATGCGGTGGCAAGCGCTGGAGAGGATGTTTCATCCCGCTCGGTCGGCTCCGCATCGTCTCCGCTGACGCCGAGGATGAAGTCGGCGGCACGCTGTGCGCGGCCTGCGGCCCATACCGCCATTTTGATGTCGTTCTTCAGCACCTTTAACCAGCTTGCCACGTAAGCGGCGCTGTTGTCGCGGGTGCTGTCGATGCCCGCGTGATTGCAGAGGAACGCGGCGCAGAATTCCGCTACCAGCTCTTCGCGGCTGTAGTCCTCGGACCCGAAGAAGTTGCTGCGCGTCACCTCTTCACGATTGAGGCGAGAAGCGTGCCCCGTGCTGTGCGCCAGCTCGTGGTAGAGCGTGGAGTAGTAAGCTTCAACCCTGCCGAACCGCTCGCGGTCGGGCATTCCGACCAGATCGGTGGAGGGGCGATACCACGCACCCTGCTGCCCGAGCTGGATGGTGGGCCGCTGCGGCATGTTGGCAACGATGGCTTCCGCCGCGTCGATGGGGCTGTGGTTGGCGGTGGGAATCAAGTCCGAGAGGGGCCTGAGCTTCAGACCGTCGGCCTGCTGCACGTTGAAGACCGAGTAGTAGCGTAGCATCGGTACGCGGTCGGTCACCTCTCCCGTGGCTTCGTCCCGCACCTCCCAGAACTTCCAGAACACCACAGGGCGGGACTTCTCCCCCTTGCGGACCTTTCCGTCCAACCGCTTAATCGCATTCCAGGTCAGCCAACGGGGATCGCCAAACCCCGAGCACCCCAGGACGAGCGAGTTGATGCCCTTGTAAGGTCGATGGGTCTCGCCGTTCATCGGAACGGTACCCGTCCAGGGCTTCTGCCACGGCACCACACCACGCTGGAGCGTGTCAATGATGACGGTGGCGACCTTCTCATATGCGGCGGCGCTGCTCATTTCCTATCCCTCCAGAATTCGAGTGATGGGGGGATAGGGGAGAGTTAGCTCAAGTTAAGGAACGGTTACACACAGCGAGTTGGCACGGGTCTTGCCTCTTCAGGTGAAGTGGCGTATAGCGGAGGTGGGGGATCGGACGCGACCTCCTCCGAGCCTTTAGCTCAGGTGTGGACCCGTGGGCCTCGCGTAACCCTTCGACGCGGTTGCCCGTTGCTATCTTTATGAATCAGTCATTGCTTAACCCTTGCGAGGCGTGCTCTCATCGGATTTCCGAAGCTGCGCTTGCTTGCCCGCAGTGCGGCCACCCCAAGGCAGGAACCGAACGAGAGCGTCGGATGGGGCTCTACCTTCCCATCGCGCTTACTTTCTTCATGTTGAACGACGCGATGTCGAAGCTGTTCCTGGACTACTGGAATATGCATCCTTCGCAAAAGGCCTTCTTTGTGATGGTTGATGCCGTGTTGCTAATGCTCGGTATGTGGTCGATCTATTATCTGATCGGCCTCTGCACGGCTCCACGGACGCCGCACAAGTCGAAAGAGGATCAGGCACAACCTTTGGATGCGCCTGCCCGAGCGGAGAGCTACAACTCCGTAGACGAAGCTTGTCAAGTGACCCGTAGAGATGGGGTGGCCGCCAGCGAAACCTGCCCCACTTGAACTTTGCCGCCGCAGGTTGGTAAACACTGGCCACTGCATGGGTTTTTCGTCAGTGCAGAGAAAGCAGGAGCGAGACTTACGTATCGCTCCTGCGCACGCATCAGATTGCGGGCACAGCTCCACTCAGTGAGGCGGCTTCAAGGGCAAGCTGGTGCTTGCAGCGGATTCCCGCCTCGCGGCAGCGGTATTCGTGGTCTGGACAACTGCAATCGAAGCGGGTGACCTCGTAAACCTCTCCGCTCGCGCTCTGCACCCAGAAGAACCGCCTGCCCTCATCAGGGACGATCAGGTACTGGTCCAGCTCGGACTCTGCGCGGGCCGCACGCTTGTCCTCCTGCCGTTGAAGCAGTGCTGCCCTCTGTTTCGGGTCCGCTGAATGGTAGACGACATAGAACCGCCGCTCGCCCTTGGCGCGGGGACTTTCGTAGACCAGCACCCCATCCCACTGTGCATTGGCCCTGAGCGCTGCCGCAAAGGACTCTGCGTGAGCCTCGGTAAGTAGTTTCGTTCGGAACTGGGCTCCAGCTCGGCTCAGCATCTCCATCGGTCAGTCCTCCTGCTCCTCGTTGTCTTCCTCGGAGAGTGCTTCTGCCTGCTGTGCGATCCACTCCCCGTATTCCGCGTGTCGCAGGGTCTCGTCCCAGTAACGGGTCTCCTCCGCTTGCTCGTCGTGCGTGGGGGAGGCGGGGAAGGTGTTGCTCATCGGCTTGGCTCCTCGGATCGTTTTCGTCACAGGAATACCGCGCGAGAGGAGCAGGTTAAGGAACGGCAGGCGGGCAATTGAGCCGAAGGATTGCCATCTGAACATGGAAGGAGCTGGCCGATCAGCCCAGGGAACCACCCGTGTGCGCTCCGTTCCTCGGCTAAGATGCCATCCCGTCAGCCTTCTTCCTCGTCCGTCTCAGCCTCGTCTGCGAGTGCCTGGGCGCGCTGCTCAAGCCACTCCGCACATTCGTGACGGCGGTCCTCGGCCTCCCAATAGGCGACTTCTGCGCCGCTGGTCCGTTCTTGGGTGCGGTACTCGTGCATCTCGCTCTCCTCGTGCTCGTTTAGTTCTGCTGAGAGGAAAGCATTCAATGTCGGCAGGTTAAGGAACGCTTGGCGGCCAATCTAGCGGAATACAGAATCACGCGGATGTGACAGAGGAATACGGGTCACCGCTGGACGGCCCTGCGATCCGTCACGAGCAGGTGCAGAGGGGGCAATCAGGCGTGAGAGGTCGTGAGACACTGGACCTGGCGTATCGAGCCACTTCGTACGTGGCCTCGGAACCAGGTGGACAGGAGATCAGGATACGCGTAGGCGAGGAATCCCCCGATCTGAACTCCCTCCTGCAAGCGCACGGCGTCACTTCCTGCGCCTTCCTTACTCCCTGCAATCCCCGCTCGGAGCCGCTGTCCGACGGAGTGAACGCCGCGCGCTTGGCGGCGCTGCGTGCCGAGATGGAGGCGCGGGGCTTTCCCTATTGGGAGGGAATGGGGGTCGGCGAGGGGACAGGCTGGCCGCCCGAGCCAAGCTTGCTGGTCTTTGGCATCTCCCGCAGCGAAGCCATCGAGATGGCTGTCCGTTACGAGCAGTATGCCTTCGTCTTCGGAGAGCTTGGTGGGTGTGCCGAACTGGTCTGGACCCAGGTAGCGCCCACGGCGGGTTGATTGACGGATCAAGAGGAAGCAGGTATCCGATGTTCCAGCTACGCGAGCAGCTCATCACCGACTTTGCGGAGTATATCCAGAGCTTCCTCAAGGTCCGCGACGAGGGGATCAGGGAGTGGGTCGAGTCCGAGTTGAACGCAGGCGCGCTCTGGCCTGAGCCACTCCTCGCACTCAACCCCACCTTCCGCCAAGGACCACTGGTGGATGAGCTGGTCGAGCAGAAGTTCCTCCATCCGCAGTGCGGCGCTATCTTTCGGCGCGGGAAGACCGAAGCCACGCCCACGGGCGTTCCGCTCCGCCTGTTCCGCCACCAGGAGCAGGCGCTCCACAAGGCCCAGGCAGGCCGCAACTACGTACTCACGACGGGGACGGGTTCGGGGAAGAGCCTCAGCTACATCCTCCCCATCGTGGATCGGGTCCTCAAGGAAGGAACGGGGAAGGGCGTCCGCGCGGTGGTCGTCTACCCAATGAACGCGCTGGCGAACTCGCAACTCGGCGAGTTGGAGAAGTACCTCAGCGTGTCAGGCGGCAAGCCTCCCGTATCGTTCGCTCGCTACACAGGTCAGGAGAAGATGGCCGAGCGCGACCAGATCACGCAGAACCCGCCCGACATCATTCTCACGAACTTCATGATGCTGGAGCTAATGCTCTCGCGTCCGTACGAGAAGGCGCTCATCGACGCCATGAGCGATCTGAAGTTCCTGGTCCTGGATGAGCTGCACACTTATCGCGGGCGGCAGGGCGCGGACGTAGCGCTCCTGATCCGCCGCCTCCGCGAACGGACGGGCGCGCCCCACATGCAGTGTGTGGGCACCTCGGCAACGATGGCAACCGAGGGCACCTCTGCTGCGCGCCGCCAGGCCGTGGCCTCGGTCGCCGCCAAGCTCTTCGGCGACGAGGTCAGCAGCGAAGACGTCATTAGCGAGACGCTCGTACGTCTCTCCGCTGAGCTGGACCTCTCTTCAACCGCCGCAGTCGAGGCGCTTCGGAGTTCCCTTGGTAAGCCTGTGACCACTAGTGTTCAGGGGTTCCGTGAGCATCCACTGACCCGCTGGCTCGAAGGGACGGTGGGCCTGACCCGCAATGACGAGGGGGAGTTGGTCAGGGCACAACCTTCCGCGCTGAAGGGTCCTGAGGGCGTAGCGGGACGGCTCGCGCAGGACGTGGATGTCTCTATCGAACAGGCCGAGCGGGCGATCCAGGATCATCTCCTAGCAGCTTCCCGCCTGGACCCCGACCCGATCACAGGAATGCGGCCCTTCGCATTTCGCCTCCACCAGTTCCTTTCACCTGGGGTCGGCATCTTTGCCACGATTGCGGAGGCGGACGAGCGCTTCCTAAGCCTGGATGGCCAGCGAACGGCCCCCGATAACCCCTCGCGCGTGTTGTTTCCCCTGGCGTTCTGCCGTTCGTGCGGCCAGCACTACTATCTGGTGACGCGGGGCACGGACGAGGGGGGGACCGCGACCGTGGTGCCGCGCCGCCTCTCCGAAACCGCTGCCCAGGACGACACGGTGGCGGGCTTCCTTTTCCTGCCAGACGAGAAAGGCTTCCCCGATCTGGATTCCCTGGTGCCCGAGGACTGGATGGAAGAGAGCAAGGGCGGGCCGAGGGTCAAGAAAGCCAAGAAGAAGTGTCTCCCCACACGGCTGCAGGTCTCCGCGAATGGGGCCGTCGGGGCAGGGACCGACGCCTGGTTCCTGGAGTCGCCGTTCTGCCTCTGTGTGCAGTGCCGAGAGAGCTTCAGCCCGAGAGAGGGTGATATCAGCAAGCTCTCTGTGCTGGGCCTACAAGGCCGAAGCACGGCGACCACGACCCTCAGCCTGAGCACGCTCGCCTACTTGCGTTTGAGTGACGAAGTCTCAGAAGGCGCGCGAAAGCTTCTCTCCTTCACGGACAACCGCCAGGATGCTTCGCTCCAGGCGGGGCATCTTAACGACTTCGTGGAAGTCGGCACGCTGCGCTCCGCGATCTACGCCGCCGCGAAGACGTACGGCAGCGAGGGCATCCCGCACGACGAGATCACGCTGGAAGTGGAGCGGCAACTCGGGCTAGAGCAGGACGAGTACGCCGCGCAGCCCAGTAACCTTCCGTCGCAGCTCAACGCGCGGCGGAAAGCACTCCGTGACGTGTTCGGCTACCGCGTGTACCGCGACCTGCGGCGCGGCTGGCGGATCAACGCGCCGAATCTGGAGCAGGTCGGGCTTCTGAAGATCGAGTACCCCGACCTCTCTTTCATCTGCGCGTCGGAATCGTACTGGCAGGGCACTCACCAGGCGCTGTTGCAGGCCAGTCCCCAGGTGCGCGAGGCGATCTGCAGGAACCTGCTGGAGCGGCTGCGGAAGCGGCTGGCGATCAGGGTTCGCTATCTCACTGCCGATGACCAGGAAGTCATCCGCAACGCCAGCCTCAGCCTGCTCAAAGAGCCGTGGGGGCTTTCAGAGGACGAGGCGAGCCGCCTCGATCCTGCTGCTTACGCGTGGCTCATTCCTTCCCACAGCAGCGATGAGCGCTCCGACCTGCTCCTCACTCCAAGGAGCGCGTTCGCGCACTTTCTGCGCCAGCCCACCACCTTCAAAGGTAAGGTCACGGGTCTGAAGTCCGACGATCTGATGAAGATCACGGAGAACCTGCTCAGCATTCTCGGGGGAGAAGCGGCTCTGGTGTCCGTGGTTCACCCGCGCAAGGGCGAGACGGCTTACCAGCTCAATGCCGAAGCCTTCCGCTGGGTGGCAATCGAGCCGTCGGACGAGCATCGACGCACCCACAACGCCTTCTTCGAGCGTTTCTATCGCGAGCGGGCGGCGCAGCTCAAGGGGATGTACGCCCGCGAGCACACAGCGCAGGTGCCGTCCGACGAACGCGAGCGGCGTGAGGGGGACTTCCGCGCGGGACGGCTACCGATCCTCTTCTGCTCCCCGACGATGGAGTTGGGGGTCGATATCTCCGACTTGAACGTGGTCAACATGCGGAACGTGCCGCCTACGCCTGCTAATTACGCGCAGCGCAGCGGGCGCGCGGGTCGGAGCGGTCAGCCTGCACTCGTCTATACCTACTGCACGGCGGGGAGCCCGCACGATCAGTATTACTTCCGTCGCCAGGAGCAGATGGTGGCGGGTGCGGTGGCCCCTCCTCGCCTGGATGTGGCGAACGAGGACCTGGTGCGCGCGCACGTCCACGCGATCTGGCTCGGACACTCCAGCCTCGATCTGGGGCAATCCCTCGCCGACGTGGTGTTGGATGTGTCGGGCGAGGACCCCACGCTGGCACTGCGAGCGGAAGTCCTGGACCGCCTGAACAACCAGACCCTCCGCGACCGCGCCCATGCTGACGCGGAGCAGATGCTCGCCGCCATCGAGACCGAACTTGCGAGGACGACCTGGTATTCCGACACCTGGCTGGAAGGCGTCATCGGCCAGATCAAGCTTTCACTCGACCTGGCCTGTGACCGCTGGCGGACGCTCTACCGCTCGGCGCGGGCACAGCAGGCCGCCCAGAACCGCGCCATCCTGGACAACACGTTCACGGAAGTGCAGCGGGCCATCGCCAAGCGGCTGCGGGCCGAGGCGGAGAATCAAATGGCGCTTCTGAAGGACGTGAGCAGCGCGGCGCTCTCGGACTTCTACGTCTACCGCTACCTGGCCAGCGAGGGCTTCCTGCCTGGCTACAACTTCCCGCGCCTACCGCTCTCCGCCTACCTACCTGGTCGGCGTGGACGGAGCGATTACCTGTCACGGCCTCGCTTCCTAGCGATCTCGGAGTTCGGGCCTGGAGCGGTGGTCTACCACGAGGGGTCACGCTACGTCGTGGACCGTGTGATGCTTCCCGCTGGGTCACTCCAGGAGGGGGGGCAACTTATGACGACCGTCGCCCGTCTTTGTTCATCTTGTGGTTACCTCCATGATGGTCCAGACGCCGCCACGGTGGACCTATGCGAACGGTGTGAGAAGCCACTTACGGCTGAGGCGGAGCTGGACAATCTCTTCCGCCTGGAGTCGGTGAACCTCCGTCGCCGCGACCGCATCACCTGCGACGAGGAAGAGCGGATGCGGCAGGGATACGAACTGCGCACGGGCCTGCGCTTCAAGGGGAAGGCGGGCGAAGAGCAGTGCGTCCGTGCCGACATCCTGCTGGATGGCGAGCCGCTTGCCAGGTTGACCTACGCCCAGGCTGCCACCATCTGGCGCGTCAACGTGGGCTGGAACCGCCGCCGCAACAAGGAACTGCTCGGCTACACCCTCGACTACGAGAAGGGCCGCTGGGTCTCATCCGAGCAGGACGGGGCTAACGCACTGATGGAAGAGAGCGGCTCTGAGCTGTCCAAGAAGACGCAACGGGTCATTCCGTATGTGGAGGACCGCCGCAACGCCCTGATCTTCGAGTGGTGCGCACCCCTCTCACTCGCGCAGAGCGCCAGCCTGCAGGCGGCGCTCAAATCGGCGATTCAGGCGGTGTACCAGCTTGAGGATAGCGAACTGGCCGCTGAGCCGCTACCCAGTTCCGACTGCCGCCAGTGCCTTCTCTTCTTCGAGGCGGCGGAAGGTGGCGCAGGCGTGCTGCATCGGCTGTTGGACGACTCGCAGGCAATCCAGCGGGTCGCACGGGCGGCGCTGGAGCTGTGTCACTACCACCCCGAGACGCTGGAGGACGAGCGGCGGCACCCGCGTGCGAAAACCGACTGCAGCACTGCCTGCTACGACTGCCTGATGTCATACGGCAACCAGCGCGACCACCCGTCGCTGGATCGACGGGAGATCGTGGACCTACTGGCGGCGCTGCGGGATGCCAGCGTCGAGGCATCGAGCGGTCCCGAGCCACGCGCTTTCAAGCTGAAGCGGCTGCTCTCCCTGTGCGGCTCGGAGTTGGAGCGGTCCTGGCTGCAGCTTCTGGAAGACAAGGGGCTAACACTGCCCACTTACGCCCAGCACCGCATCGAGTCTTGCAAGACTCAGCCCGACTTTGCGTACCTCCACGGGGCGACCAAGATCGCGGTCTATGTGGATGGACCGCCCCACGACTACCCCGAGCGCCAGAAGCGGGACGCCGAGCAAGAGCTGGCGCTGATCTGCGCAGGGTGGATTGTCCACCGCTTCCATCACCTAGATGACTGGGAGCAGGTGGTCCGCAGTAACCCGTCCGTGTATGGAGAGTGGCGATGAAGTTTGCTGTAGGGACGATGGTGATGGCGCGCGGGCGCGAATGGGTGGTACAGCCAGAGTCCACCGAGAGGCTGCTCCGCGTCAAGCCGCTGGGTGCGCCCGACCTGGAGATGACCGCCATTCTCCCGTCGCTGGAGGAGGTAACGCCCGCCCGCTTCGGGCTGCCCGATCCGAACCTTACGGGCGACACCCGCTCGGCACGTCTGCTGCGGGATGCGATCCGCCTCGGTTTCCGCGCCTCGGCGGGGCCGTTCCGCTCCCTCGCGGCCATCGCCGTGGAGCCGCGCCCCTACCAGTTCGTGCCGCTCCTCATGGCCCTGCGGCAGAACCCGATACGGCTGCTGATTGCCGACGACGCGGGGATCGGCAAGAGTATCGAATCCGCGCTGATCGCGAAGGAGCTGATCGCGCGGGGAGAGTGCCAGCGGCTGTGCGTCCTCTGTCCTCCGCACCTAGCCGACCAGTGGAAGTCGGAATTGGAGTCGAAGTTCAACTTTGAGCCCGTGCTGGTGATGCCGAGCACGGTGAGCAAGTTGGAGCGGCTTTGCGCCCCAGGCGTGTCGGTGTTCGAGCAGTTTCCCGTGACAGTGGTGTCGTTGGACTACATCAAGACTGACCGCCGCCGCGATGACTTCCTCCGCACCTGCCCCGAGCTGGTGATCGTGGACGAAGCCCACACCTGCACCCAGTCGGGGCAGGGCGCGCAGCAGCAACGGTTTCGGCTCCTACGAGAACTAACCAAGCGCCCCGACCGCCACCTGATCCTGGTCACCGCCACGCCCCACAGCGGAAATGAGGAAGCCTTCCGCTCCCTGCTCTCACTCCTGAAGCCCGAGTTCCAGCACCTGCCGCAAGACCTGGGCGGTGACGCGAACCGCAAGCACCGCGAGGCGCTGGCCGCCCATTTCGTCCAGCGCCGCCGAGGGGACATCCTCCATTACCTGAAGGAAGACACCCCCTTCCCGAGCCGCGAAGAGGCCGACCGTACTTACAAGCTCCATCCCGACTACCGCAAGTTCCTGGACGCGGCGCTCCGCTACGCACGGGAAGTGGCCTCTGATGTGACAGGCACCAAATTCCAGCAGCGCATCCGCTGGTGGTCTGCGCTCGCCCTCCTCCGCAGCATCAGCTCCAGTCCCGCCGCCGCCGCCGCGACCCTGCGAGCGCGGGCGAACAACGCCGACTCCGAGGACCTGCAGGAGATCGAGGACCTCGGCAGGCGGAGCGTGATGGACCTCGGCGAAACGGAAGTCGTGGAAGCGGTGGATGTCGTCCCAGGGGCGGACTTCGAGAGTGAAGGCTCTATGTCCAGGCGGCGACTGCTCCAGATGGCGAAGGACGCTGAGGCGCTGATGGGGACCAAGGACGCCAAGCTCGCGGGGCTGGCCGACGTGGTGAAGGGGCTACTCGCGGACGGCTACTCCCCCATTGTCTTCTGCAAGTACATCCCCACGGCGGAGTACGTGGCAGATGAGCTGCGCAAGCGGGTTAAAGGCACGGAGATCGCCTGCGTCACGGGACGCCTGCACCACGACGAGCGGGAGACCCGCGTCCAGCAGATGGCGGAGCACGAGAAGCGGGTGCTGGTCTGTACCGACTGTCTCTCGGAAGGGATCAACTTGCAGCGGCACTTCGACGCGGTGATCCACGCCGACCTCGCCTGGTCTCCAACCCGACACGAGCAGCGGGAAGGGCGCGTGGACCGCTTCAGCCAGAGTTCCCCCAAGGTGCGCGTCGTCACCTACTACGGGGAAGACAACCCCGTGGATGGGATCGTGCTGAACATCTTGTTGAAGAAGCACAAGGCGATCCGCACCTCCCTCGGTATCTCCGTACCCGTGCCGATGAACTCCGATAAGGTGCTGGAAGCCGTGTTCGAGTCACTGCTCCTCAAAGGGGAGACGGATACGACCCAACTCTCGCTCTTCGACGATTTAGACCTGCCTGAGCGGAAGCTGCTCACCGCCGAGTGGGATCAGGCCGCCGCGCGTGAAAAGCGGAGCCGCACCCTCTTTGCGCAGCACGGCATCCGCGCCGACGAGGTCCAACCCGAGCTGGACGAAGTGCGCAAGGTTCTGGGCTCACCGATCGACCTGGAGCGCTTCGTCCGTGACGCGGTGCGGGGTCACGGGGGACGCGCAGACGGCACTTCACCGTTCACCCTCGATCTGTCGGAAGCGCCGCTCTCCCTGCGGGATGCGGTGCGCTACGAGGGTCCCATCAAGGTGACCTTCGCGATGCCGCCGCCGAAAGGGGTGACCACGCTGACCCGCACTCATCCGCTGGTCGAAGCGCTGAGCACCTATGTGGCCGACACCGCGCTTTCGGGTGATCCCGAAGCCGCTGCGCGCCGCTGTGGAGTGACCGCGACGGACGCCGTGAAGACGCTCACTACGCTGCTCATCCTGCGCTTCCGCTTCCAGATCGTGAGCGCGAAGTCGCAGATGCTGGCTGAGGACGTGGTGCTCGCGGGCTTTCAGGGACTACCGCAGAGCCCGACGTGGCTGAAGGAAGAGGAGCTGGAGCCGCTGTTATCCGCACCGCCCAAGGGTAATGTGCCGCCCGACCAGGCGAAGTACTTCCTGCAAACGGTAATGGGGAGCTTCGGGTCACTTAGCAAGACCTTGGACGAACTGGCGCAGCAGCGGGCGAAGGAGTTGCTGGAGTCGCACCGACGGGTGCGGAAGGCGCTCGATGGCGCGCAGGTGGCGCGAAACGTGACGGTGCAGGGTGAGCCCGACGTGCTGGGCCTCTACATCCTGCGACCGATGGGAGATGGGTAATTGGCTCGACCGCAGCGACTGGGGCTTTCCGCCGTGCGCAGTGAAGGCGCAATTCTGCCCCCTAGCATCCTCCAGCGCATCCACCGCGAGGACCCTTCTCTCGGCGGGATGACACCCGATGACTTCGGCCTCAGCGGGCTGCGAGTCAGGGAAGCGGCCAGCCAGGCATGGAACTCGCTTCAGGCCCCCTGGCGCGCGTTTCAGGTCGAGCGGGAGCGCCTATCTGCCACTGCTCCCACAACGGGCGTCACCCGAAACCGCTGGCTGAACCAGATCGCGAAGGCGCTCGATTATGGTGCGATAGACCCGCTCTCAGACAGCCTCAAGCTGGAGGGCCGCGAGTTTCCCGTTTCGCACCTTTATGGGCATTCACCTATCCATTGGGTAGGCTTCCGCATCGACCTGGACCACCGCACCCCTGGCGAAAAGGGGGCCGCGCGGATGTCCCCGCACGGGCTGGTTCAACTCCTACTAAACGCCAGCGACGACTATCTCTGGGGCTTTGTTTCCAACGGTCTGAAGTGGCGCATCCTTCGGGACGATAACAGCCTTTCGCGCCAGTCGATGGTCGAGTTCGACCTGGAAGCGATCTTCGAGGGGCAGCTCTACGACGAGTTCCTGCTCTTCTACCTGCTTTGTCACCAGACCCGCGTGAAAGCGGAGAAGCCCGAAGAATGCTGGCTGGAGCGGTGGTCGCAAGCGGCGGCGAACGAGGGCAAACGCGCCCTGGACACCCTCCGCAATGGCGTGGAGAAGGCGATTGAGACGCTGGGGCAGGGCTTCCTCAGGCATCCCGCCAATCAGGCACTCCGTCAAAGCTTACGAGATGGGACGCTGGACAAGCAGACCTACTATCGCCAGCTCCTCCGAATGGTGTACCGCCTGCTCTTCCTCTTCGTGGCGGAAGACCGCAACCTGCTGCTGCTGCCCGAGGCGTCACTGGAGACCCGTGACCTCTACGCGGAATACTATTCCACTCAACGTCTACGACTGTTGGCCGAGCGCTTGCGCGGCAGCCACCGCCATCATGACCTCTTCCAGCAGTTACGCCTGATTCTGGGCAAGCTGGGGCTGGAGGATGGCTGCGGCGAGTTGGGGCTGCCCGCGCTGGGCGGTTTCCTTTTTTCAGCGGAGACCTGCCCCGATCTGGATGGTGCCGAGCTATCCAACGGGGACTTCCTTCAGGCCCTGCGCTTCCTAGCCGTTACACAGGAAGGCGGGCGGCGGACGCGAGTCGACTACAAGAACCTGGCGTCCGAGGAGATGGGCAGCGTCTACGAGTCTTTGCTGGAACTGCACCCTGAACTGAGCACGGACGGCACGAAATTCGAACTGCGGAGCGCCAGTGGCAACGAGCGGAAGACGACGGGGAGTTACTACACGCCTGACTCGCTGATCCAGTGTTTGCTTGACACCGCCCTTAATCCCGTCGTGGATGAGGCGATCCGTACGGCGCGGCAGAAGTTCCAGGCAAAGGACGAGGAGGTACCTGAAGCGCAGGCGATCCTTGCTCTTAGGGTGATCGACCCTGCCGTGGGGTCGGGCCACTTCCTGATTGCCGCCGCGCACCGTATAGCGAAGCGACTGGCGCAGGTGCGGACGGGTGACGACGAGCCCGCCCCCGAGGCTACGCGCCGCGCGCTCCGCGACGTGATCGGGCGGTGTCTTTACGGCATCGACGTGAACCCAATGTCCGCTGAGCTGTGCAAAGTAGCGCTCTGGATGGAAGCGCTGGAACCTGGGAAGCCGCTGAGCTTCCTCGACCACCACATCGTGGTCGGCAACTCGCTCATTGGCGCGACCCCCAAGCTAATCGCGGCGGGCATTCCTGACGATGCGTACACGCAGATTGAGGGTGATGATAAGGCAGTCTGCACCGCGTTGAAGCGGCAGAATCGGGCCGAGCAGGCGGGGCAGGGCAACCTGTTTTCTCCCGAGGTCTATTCAGGCCGTGGGTTGCTCGCGGCCTGGGAGCGACTGGAAGGGCTCTCGGATGAGAACTTCAAGAGCATCCAGAAGAAAGCGCAAGAGTTCCGAGAAGCGAAGGTAGCCGTCGGGATGCGCCAGCGCTTGGCTGACACTTGGTGTGCTGCCTTCACGGTGCCTAAGGTTCCTGCGTCGGCTTCAGGACGCTGTGGGATCACGACCGCTACCTTGCGGTCGCTCGCGGCGGGGAAGGAGTTGGATGCACCCACCTCGCGTGCAGTCGAGGATTCAGCCGCTCGCTTCGGCTTCCTGCACCCACACCTAGCGTTCCCCGATGTCTTCGCTCGCGGCGGTTTCGATGCGGTATTGGGGAACCCTCCGTGGGAGCGGATCAAACTGCAAGAGAAGGAGTTCTTCGCCGAAAGAGTCCGCGAAGTGGCCCTGGCACAGAACAAGACAGAACGCACACGCCTGATCTCCAGCCTACGAGGGACGCCACTCCACGCGGAGTTCATCCAAGCCAAGCGGGATGCAGAAGCGTCCTCACTGTTTATTAGAAAGAGCAAGCGCTTCCCGCTGGCTGGGCGCGGGGACGTGAACACCTACGCCGTCTTCGCGGAGTTGATGCGTGGGCTCGTCGCGAGTAAGGGACGAGCGGGAATCATCGTGCCGTCTGGGATCGCGACCGACGATACCACGAAGCACTTCTTCGCTGACCTCATCGAGAACAACTCGCTGTCATCTCTGTACGACTTCGAGAATGGGATGCGGGAGAGCGATGAAGCTGCGGAGCAGGTGGACGAGGACGCCGAAACACCATCCACCCAGCGTCGGTCCCGAGCCAGGGGCAATGCGGAAGACCGCCTGCTTTTCCCTGGGGTGCATGCGAGCTTCAAGTTCTCGCTGGTGACGATGACTGGGAGAGACGCGGAAGCCGTCAGGCCGCAGTTCGCTTTCTTCTGCCATCGCCCCAGCGACGTGAGCGCGCCTGGGAGGGCGTTCACGCTCACGAAGTCGGACATTGCGCTCCTCAACCCTGTAACAAAAACCTGCCCAATCTTTCGCTCTGCCCGAGATGCGGAACTCAGCAAGGGCCTGTGGCGAGGAAACCAAGCGCTCGGGAGTTTAGTGAGCGGTCGAGGCGTCCCTGCATTTCCAATACGGCGCGTTCTGGATATGGGGAATCGCGCCATAACCGCTAACGCTAAGCCCATCGAACCTTCAGACGAATACCTGGAACCCTATTCTCTCCGCTTGGACTGCGACGGCGGCTTCCTCCCGATCTGGGAAGGGAAGATGATCGGCGCTTTCAACCACCGAGTGTGTTCTGTGTATGTCAATCCCGACAATGCGAGCCGACAAGCACAGTCGCGTCGCCACACGGTCGCCGAGTGGGAAGCACCTCTCTTTCGGCCACGGGCCGCGTTCGCCTACCCTGAGTTGCAACTGCGCACGGCTCACGACAATGCCCGACGTGACTGGCTGCTTGCATTTAAGGACGTAGGCTCGGTCACAAATGAGCGTACGCTCATAGCCGCTGCAGTCCCGTACTGCGGAACGAACTTCTCACTGCGTGTGGTCACTGTGCCGTCTGATAACCCTCTGTGGGCATTGATCCTAGTTGGGTTACTGAATTCGTTCGCCTTGGACTATTGTCTTCGTCAGAAACTAGGGGGGCTACACGTCTCCGACTACATCACCTACCAACTCCCTGTTCCGCCCATCTTCGACGAGGGTCAAGCCTCCTCCGATCGAACTCGCTTCATCGTGTCTCGGGTACTGGAACTCACCTACAACTCTTTCGATCTGACGACGCTCGCCCGAGGGTGTGGCTACGAAGGCGAGCCATTCTCTTGGAGCGATGAGCGACGTTTCTGGCTTCGTGCCGAGCTGGACGCGGTCTTCTTCCACCTCTACGGTCTGGCACGATCCGACGTGGACTACATCCTGGAGACCTTCCCCATCGTAAAGCGGAAGGACCTTATCGCAAATGGGCGTTACCGCACCAAGGGAGCGATCCTGGAAGTCTACGATGCGATGGCAGAGGCAATCCGCACAGGCGTTCCCTATCAGACCAAGCTCAACCCGCCGCCTGCTAACGGCTGGACTCCGCCGCCGCTCCCGCCACTGGAGGAGTTGCTGCCGAAGTCACGAGCCGCCAACGCCGCCGTGGTGAGCGCCAACGGCACGGGGGCCTGCTCGCCCTCGGTTCCACCCGCTGCCAGAGCAACCCTCCCGAGCGAGCCCGAGGAGTTCATCCTCACCTCACCCTCAGCCAAGCCGCTCCGAGACAAGGCGGGCCAGGAGATGCGGGTGCGGGTCTACGGTGCGTCCGAAGAGGTCCTGCTCAACCGAGGGTTCGCAGTGGGCAAGCGCAAGAGTGGGGAGGCCATCCTCTGGTCGGTACTCGCCGATGGGGAGACGGTGCCGCGCGACTTCAAGAGCCCGCCGTGCGTGGTGAAGCGGCTCAAGCCGAAGGGGAGCTGATTCGCCGTACGTGAGTCGTTCCTAGCGCGCTTTGGTGATGCGGGATCGAGGAGGTAGTTTCTAGGATGTCAGTCGAACCCACTCCACCCCCAGAGGGGGGAAACGGCCTCGAAGCGAGCCTCTGCACAACCGATCCAGGTGACGATACTCTTCGACGGTTCCGCTACCAATTCGCATACACGGCGATTCTCGCGCTCGGTTTACTAGAAAACGAGGCGGAGCTCTCTCTTCTGTATTGCGAACACCACGATGATGTTCTCTTGAAGCTCACCGACGGTAAGTTCCGCGCGGTGCAGATCAAGACACGCGATTGCGGGCTGGAGCCGTTCAAAGCTCGTGAGGAGCAAATCCTCAACTCACTCAAGCGGTTTATCGGGCTGGAAACCAAGTACCCCGATGCCCTGGATCGCTTCACCATCGCCGCGAACTGCGGGTTCTGGCGAGAACGAAAGGACGGGCACAACCTTTCTTACGTTTTGGAGTTGGCGGTGGAGTGCCTGCAGAGTAGCGCGGGGCAGCCAGCTCGACCGCTCGCTGGGATGCTCAACTGCCTGCGGGACGGGAATGGGAGCAGCGACGCCACGATCCTGGGCGTGCTCGGTAAGACGACCCTCCAGGACAACCTACCGCACCTCGACGGGGTCGAGGATCGCCTCATTCGGCATCTTCACGAGGTGGAGCCCCTGCAGGGTCTACCCTACTCGGCGCTCGCGGCCATAGCTCAGGCTCTCGTCAACATCGTCTTCCGAGCGGCGTCACATGCCTGCGACCCGCTCTTGCGCGACTACTGTGCGATCTTGAACGATCCTGGAACGACTGAAGCGCAGGCCGTGATTCAGGGCAAGCGCATCCACGCTGCCCGTCTTCGTCAGCTCTTCGACGAACAGTCCACACCCGCTGCCTTGCTCCGCGCCCGCTGTCCTGCCGCCCTCGCACAGCTCCCCCCTGGAATGGGCATCCTGGAGCGGAAGATGGCGACAGGAATGATCCCCGTCAGGAGCGTCGAGCTTGCCAAGGACCACAAGTACTCGACCGAATACCAGCTAGTAAAGCTACTGAACAAATACGGCCCCAAACGTGCAGAGGAGTTCTACCAGCACCTTCGGCTTATGGTGAAGACCGAGTGCCAAGAGGCTTACGACACCGCCGAGAGACCTGATGAGCCATTCGGGCAACAGATGCTGGGTGACGTGCGCCAACGGCTCAGGACGCGCTACCAATTTGAACGGGACACCCTCCTGGGCTGCACTTATGAGCACTTGCAGGGAGTCGCAGGGGTGCTGACGGAGGAGTGCGAAGTATGGTGGAGCCTGCCATTCGACATCCCTGAAGGGGCTGCAACATGAGCCTCTTCATAACGCTGGCACGATTAGAAGGTGACGACAATCTCCACCAGGCGCGCCTCCTGATCTTGCTCCGCGCCTTCTCGGGCGGTTCTGGAGAAGAGACGGTAGACGGCCTGACGAAGCTGGCCAAGCTGGACTTCCTACTGCGCTACCCCGTCTACCTCGAACGCGCTCTGGAGGCGAAGAATCGCTCGACCCGAGAAGTTCAGGTCTCCGAGCATGAGCGCAAGAGCATCGAGTCCAGTATGGTGCGGTATCACTACGGCCCATGGGACCATCGCTACCGCCGTTTCATCAACCTCCTCGTGGCGCGCGGGCTCGCAGAGGTTGGACCTGAGGGACGTACCCTACGCGTTGGCCTTACAGGAGCAGGGCGAGATGCAGCGGAGCGACTGGCTTCGGACGAGCGGTTCGAGGATGTCGCTCGACGAGCGAAGGTGTTGTACCGAGATTTCAACCAGCGCGGGACCCACCTGATGCGGTTCATCTATAGCACATTTCCCGAAGTGGTCAGCCTACGAATGGGCGAGGAGATCGAGTGATGCACCTGCGGCTCCAAACCCTCACGCTGGAGTGCCGACAGTCTCTGGAAGTGGTCGATCTGTCCGCGCCCATCAGCTTCTTCCACGGGCCAATCGGGACGGGGAAGTCGTCAGTCGCTCGACTGATCGACTTCTGCCTAGGTGGAGAACTGGAGCGAACACCTGCTCTTCGTCACGAAATGGTGTCAGCAGAGTTGCTGGCTACGCTCGGCGAATACCAAACGCTCTTTGAGCGGCAGCAGGGCGCGAGCCAGATTCAGGTGACGTGGCGCAATGAAGCGGGAGAGACGGGGACGGTATTGGCACCCCTCGACGCTGGTGCCAGCCCGATCTGGGCGGACAATCTCTTCAACCTGAGCGACCTCATCTTCTTCCTGATGGGCGTAGCCCCACCAATGGTTCGCAAGAGCAAGCAGAACGCAGACTCACGCCTAATTCGCCTCGGCTTCCGCGACATTATGTGGTACTGCTATCTCAAGCAGGAGACAATGGAGGCTTCCTTCTTTCGATTGGCGGAGACCTTCCATCAGGCCAAGAGCCGAGACGTGGTGCGATTTGTCGTTGGCTACTACACTGAGCGCCTGAATGCGCTTGACCAGCAGCTTGCCGACGCGACCGAGGCACGCAACGGCAAGCTGAGTGGAGCGAAGCAACTGCGCCAGTTCCTCTCACAACACGCTTTCGGGCGCGTAGACGAAATCGGTCAGGAGATTGCGACCACTGAAACAGAGTTGCAGCAAGCAGTCGTAGAGCAGGCGGCTGTGCGTGCAGGTCACAGCAACGGCAGCCACTTTGCCGACGCACTGCGCAACGAGTTGCGTGTCCTGTCGGCTGAGTTGGACCGAGAGAGGCGGTCGCTTGCCGAACTGGACGAACGGATGGACGAGCAGGACGCGCTACGCGCGGAGTTGACTTCGGCAAAGTTCAAGCTCGCCCGCGCCGAGGCAGCTTCCAACGTCCTTTCGGGAGTCCGCTTCGAGCTATGCCCTGCCTGTGGTCAGGTTGCTCCACACCAAGCCCCCGACGCGTGTAACGTGTGCGGGCAAACCAGCCCACAAGACGAGGCGGCCTTGGCCCCACGACTCGACGCGGCCTCCCGAGACCTGACTGCGCGGATTGAGGAACTGCAGGAGTCTCTTCGGCGACATACGACTGCCCGCAGAAAGCAGGAGCAACGCCTGGCTACCCTGCAAGTCAACAAAGCCGCTCTCGACCGTCAACTAGCCGAAGAGCTAATTGCTTACGACTCCACCTTCCTGGCCCGCTTCCGAGAGGTCGAGCGGCGGGTTGCCACGCTTCAGGAGCGACGGCAGAACCTGAAGCGGCTCGTTCGTTTACCCGAAGCAGTGGCAACGCTTGAAGAAGAAGCTGCACGTCTGGCGGGCGACATCGAACTGTTGCGGCGCGCAATGGACGAGGAGAGAGGTACGCTCACTGACGCCGAACGACGCATCGACGCCATCCAGGATGCCTATCTGGAGGCTCTTCTAGCGGTCGGCTTCCCAGGTGTCGAGAACGAAGACACGGTCAGCTTGAATCGTCGGACATGGGTGCCCTCGATCCTCTCGGGCGGTGATCCAGAGGAAGGCTGGAACTACTTCGACGCAGGCAGTGGAGGGAAGAAGACGCTCCTTAAGGTATGCTACGCTCTGGCCTTCCACCGCATCGCGCGCGAGTATCATCTTCCGCTCCTCCCGCTGCTGATCATCGACAGCCCGATGAAGAACATCAGCACGGTCGTGAACCGTGACAAGTTCGTCGCGTTCTACGAGTACCTCTTCGGGCTGGCTGCAGGGCCACTGGCGGAAACCCAGTTCATTATCATAGACAATGAGTATCCTGACATGGCTCCTGAAGGGTTGGAGATTCGGGAGAGGTGTCTGGCGGCTGACGACCCCGAACACGCGCCCCTGATCTCGTATTACCACGGGCCTTGATTACTTATGCCGTAGCAGCGGCAGCACGGTACGCGGAAACAGCTTCCGTTGGAGCGGAAGCTGTTCACTAGGAGTTTCCCCCACGCGCTCTTCGCTTGGTCTCGATCAGTTGGTCGTAGGCAGCGTGGGAGCCGATCCAACCCCACACGACCTCATCATCCTGCGGCCTCGCACCTACCGCTCGGTACCCGCGACCAGCACGCACGGTCCAGATCGACGTGTTCTTCCGCAGTTCAATCTCCTTGAACTGCAACGAGGGATCGTATGGATCAACTTTGAAGCGCTGGTAGGAAGCTTTCGCCTCCTGTTGGATATCTTCGGGTAGCGCCTCGAACAACTTCCAAAAGCTAGGGGTTGCTCGCGACTTCATCAGTCGATGAGTTGGGCTTTACCCGCCTTGTAATCATTGATGATGTCGTCGAACAGGCTCTCCAGGACGTCGTGGGAGGCACAGAACTGCGCTTGCCAGAGCTTTTCGTCCTCGATCTCGTCAGCCTCTTCGATAACCTTGTTAAGTCGTTCCGCAATCATTACCTGTTCCTCATCAGACCGTGTCGCTGCCTCTGTCACTGCCTTCTCAAGTTGTGGATTGACATGACCACGCAGAAGCGTAGGAGTATGAGACGCGAAATATGTCTTCATCACATCCTTTCGGATCACACTACCACTACTCCGCTCGAAAGTGTCCTTCCAGGGAGCATCAGCGTGGGACATCTCCCGCAGTCGCCACGGCGAATACTGCCCGTAGTAGTCATACACCCTATCTAGGAAAACCCGCTTTTCTATAGGGACCAGAGCGTCATTGAAATCGCTCGGCGGTGGTATCGGCGCGTTCCCGTAGCCCTTATACTCGTGATAGAGCGCAGGAACCACTGGTCCATGCGGCCACGCCTCAAGGTCGTCGGCAAACAATGGCTCGCCGTAAATGCCTAAATACAGGCCCTGCGCATAATAAACGAGCTTTTGCAGCTTAAGGTTCGAGAGGTCAGAAGACTCGTCTTCCAAGCTCCCTTGCTTGAGGAGGAAGTACTTCGCCACTACGGCACTATGAAGCATCATTTGCTCTCCTCGACTGTACGCTCACCCATTGACCCTGGTTGCAGTATACCATACAGGGCCAAGTATCAAACGTCCGTTCACGTTGCATCTTCGTGACTCCGAGACCCAGGGAGTCGACCGAGGACGTTTGAGGGTGCTTTCCCGCAAGATGCCAGCCGCCCCCAGGCTTGTCTAGGTCGCTTGCGTTCACACTCAGGTGGGGGCTGAAGCTCCCACCTGGGTTTTGTTCGCGCTTGCTTCTCAGTTGCTGGAGGAGAGGCGTAATGTCCTCTACGGCTTCAACGAATCGGCCATCTGTAGTATCCAGCCGTTCGCGTGCTGGCGCAAGGTAGGGACCAATGTCACGACCTCGAGAAAAACGAGGCAAGCAAACGTGTTTCTCCACCAAGCCACGGACGGGTAATCACTGGGACCACCCATAGTGTCGCGGGGCGGGGGACTCGATCGCTTACTGCTGGTCCTGAGCTTGCAAGCCGCCCCCTGGGCTGCAGACTGCTCCTCTGGGTTCGCTAGATTGTGCTCTACGCCGACTTCGGAGCGAAGGGTGTTGCTTACGATCTACTCGGCCATAACACTCCATATCCTCTCGGACCTGGACTGCCGCTAAGTGACAAGCCCTACCACCTACGCCCACGAGCGCGGCAAGAGGCACCGCAAGACAGACAGGCACCCGTCCACGTTCTCGGGATCGAGCGGATACCGATCCTGGGGCTTCAGGACGTTGAGGTAGGCAGCGGGCGACAGGCTGAACCCGTTCTCGGCGCGTAAGTAGGTCTTGTAGCAGTGGCCGTTGGAGACGACGACTACCTGGCACGAGGGAAAGTGCTCGGCGTAGGCTCTAGCCTGGTCGGGTGCGTTGTTCAACCCTGAACTGAAGTCCTTGCTCTCCAGGAGCAGAACGCAGTCCTGATCGTTCGCCTTATTGCTTTCGTCGCGTCGATAGGGTTTCGCGAAGCAAGCAACGTCCACGCGACCGCCGCTAACGCCGAGTTCAATCTTGACCTGCTGCTCCGCCCAGCCAAGCGCCAACAGCAGCGGCATGATGAGGAAGGTCCGCGTCTCGTGTTCCCGCACATCACTCCAGCGGCAGTTCTCGTAGTAGTAGGTTGCCAGCAATCGGATGCGGCGGAAGGCCGAGGTCAAGTCCTCCGCCTGCGCGGGACGCATCCCTTCCCGAATCAGGAAGGTCAGTATCTCAGCATCCTCAACAACCCGAGTCGGCGGCGGGTCGGGCGCGATCTCCGTCGTTGCGGGCACTGATCGCAGTACTGAGTCCGCCACTTCCAGTAGATGAGGCTGGTTGACGCCCTGGATAGTGGCTCGCGTTAGTCCGCTGGTCTGGACAGGGGCGGCGGGAACGTGCCATTCGACGTTGCAATAGCTCGGCAAGTCCCAGCCGTCGAAGTCGCGGAGCCAGGGTCGGTCGCCGTAACCCACGCATTTGCCGTCTCGCTCCACCGCGCGTCCAACTGCCGTCACGACCGAGAGGCCGCGCTTCAGCAGCAGAACGTCGCCAGGCTGGACCTGCTCAATCGCAGGGCGCTGTGCATTTCCCGCGAAGGCGAGGCCGTAGCGTAGAAACGCGTCGCCATAGTCACGACCCACTCCGCCCGCCGCTACCTGCCAGTATCTGGGCATCCTTCTGCGCCTCCTTTGCTCATGGTAGCCGAGCAAGCGGTTACGCGGCCAGTCTCATCTCCACAGGCCCTGGTAGGTGTTCCAGGCGATCTGAACGAGTTGGCTGATCATCAGCAGGGTGAACAGCCAACCAAACAGCGGCAGCCGCAGGGAGAACGCGATGCTTGCCATCCCGCCGAACAGCACCACGGAAAGCGCGGCGAGGCACAGCATCACCGCCACCGTTACGCCGTCGGTGCCCCAGACTGTGCCGATCAGCATCACCAGGTGCCAAGCTACGAACAGCACCGCCAGCAGGAACCAGATCATTCACGCGCCCTCCTGTTAGGGAGAGCGGGGGCGAGATGGATGTTAAGGAGCCTGAGCCGAGACGGGGTGGAGGAGTCCGTTATTCAGCCTCCACACCTGCGTCACAGCACTGTTTCGCTGCACCTGAACAGAACAACTGGCTCGTCTCCAGCAGGCGCTTCGCCAGTTCGTAAGTTTCCTGCTCCGTCAGCCAGAGTTCGCCCACCAACACCCGAGGTGTCAGCGAGTAAATCTGAACTGACGTGACTCGCTGTCTCGTCTCGGCATGATAGGCCACCCCCACAATGACTCGGCCTTCCTGCTGCTGTTCTAGCTGATCGCCGTCGAATGCCCAATAACGGAGAGGAGTCGAGGACGGGTTCATGACTGCTCCTCGTATAGTTCATCGTCTTCGGTTGAAGATTGCGTAGATGGCGCAACGCGTGACAGGCGGTCGATGATCTCCAGGCGCTCCGTCTCGGACAGGACCAACTGACCCACCAGCCTCCCGCTGGGCTCCCAGATACAGAACAACGTGGACAGGTCGTGTTCCTCGTCGTCTGTAAAACCAACCGTCACGAGGACCTGCTGAAGCAGGTCCCGCTTGAATTCCCCGAAGCCGTGGGCGTGGGCGGGGAGATGGATGGCGTTCATTCCGATCCCCTCCCACTCCGCGCAGTACGGCGCAGGAGGTTACGCGCCACCGAGCGGATGCTCGTCGCCAATCGCTGTGCCTCGGATGGGGAAAGTCGAACAAACGTCGGCTCCAAACCTGCAAGTCCAATAACGACCCACTGCGAATCGACTGAATGTCCAACTGCCATAGCGGCTCCCGACTGGATGAAATCCAGGGGCGTCGAAAGTTCTTCGTCCATAATGTGCTCCTACTCTGGCGGACTGGGGCTACATTGCCTCCAGCATTTTCCAACTGGTTCCTTCTCAAGCCCAAGCAGGGCCACCTGGTACCATTTGCGGCCCAGCAGAAAACCAGGTAGAAGTACCAGCTCCACACCAGTACACTTCCGCCGCAAACCGCACGATAGAGCGGTGAGGGCGGATTATCCGCCCCCAGGCGGCTTGGACGGGTGGGAGCGTCGGGCGGCTGCAACAGCTTTACAGGACTGACCGCTGACGGCACGCCGTCAGCGGCAGAGCGGCAGCCCCGCACTGGCGACTCCCACCTCGTCAGCGCGGGGTTGTTCGTGTTCTGGTGGGACCCATGCTCGATACGGACCTCTTTGCACCCAACGCTCGCCCGCTCGCGGCGTACCTGGAACCCGAGGGCTATGCGGACCTGTGCCAGATGCAAAGACCTAACGTGCGCTCTTATGAACGCCTGGTTCCGCGCACGGTCGAAATCGCGCAGCGAGTCTGGGACCTGATGCCGCAGCGAGACGTGTGGGGTCATCAACGGGCCGACCGCCAGTGGGTGACCGAGACCGACGGGAATTGGTCTCAGCGTGAGGTGCGGGGTAAGAACCTGAAGCTTTTGCAATACGGGCTACAGGTGCAGGACTTGATCAAACACTTCGCAGGCCGCACTCACGCGGTTGGGACCAGCGACGTGCACCGCGTGAATGAGGTATGGGACCCGCGAACGCATGAGTTCTGCGAGGTGCCCACGCGGGTCCGCTGCCTTCGATTGGACGTGGATCAGGACGAGGCATGGGCCAGGAGAGATGCTGACAGCATCTTCGACGAGCTGCACGAACAGCGACTGGTCGCCCAGGGGCTTGGACTCCCGTATCACGCCTTCCGCACGGGGGGTCGCGGTTTCCAGGCGGTACTGGCGCTACCCGCCCGTGTGCCGCACCCGCTCGCGTCCTTCTTGCTGGAGTCCTACCGCTGGCTCCTGGAGTTGCGCGGCACCGAGCGGGCTCATCTGGATGCCGACAACCTTCACAAGCTGATGCGGCTCCCAGGCGGGACCCACGCGAGTAACTACCATCTGGGTCTCTGGATCGACCTCGAACAGCAGCAGTTGTGTCCGCTGGAAGAGCAGGTGCGCCTGATGACGGCGGCATTTCGCTATCCGCGCGACTTGCAGCGCGGCTACTGGACGCCTGCGGCGTTCGCGGAGGCGGCAAACGACCTGCTCCAGAGGATGCGGGCTCTTCGGGTGTCGAGTGGGACGCTGCTCACGCGGGAGCAAACTGTGGCGCTGATTGAGGACTGCCCCGAGAACCCGATCATTCAGCGCTGGTATCAGGCACGCGCGCTGACCGAGACGCTGCGCATTCCGTGCCAAGTCGTACCTCGCAACGTCCCCCAGGGGAGCGCGTCCCAGGGGACTGACGCACGGATTGTTGGCACTGACCCCACCGACGGTATCAGCGGATCGCACGCCATCGCGACTTCCCAGCGGCGGTATTCGAAGGAGTGGGCGGCGCAGGTCTGGTTGGATCGCTTCGCACCTGGAGGCTTCTGGGACTGGCTCAATACAGGCGGCAGCAATGGCATCCTCGCGTCGGTGATTCTCTTCGGGGAGGAGGGTGCGGTGCCTGCCCTGCGGCGACTTGCTGAAGAGGTGCCAGTCCGCAGGCCCGCCGACCTTCAGGACCGCTACAGGACCATTGCGGGTTGCTGGAAGTCCTTCCGCCTGAAGGGTTTCGTGGCTGTGGAGCGCTGTGGGTCCGCGCCGCAGGTGCTCTCGCTGGGTGAGGCGAGCGCGGAACTCCACGAACTGGCGGAGAGCATTGTGCGCCAGATGCGTGCCCGCGACCCGAAAGGGAAGTGGAAGTCCGAACTGGCACATCGCCTCGTCCTCGTGCTGCTCCTCGCCCTACAGGACTCTCCCAACGGAAGGGTGGAGGTGAGCTATCGGTCGCTTGCCGAGACTATCAACCAGCGCTGGCCCGATCAGCCCCCCACTAATCGGACACGAGTACAGGAGATGCTGGCTCGCCTTTCTCCTGGCGACCAGTGCCTGTATGAGATGCTGCGCAGGGCGAAGGGCCTGGCGGCTATTGGTCAGCCTGACCGTTATGCTCCTGGGACCGATCTGGCGCGGACCCCTTTGGGGAAGGTGTGGATGATGCGCAAGCTGCTGGAGGGGCGGGAACTGGCGGACTTCCTCTGGGACGCAGAGGATGAGGATGGTCGAGGGGTGCCAGTAGAGTTGGGGGAGACTGGTGGAGAGGGATGAATAGGAATAACTACACTGTCACGGTTCATCTCTCCGAACCGTGCTCTAACTCCCGAACATCATGGGCAACGGGTAGAGACGGTCTGGGCGAAGTCTACACGGTTCTCCACTTGTTTCTGGGTTCGCCAGCCCGTCCGCCGACGCATTCGCTGGCTAGGCGAGGTGTAGCCAGCGCCGTCGGGGGGCAGGATTCCAGACTTTAAGCGGACGCCCCGTTACTGCCGTGCAGGCCCGCCGAGACCAGGCCACGCACTGCCACTCTCGACGAGCGGCAGCCGCTGTTTGGCCCGACAGGAAAAATGAAGCATTCGTTACATTTCGAGCCCCCAGCCCCCACCTCGGCTTATTCCACCGCCGCGATCTTGGGGGCTCAAGTGGGCCGTATCGCTGACGTGACGCCTGCATGGACCCGTTCGTGACGGTGTACCTTGCCCACGGCATGGAACCAGCGGGAAAGGCCACCGTGTTTCGGTGGCGCGAACGATGCGCCTCCGTTCCTTAAGTGGCGCAGGCGCACTACTACCGCATTATGCGAGGAACTGAGTCCACCCGTGGGATCGGCCACGGGACGCCCTCTCGCTAATGGATGCGTGATGTCAGGAGAAACATGGCAGAAGCTGGGGACCGTGGTCGGGATCGTGTTGGCGCTGGTGCTCTACAAGAGCGGCGGCAAGCTGTTCCGCGCAGCGACCGCGCCTATCTCGCGGGCTGCGAGCAGCGGTCCACGGGGCGACTTTCGGGGCGGCCTCATGGCGTTCAGGTTCTATCCTGACGGCTCGGTGGACTGGCCTGCAATGGGCAAGGTCTTTCGCGGGAGCGTGACCGTCGTGGGCAACAGAGCGACGCTCATTTTCCCCTACGGGCCGAATTCCACCGACTACAAGTCGGTGCCCACTACGTTGCGGGTGCTCGGCTATCAGGACTGGTCCGTACTCGAACTCTACGGGACCGACGTGGTGCTCCGCCGCCAGTAGCTGGATCGTCGCGACGGACGGAGTTGGAGAACCGCTCCGCCACTGGGGGAAGGGATGAACACCGAGAGGCTGTTTCGCAACGGGAGCGACGACCAGGTGATCCTCTGCTGCGATTGTGGAGACCCGACGCATGGCGGTCTCCTCCTGCGGCGCGATTCCGTCGGCGATCCTCCCGTCTTCGTCCTGGGGCTCTGGTTCCTCCCGTCGCTCCGCCTGGGAGAGCGGCTTCGGCACGCCTTCGCGGTGCTGCTCGGGCGTGCTGTGTCCACCGATCTGATCGTGCGGCGAGAAGTGATGCTGGAAGCAGTACTCTGGCTGGTGGCCGAGGGTGAGCACGGCCTAGGCACTGGACATTGATCGCCCGCTCCTGAGGTGCGCGACTCTGCGTCGCGGCAAGCGGCACCTGAGCCGTCGGATAAGTTTTCTGGAGGTGGATCGTGCAGGAGGAATGGGTGCTGCCCTGTATGGGTGGCGTGGACATGCGCCAGCAGTGGCTCCAATGGCAAATCGCCCGCTGGGAGGAGCGGCTGCAACGTCTGGTCGGAATGCCCGACCCTCGTCTGGCCTGCTGGGCGCAAGTTGAGCAGATCGAAGAGCAGCTCTGCCTACTCTACCAGGCGCTAGACTCCTGCGATCTCCTGCCGCGTGTTGCCGACACGGCGCGGGAGATCGAAGCGCTCGTGGAGAGCGACTTTCTCCGCTATCTCGGGGGGATTGGCGAAGAGCAGGTTGTCGGCTGGGCGGCCAGCGAGACCGCCTGCCCGATTGCCCTCTACATCACCGAAGGTAGTCTCATACGCAGCGAGGGTCTTCAGGTACGTGTGGGGCTTTCCGACGTGCTCGTGACGGACGGCTACGACGCCGCCGTCGCGCAGCTACCGTCGTTCGCCGAGTGGGTCTCCAGGCTTACCACGCCACCGCTGTTCCCAGGCGTTGCGCGACAGCCGATCACAGCCGCGCAGTTGCGGCACCTGATGGCGACCGCTGAGGCCGTCGCACCCGAGGTACCGCCTCTCCAGTTCTAGCGACTTCGGAGCGCGGCTAGGAACAGAGCTTCCGCGTGTCTAAGACGTGGAGGCTGAAGCCACGACGCGGCGGCAACAAAGGAGGGCCTCCCCCAGCGAGGAGACCCCAAAATAACGGGACAGGGGCGGCTGGCCCGACCGCCCCGCCTGCCCAAGAGCGGCTACCCTGCGGACTTCCCACTCCCGTTCGTGAGTTGCTGGAGCTGAGTAAACGTGAGGTGCTGAACGCCCTTCGTCACCTTCCGCTTCAACTCGCTGTAGACCGCGCCAGGATCATCACCCTCCTCCAGCTCACATTCCACTTCCAGATGCGCCTCTACCGACTGATAGTTTTTGCTGCGCCGCTCTCCGTAGCTCATCCGCATCGTCTTCATCTTCATCGTCTTTACTCCACGCAATTCAGCTTTCGAACGGTGACCACCGTCGGCCACGAGACGTGATCGTTCCTCGAAAGCGGAATCTGTATCAAGCGAGCAGGCGGTGAAGTACTGAGGTTCTGTGACAGGAAGGGGAGGTGGAGGCCCTCTCTTCCTTAACTGCTCTCACCTGAGGTATTATTTTCTGGGGACGTGCGTAGGACGAATCCTGTTAGACCTACGCACCCTCCAGCGTGGCGGGTTTTGCCCGAGCGTGTAGATAGTGGTTTTTAGGCTGGACTGAAGCGAAACCGCAGAGCATCTTCGGGCGGGCCTGTGGCTCAGTTGGGAGAGCGCCGCGTTCGCATCGCGGAGGTCAGGGGTTCGAATCCCCTCAGGTCCACTTAAAAAAGCCCCGCCGGATGGCGGGGCTTTTTGCATTAGCCGGTGAGTGCGGCGCAGTGAGAGTGGTAGCCGTCCTGGAACCTGCTCACGGCAGGGGGATATGGGCCGGCTCAACCGGGTATCGCTCACGCCAGGCGTCCAGGCCGCGCTCCAGGGCACTCGCGGTGAAGCCGAGCTTTTGCAGTTGCCGCACCGCGCGGCCGCTTGTCCCCTCTCCCGGGCAGGTGCAATAGGTCACCACTTCCCGGTCTCGGGCCTGATCGGCGGCCCACTGTACGATCTGGTCAGGCAGTACGTGGATGCTGCCCGGGATCTGTTCCCCGAAGTAGGCAGAGCGGCCCCGTACGTCCAGCACTACCGGCGGCGCCGGGCCCTGCAGGCGGTCGTGTAGTTCTTCGGCTTGGATGACGGCGGGCGCCTGGGTGGCACCGTCGCCGAACATGCCGGCCGCGGTACTCTCTCGTTCTTCGGGCAGCACTTCGCTCGCGACCCGCGCCACGTACCAGTGAGAGAACGGCGTCGCCGATACTCCGTGTAACAGCACCGAAACGATCGCCACGGCGCCGGTGATCGCCATCAGTCGCTCGGCGCCCGGTACGTGGCCCTGGACTGCCAGCAATACGAGTAGCAGGGAGCTGAGACCCCGGGGGCCGAACCAGCCGATAAACGCGCGCCCACTGCGGCTGAGCGAGGTGCGATGGAGTACCATCCCGATCGCAAGAGGACGGACCGCCACGAGCGCCACCAGCGCCAGCGCCAGGGTGGGCCAGAACGGGATGG
>Ga0255338_1001863_pt1 | contig 35863 bp, 33 predicted proteins | sample MeOH1_35cm_T4_19_FD_203715 | JGI IMG/M metagenome (GOLD analysis project Ga0255338, IMG submission 203715) | Sandy soil microbial communities from University of British Columbia, Vancouver, Canada - MeOH1_35cm_T4_195 | ecosystem: Engineered > Artificial ecosystem > Sand microcosm > Unclassified ...
CGATATTGACCTCATAGTTATTGGTGACATCGGCTTGCGGACTCTTTCATCAAGGCTCAAGCCTCTCACTGAGCAAACAGAACGGGAAATAAACCCACATATTTATTCACTTAAGTCTTGGAAAGAAAAAAATAAAAAGAATGATCACTTTATTAAAAGTGTCCTCAGCGAGAAAAAGATATTTTTGATCGGAAATAAAGATATCCTTGAGTGATTGGCATAAAAATGGATGGTTGCGTCCTCACAAAGCTTCCAAAGAAGAAATTGCCAATCTTCTGGAAATTGTTGAACGAGACTTAACGGATGCTACGGCTAAAGGTCTCTCTGATGACTGGAAATTTGGCATCGCTTACAATGCTGCGCTTAAACTTTGTACCATTCTTCTGCATAGCTCTGGATATCGCCCTGAAAAAAATCTAGCTCACTATCGTACTCTCCAATCCTTGCCATTGATTTTAGGAGCCGAGCATGACTCCAATGCGGATTACTTAGATGCTTGCAGAAAAAAGAGAAACGAAACCGAGTACGATTTTGCTGGAGGTGTGAGTGAAGAAGAGGTTGATGAGCTCATTGGTTTTTGCGGGGAGTTGAAGCAAGAAGTTCTTGCATGGCTTAAGAAAAATCATAAGCCCTTGTTAAGGTGATAAGAAAGTCAGCGATTTTGTGCCGCTGACTTTATGACACTATTTGCACGTCAAACTTCCCAAAAGGGCGAGGGGTTTGCCATCGGCATAGTTAAATGATGCAGTCGTTTGCTTTGTAAGTCTATTGGACTCCACATCTAACGAAAAGTGGGTCGCTTGGTCCCTAATGCCCAGGCGAATGCTCAAGAGCGAACCTGTTGTATATAGCACTTCTTGGTGCTCATTCTCATTCAGAGTGACGGAGAATCCGTTGGCATTGTTTGCTAAACTATAGACAGGGCCGGTATAGCTCAAAACATATCCTTGGTTCTCATTTTTCTGGATGGTCACTTGAACGGGATAAAGCTCCGTTTGATCATGGTTGCCGAGAAAGTTGATTCCTTGAACTTCACCTGCGCAGGTGATTGAGCTTGCGGCCTGGGCTGAAAGACCTATTTGCATGAGCAAAGCGATTGATACTGTGATTGTTTTCATAAGAACTCCTTTGTTAATTTCGAAAATGTGTTGTTTCTTCTGTTTCATTCTTATAAAGGAATTTCTAAAAGTCACAGATTGCAAGTTCTGCATATTGACTTTGCGTTTTTCGCAAGTTAAGAATTTCGCTATGGAAACGGCTTATATTTTATCTAGTGATGAATCAGAACTGCTTTTGGCTTTTGAAACGGCTTCAAGCCTTGAAAAGCTTTCAAAGGTTCTCAGTAAAGACATTTCAAATCTTTCAAGATCTTTGAATAAAATTGCCGCAAAGCTGCCTGTCATCGAAAAACAAAATAACCGATGGCAACTCACGGAGCTCGGGAAAAGGCTGAATCAGCACACACGAGATTCCATTCAGTTTCAGAAGACTCTCCTGAATCAACAGCAGTTTCTCAAAATAGGAGCGAATCGGGAGTTTGCCTCTCGAATCATGGGGGCGTCGCTCAAAGAACTCGAGGAGCTCTTTCCAAAAACCCAACTGAGAATCTGTGCGTTCGAGCAAGGAGTAGAGCAAGCATTGGCCGATGGCCTTGTGGATCTGGGGATCGATTGCGAGCGTCCGTTTAGTCCGGATATCTCTTATCGCCTGTGCACGTCAGAGGAAATTGTTGCCATTTGCACACCCGAGTTTAAAAAAAGACATCGACAAGAATTTAAGAACGGGGAGTTCTTTAGTTTGCCGCATCTTCTATGTGATCGTCTTTACCCCGACAAAATTTTTAAAAAAACAGATAATAGGCTCAACATACGCGCGTCGTTCAACGATATTTCAACCACGCGGGCGTCGTGCTTAGAGAGTTTGGGCTGGGCCCTTCTCCCCAAATACACCATCAACTCTGAAATCGCGGAAGGAAAATTGGTTGTGATTGATTCTCCTACAGCCGGAGTATCAAACTATGGGGTTTGGTGGCTTCGCAATCGGAAAAGTGTTGAGCCTTTGGCGCTCAAGCTCAAAAGCTGGTTGGAGAAAGTTCAGTTGTAGTCATTATTCTTACTCAGAAACTTTCGGGTACATCCACCATATCCAAGAATCTTTATTTCTTGCTTCACGAAAGATTTCCTCTAAAGAGGCGCATCTGTGGGCGCCTCTCATTCTCTCGATCAGATGTTCTCGATCATAATGGAAGGTGTATTGAGATTCTGGCGAAACAATTCCATTGAGCTCGAAGGCGGGAATACGGACGGAAATTTCAGAGGTTTTGGATCTATTGCCACCAAAGGGAACGACGACTTTGCTTATAATATAGATAGCATCTATGTTTTCGCCATAGCTAATCTTTGCTGAGGAGCCTTTGATTTCTTCAAAGGGATGTGTGGGGATTTTGACGATGAACGGCTCTTCAAGGAATATCTGGCCGAAGAGGCCATCGTATTTCTCTTTGCTTACCACCCACTCATTCTCAGTATTATTCACTCTTCTATATGTATACCCACGAGGGTATCTATCCCAGATTTGCTTTTCTGATTTAATAATCCCGAGGTGAGTAGGGCCACTAAAGGCATCGTGACCATCTATCCGAATCTGCAGTGTGTTCGATGGCGACGAAAAGTCGACATTCGATTTGGCATGAATAGCAAAATTCAAGGTAATGACATCTAATTTTTCTGAGACGTCGTTTTCGAGGTACACCACCATGTAAGGGGATTTTTCATCTGTACTTATTTTTTTTGAGTAACCCCATTGCTGTCCGCCACAGTATTGAAAAACCTGATCCTTTTCCTGGTGGTTACCAATCGGAAAAACAGACCTAGTAGCGCAGCCGACGGTCGTTGTGCATGCAAAGGCAAGAGTGGCGGCTGTGAGCAGTTTCATGATAGGCGTTTTACGGAATCTCATTCATCCGCCGAGCTCTGCTCGTTTCCTCAATCAGAGTTCGCACGCGAGCCACGGAGCCCAGCGGTTGATTCTTGGGATTGGAGTGCAGGCGGGTGTTCACATACCAATCGTCGCAGGAAATTTTGCCGGCTCCGGGTTTGATCTCCACTTTGGCGATTGTTTGAAAAGGAAGCACGTCTTCATCCCAGAGTTCGCCGCCATTTTCTATCCAATCTGAGAGACTCCATTTTGGATGGCTGCTGCCGAAGACTCCATCCTGTTGAGTGCGAATTTTATTGAGATCGAAAAATTGAGCCTGCAATAAGAAACAGACGGCGCCGGCTTGCGCTCGAGCCTCGATGTCTGTTTGTAAGAAATCAGCTGCTTTTCCATCGGACGATTCATGTTGGACCGCGGCCCCATCGCAGCGAGTGGCTTTGAATTTAACGAAGTCCTCGGGGGTTCCTGCGCCGGAAATTCCGTGCGAGTAGGGAAGGTTCGACCAGTAGTCTTCCGTGGCGTAACTTTTGGTATCCGCTCGCTGATAGATCTTGCCGAACTTGGCAGCTTTGGCGATGGCGGAAATATAGAATGGATTAATAAAATACAAATCGCCCTGAGCGGTGCGAATGCTTTTAACCAACTCGAGAAACTCATGAACATTGTTCGTTGCAAACATGGGAGAAGTATTCAGCATGAAATCTTGGCGGCTGTCGCCGGAATAGTCGTAAATCTTTCCGCCAAAATCGACGATGAACGAAAAGCCACGAACATCTCCCACAAGATCTGAATTCTGGGTTCCCATGGCATTCGCAAAGCGAATCTTCGTTGGGTAGGTTCCATTCAGAGCAAAAATTCCTTTACGCAAGCGTCGAATAGATTCCGCGGATTGATGGAACAGGCTTTGGAGTTCTGTATCAGAGAAAACTTGAAAGCTGCCGTTAAAGCAACTGCCCTTTGCGTGGGTTCCGCGTTCCATTTTTTTACTTTCAGCGGCCGCTTCTTTCTGAATTTTTTCAAAAATATCTATAATTGTTCGGGTTGTCTTTGCCTCATCATCATCTCGCTGCTCGACATTGGTTGCCAAGGGAATGGATTGCAAAATTTTAATATGATTGCGAAAACGATCTGTTTGATTGGCAATGGATCGTTCTGGGAGGAGGCTGGTATTCTCTTTTGTGCCATAAGTTTTATAGACTACTGAACCGGAAATCAGGACCGTCATGCAACTCAAACCTATGGCAATATGTTTTTTCATTTTTTCCCCTTAGATGCATTTAGAATGCCCTCTTGCTGAGAGTTCGTCATTTGATAGTTTGTGCGCTCTTTTGTGGGATCTAACGCCCCGACCAAAATCGGGGCGCGTCTGTCTTGACGCTATTTGGGCCGATCGCGCGCAAAGGGGGCTTAGAGTTGTGTAAGTAATTTGTGGCCGGTTTTAAACCGGCCGCTTCATGCGAATGGAAAAATAATTGAATTCGTTTGAGTGGCGCCAGGCAGGGACTCGTGATTGCTCAACAAATCCGCGAGCCCGGTAGAATGGCAATCCTTTTTCATTGCCTTCTGTTACAGTGACCCATTGTTCTTTCGCACCCTGTGCGCGCATTTCATCTGTGATGGCGTTTAATAGCAAAGTGCCAACGCCATTTCCTCTCTTGGTTGGGTCGAGGTAGAGAACAAAGACATCGCCCGTATCGGAGTTGATAAGCCCACCGCCGCCAGCACCAATCACTTGGCCGTTGGAGATTGCCACATACCAGCCATTCCATCCTTGAGGGTTTGAGACTTCTTTCGTGAGTCGTTCTGTGTTGTAAAATTCCCGAATTACTTGTTCGATGTATTCTTTGGAGAGTAGGTTCGTATACGTGGCCCACCATCCCTCAACGCAGACGCTGCGGATACCATGGACATCTTCCAGGCGGGCTTTGCGAATTTGAATGCTCATCATATTCTCCGTCAATGTCGAACTGACTAAATTCTATCTCGAGGGGATTCTTCTGTCATTGAACGAGAGAGGATCAGCTTTCTAGAGTCATTTTGAACTGGTCAAAAGACCTAAGGTTTCTCTCCTGAAATATTTCGAATCGACTCGTGATGCTGCCGTGCTAACGTGAGTCCATGTGGCTCAACGATTTATTGACCGAAAGTAAAAAATTTTCTACTGAATATGGCCGACAGCTTTCAAATCATCTTCCGATGGCGCTGATCGCACTCGATCGTCTCGGCGCTAGCGAAGAACAGGCACGAAAGTTTTTTGGCAATTATAGCAAAATGCTTCGTCCTCAATCCGAAGCAGATTTTGAACTTGATTCGTCGAATTGGACGAAGTTTTTAGGCCAGCACGAACACAATAGTGAATACAGAGAGTATTTCTTAAAAGAGTTTCAGAAAAGTGGCTGGGAAAATACGCTGAAGTCTCATTTGCCGACTTTGCTTCCGGGGTTGAGTGGGGGAGCGTTTCATCCCCTGATTCGTCTCGCATACGCGATTGAAATAAAAAGCGAGTGGGAAATTGCTGAGAGTTTGGCGGCCTGGGCGATGGCCTATCTTGAGCTTGGTAAGTTTCAAGACGGAAAAAAAGATTATAAAGATATCGATCTCGGACAAGCTCTTCAAAGTATTCGACAAGATAAAGAAATTGTTAGCAGCGCTATTGTGGGGCCCAATATCTTCACCCGCATGAAGTTTGTTCCCAGTATAGATTCTTTTAACAGCTTAGTCGGCGAGGTCGATCCAAGAAAAATGGATATTTCAAACTTGGCGGGCGCTGCGCTCAAACTTTACCGATCGAGTAATGATAACTTTACAGCATTGCATGGTGTGACCTCGATACATGCAGCCCGCATTTTAAGCACTTACGTTCAGGAAAAAGAGAAATTTATTTTCTATCTTTGGCAGGGACTTGCTGCTGCTTATGTGACCATTGGGTGCATAGAAATTCAAAGTGATCATTTTCAATCCGGTCAAGCCTTGCTCAGCTGGGAGCAGATTTTTAAAGCTGCCGCGGCTGCAAAAGATGACCATGTCATTAAGTTTTGCTACACGGCTTTTAGCGAGTGGCAGATTTACGGAGACAATTCATATCAGATGGCCGCGAGCCTTAAAGTTTAAGGAGTGCGAAGGTCTATGCAATTTCTAACTTTGGCTTATGCCGCGTTTGTTATGGGCACTTTTTTTGAGGTGCGCAGAATGTCTAGCAACTGGAAACATGTCGGGTTGAAGCTTTTAGCCGCCGTTGTTTTAAGTGCCATGTTCGTTATCGTAGAACCAAAATATGTAGGAAAATGGCCTTTGGTTTTTGCGGGAGTTCTGCTTTTTGTTAGCGTGGCAATACACTACGACAGAATGATGGCAAAAATCGGTGAAGGAGTGACTCTTCTTCATTCTTTGACGTTGCTTTACCTTTGCGCAGAATTTTTAAAGAAAGTGGGTCTAAGTCTTTGGGGGCTCGTGATTATTTTCTTGCCGGTGGCTTATTCTGTTTTGCATGCCTTGACTCATATTCGTATCACCAAAAGAGACCGGCTTTATCTCAGTTTATGGAGTTCCTTGACCATGGCTGTTTTTGCGTTGCTGTACATCTACAGTATCTGGCACATGGATAAGATTGAAAACCTCTTTGTGGCAGAACGGTTTTTCGATGGAATTACGGTTTTTTTAGAACATTTTCTCTTGGGAATTTCAGGTGCTTACATATTGCAAAATTTCTTTATGTTGCTGGCTTATCTTCCAGGGAGACGTGAGTTCTTTAATGAAGCGTACTTTCGTTCGGTAAGAGAAATGAACAAAGAGCATATTGAAAGATACTCTTCAGACCAGGTCGATCGCCGTGAGGCTTGGTTTGTTCTGATTCTTGTGGGTAGTCTTTTGGCGCTGAATTACCACTTTGCGATTTTGGGAGTTCAATTTAGCATTTGGATCTGTCTTGTGATTGTTCCATTTGCCATGGGCTATTTGGGACGCTTGGTTTCGGGCAGACCCGACTAAAATCGGGGCGCGTCTGTCTTGACGTCTTCTTGTTGCCCGAGCAAAATTAACTTATGTCGATTCAAGATCTGCGCTTTGTTGATTTTTGGGTGGGGCTTCCACTCACATGGCTTTTGACCTTGGTTCGCAAAGCATTTGGCTGGCTCCCTGCGGGGGCGGCTTCTTCTAAAAAAATTCTTTTCATTAAATTTTCAGAGCAGGGTTCGACTGTGATTGCTCGTCAGATTATTCAGACGGCGGCGGACACTTACGGCCGCGACAATGTTTTCTTTGTGGTGTTTAAAGATAATAAAGAGATCCTAAGTATTCTCGATTTGATCCCAGAAAAAAATATCCTGACGATCAAGACAAGGAGTCTGTGGAATGTGGCGTGGGATTTGACCCGCGTTTTGTGGCGTTCATGGACGTCACGCATCGACACCGTTATTGATTTGGAATTTACGTCGCGTGCTTCGGCGTTGCTGGCATTTTTGTCGGGTGCGCGGAAGCGGGTGGGCTTCTTTACGTTTTTTGATGAGGGCCCGTATCGCGGCGATCTTTTTACTCATCGAGTGCAATTTAATCCGCATTTTCATACGGTGATTTTGTATCATATCTTGTTCACAAGCCATAAAGCAGATGCTTCTCAACTGCCGTTGACGAAATTTAGTCTGAAAGATTTTTCGGTGGTCTCTCCGCCGCAGTTGAAATTTTCGAATGACGAGTGCCATCAGGTTTTGACGGTGGTGGAGTCGGAGTTGCATGCGAAGCTTCATCCGTCGGACACGGTGATTGTGCTCAATGCGAATGCCAGTGATTTGGTGCCGATTCGCAAATGGCCCGAGGCTCACTTTGTGGAGCTCGCTCAACGCCTGTTGGCGGCGTATCCGAAAGCGTATTTATTGTTCACGGGCAATCGTCAAGAGGCCGCATTTACCGAAAAGATGGTGCAGTCTTTGGGGATGCCACGCGTGGCTTCTTTGGCGGGTAAGTTGTCACTGCGCCAGTTTGTTACTTTGTTATCTTTGAGTGATTTGCTGGTTTCAAACGACAGCGGCCCCGCGCACTTTTCAAGTCTGACCGATGTTCATCGCATTGTTTTGTTTGGCCCCGAGACACCGGATCTCTTTAGTCCTTTGGGGGAAAATCTATCGGTGATTTACGAAGCGCGCTCATGCAGTCCGTGCGTGAGTGCTTACAATCACCGCCACTCACGTTGTACCGATAATGTGTGCATGAAATCTATTTCGGTGGAGCAAGTCTTTATGAAGGTTCAAGAGGTTTTGACCCGCGGGAATTCACAAGACGGGCGCGAAGATAGAAAATTTTTAAAGGCAGCCAGCGAGTAGGCACCGGTACTCCTAAGAGGATCATGTATTTGTCTTTTTGAATCTCTGTTTGTTCTAAAACTTCAAAGCCATTTTGTTCGAGCAGCTCCGTGACCTTTTGTCGTGACAAGAGCCGTACCAAAGGATGGCGAATCCAATTCAAAACCAAATAGGTCAGCGGAAACATCACGCCTTGAAGCCAAAACAAAAACGGGCTGCAGTAGGTTTCAATAATGATGATTTCGCCGTCAGGTTTGAGCACTCGTCGGGCATCTTGCAGTGAGGCCTTTAAAAGCGGCAGCGGTGTTCCTGCGGAATCTTCGACCATGTGGTGCATGATATTCTGCCAGATCACGACTTCGTGGCTTGCGGTCTCCAGAGGCATCTTGTCCGAACGGCCCACATAGTACGTCACATTCTTGAGATTCTCGGCTTGGGGTAACGGGTACAGATCCATCGCCGCAACACTTTTGGTTTTGCTGACGTCGTAATTGAAAATCCCGCCATTGCCCACATCCACGACGTGCTTGTCTTGAATACGCGCATTGATCAAGGCCTCGGCCTGGCGATAGACGAGACCTTGCGTCTTCTGCAAGTCCTCGCGATAGCCTGTCCAATTCTCAAAAAATTCCTTCTGCGACGGTGTTTTTGTCATTATGATAGTCTCATGTTGAAAACTGTCTTTGCTTCTTCATCTCAACGAAAACTTTGGCTGAAGCTCGCCTTTGTTATCGGCCTTGTTTATCTGCAAGTGCTGACATTTAGTTTCGTCAATTGGGACGACAATAGCAACATCAGTGGCAACCCCGAGATGATTTTTTCTGGTTGGGCGAGCTACAAAGCCTATTGGAGCGGAATTTATGCGGGACTGTTCGCGCCGATTCCGTTTACGGTCTGGACCTTGCTGGCTCAGTTCAGTCAAATCCTCACTCGTCAGCCTTATCCCGTTCCGATGTTTTATCATGCTTTGAATGTGCTGGTGCACATGGTGAATAGCGCGCTTGTATTTGCTTTGCTCTATGAGCTTTTGAATTCTCCGGATAAGTCTCTCAAGAAAAAAGAATTGGCGGAGTTTGACGAGCGCCGCAGCTGGGCCGCGCTGATAGGGGCGGCTCTATTTGCTTTGCACCCACTGCAAGTGGAGTCCGTCGCTTGGATCACGGGATTTAAAGATGTTAGCTTCGGTCTGTTTTCGCTTTTAACCGTGTTCTTTATATTGCGCGACCGAATGAAGGCGTCGTCGTTTACCTATCTGTTGGCGTTATTATCGAAGCCGACGGCGGTGATCTTGCCGGCCTTAGCAGTGTGGTTGTTGGTGGTCTCTGGTCGTAAAGTGACTCGTCGGCAGATTTATTTTTTTGCTGCCTGGCTGGTGGCTGCGGTTCCAGTCTTTGTCTTCACGCGAGCGGAGCAGGGGGGATCTCCTTTCACCTTTTTCCCAACGTTCTGGCAAAAAATCGTCGTCGCTTACGATGCCATTTCATTTTATATCAGCAAAATTCTTTTGCCCTATCCATTGGTGACGGACTACTCACGAAATCCCAAGTTTGTTCTGGAGCAAGGAATGTTTCACTGGAGCTGGTTTGTGTTGTTCGTGATGATGGGTCTTGCGTTGACTCCTCAGGCGCGCCGCTGGCGTTTGCCTCAAGGGCTTTTGTGGCTTGTCATTACGATTGCTCCAGTTTTGGGATTTGTTCCGTTTGGCTATCAAATCACATCGACCGTTGCCGATCGTTATGTCTATCTAGGAATGCTGGGAATGTGCCTGCCGTTGGCTCGCTTTGCTCAAGAGGCCTCGCATCGCTTGGTGAAGCCCGCGCTGCTGGGAGTATTGGGTGTGTTGGCTTTGACGGCTTGGATTCAAGTGGGCTCTTGGCGCGATTCCGAAACTTTGTTCACGCACGTTGTGGACCATGTTCCTAAGAGTCTTGTTGCTCGAACTCAGCTGGGAGCTTTCTACTTTGAAGGTGGTAATTACGATATTGCAGAACGCGTTTACCGCGAGCAGATTGAGGTTCGCCCGGATGATGTTTTGGCTTATCAGGGACTGTCGCGTGTTTTGGGAAAAACCAAACGCAAAGAAGAATCCGTTCAAGTTTTACAAAAACTAGTCTCCATTCGCGATGACAGCGCCGAAACTCATACCGAGTTGGCAGAGGAGCTCATGGATCTCGAGCGCGCCGAAGAAGCCCGGGCTCATCTGCAGCGTGCGCGAGTGATTGATCCTCATTTTCACATGATCTCTTATCTTGAGGGCAACTTGCTGGCCAAGGAAGGCAAGTATGAGCTCGCAGCGGAAAAGTACCGGGATTCTTTGGCTTATCAGCCGAACTCGGCGGAGGCGCATAATAATCTCGGCAATACACTCGCCATTATGAAAGATATCCAAGGCGCTCAAAGGCATTTCGCCATTTCGGCGAAGTTGTCACCGAAATCCAGTGCGGCGCATTTAAATCTGGCGCGGACGCTCCTCATGACGGGGCAATTCCAAGACGCTTATTCTCAACTGCAATATGTTTTGCAGCTCGAGCCCAGTCATCAAGAAGCGCATCAGTTGCTCGAAGAGATGAAATCTCGGTTGCCCGGCATTCGCTAGTGAATTAAAATTTCCGGATGTCTGAAGTCCGCTCCTACACTCTGCGTCCGTACCAGAACGAGGCCGTGCAGGTCACGATCCGGCATTTTCGCACGGACAAATCGCCGGCGGTGATTGTTTTGCCGACAGGAGCCGGCAAGAGTCTCGTGATTGCAGAGCTCGCAAGATTGGCCAAGGGCCGCGTTTTGGTCCTTGCGCATGTCCGCGAGCTGGTTGAACAGAATCATGCAAAGTATATTTCCTTCGGGCTGGATGCAGGAATTTATTCAGCAGGCCTCAACCGCAAAGAGATGGATCAGAAAGTCATTTTCGGAAGTATCCAGTCGATAGCACGGGCGCCAGAAGATTTTTTCACCAATTTCTCATTGGTCGTGATTGACGAATGTCATCGTGTGTCTGTCGATGGCGAAACTCAATACTTTCAAGTGATTTCCAAGTTACAGAGCCTCAATCCGGGGATTTGTATCTTAGGGCTGACGGCGACACCTTATCGGCTGGGCTTGGGATGGATTTACAATTACAACATTCCCAAAAAATTGCAGCGCACAACGGAAGAGCGATTTTTTAAAAAATGTCTGTTTGATCTGTCCATTGGCTTTATGATCAAAAACAAGTTTTTAACGCCGCCTTTGAAAATCGATTCGCCCGTGGCCTGCTATGATTTTTCCAGTTTGAAACTTCACGGCACTCATTACGTGCAGTCGCAAATCGAAGAGATCCTCAAAGATCAAAAACGCATCACGCCGCTGATTATTAAAAACATCATCGAGATGGCTCACGATCGCCAAGGAGTGATGATCTTCACAAGCTCCGTCAATCATGCCATCGAAATCATGCAGAGCCTGCCGCCGTATATTTCCGCTCTGGTGGTGGGTGATACTGACGACAAAGAGCGCGATGAAATCATCGAAGCTTTTAAACAAAGAAAATTAAAATTCCTGGTCAACGTTTCTGTTTTAACCACGGGCTTTGATGCGCCTCACGTGGATGTGATTGCGATTTTACGCCCGACAGAATCGGTGAGTCTCTATCAGCAAATCATCGGTCGCGGATTGCGTCTCAGTGCTGACAAATCGGATTGCCTGATTTTGGATTACACCGGGCAAGGCCATGATCTTTTCTCGCCAGAAATCGACGATGACAAGCCGACAAGTCAGTCTGTAAAAGTCGAAGTGCTCTGTCCTTCCTGCGGCGTCGTGAATAATTTCTGGGGACTCGTCAATCACGATGGCGAAATCCTGGAACACTTCGGGCGCCGATGCCAAGGAGCCTTCGAAGATCCGCACACGCAAGAGATCGAACCCTGCGGCTTCCGCTTTAGATTCAAACGCTGTGATCAATGCGGTGAAGAAAATGACATCGCCGCCCGTGCTTGCGGCTCCTGTCAGCATGTTCTAGTCGACAATGATAAGAAACTCAAAGAGGCCATGACTTTGAAAGACGCCCATGTCATGCGCGTGGATTCGATGAGCTTCACGAAGGGCCACGACAAAAAGGGCAAAGAGCGCCTCGAGGTCCGCTACTACGATGCAGATGCACAGTCGCTGCGTGAGTATTTTTATCTGACGACGCCGGAAGAGCGACGGATTTTCTATTTTAACTTTATTCGCATGCACAACCGTCTACCGGAAAAGCGTCTGCCCATTCAAGGCCTCGATGATGTCCTTAAAATTCAAACCCATTTCCGTCAGCCCATGTTTGTCATTGCGCGCAAACAGAAGCATTACTGGTTGATCCGCGAGAAGATTTTTGAATGAACACTCAGCAAAGAAAATAACTCAAGGACAGAGGTCCAGCATTCTGGGTCATAGTGACTAAACAATAAATATTTATCAACTAGACTTGATTGCTGCCGATACGTTTAAGAAGATAGTTCTAAGAAGAGGTTCGTATGAGCAAATTCCGTATGGTTATTTTGGACAATGCAAAAGATCAATTGGATAGTCCCACAGCGAAAAAGATCATGTCTGACATCGTCTTTATCAAGCAAAAAAACTTTCTAAGATCGGAGCCGAATTACGTCGTGACAGACAAGCATGATATGATCGGAACTCACTATTTGATCTATGATACGACCGATCTTTTAGATCCAAAGCTGATCTTTGCCATCCGAACGACCTTCCTGACACGCGCCGAACGGCATCGCATCGATACGCCGCTTTTAAGCCTTGTGCCACGTTTGGAGTTGCCACTGCAGGATGCGTTTAACAAGTTTAAATCCCGTCATAAGGACATCGTGGATTGCAATGCGTGGTTTGTGGATCCTGGTTACTCCAAGAAGAACGCGGGTTTGAATTTATCGGATTTAGGCTACCTTATGGTTTGCACTCACATCCTTCGAGTTGGGGCGGATCACTTTGTGGGTTGTACAAACGAAAAATTCAATGCCTCTCGGTGGCTCGAGCACGTGGGCTCGATGCCGAAAGGTTTGATCTTTGAACATCCTGCGGTGAAGTCTCCGCATATGCTTATTTTGATGGAAAACTTCAATATGGAGCATTTCACAAAAGTGTATGAAGAAAACAAATCCCTTGTGGATGAAATCTATGAGGTGATTCCTGAGACGACGAAGACTATGACGGGCGAAAGCCTTGAAAGCTTCGCCGGCTTTGCCGCAGAAGTCTACGGCAATGGGGTGGCTAAACGACGAGAAGCTTTGAAGGCTGCGTAGGGTTTGGTGCGAGGTCGAATTCGTATTGCATCTCAACCACATCTGAAAAACGTAAGAGCTCCGTTTTCGGGAAAAGCGGAGTCATGCCTGCCAAATACGGAAACCACGCCAGCAAAATGTGACGATAGCGCATCAGACGGCGAATGTTCTCGGGACTTTCTTTGAGCATTGCATGCTGTCCCAAATCCAAAGTCGTCTTCAGAACATACTTTTTGCCGACAAAAGCACTCTTGTACTCAAAGTTGGTATCAAAGTAGTCGAAATTCTTTGCCAGGGTCGTATAGATATCATGGAAGTTTTGCGACTCGCCAAAGCTCTTACCTAGCTTTGTTTCTTGCAGGCCTAAGAAAATCACGCTCGCCAAAGTATCGAGCTCTTGTTGCGTGAAGCCTTTCAGTTGAAGGATCTCTAAAAGGTCCGCAAAATAAGTCAGATTGATTTTCTGACTTCCAAGCTCTTGATAGAGAAGCGGGGAAACGCTCAAGCTGTATAGAGTCTGATCCGCAAAATGCTGACCACGAGTCAGTGTAATGTAACGGATGATGTGGACGGAATTGCGGATGAAGCTATTTTGATTTTCTTGATAACGCGCCGGCAGTGCTTGATGGTCGCCCAGCAGACGTTTGCGAGCTAAGTCCTTGTCATAGTGGCCCGTGAACAATTGATTTTCGCCAATGCCGACCATTTCGGTGATACGGCTAAACGGCTCATAGCCGATTTTTAAAGGGAAAGATTCATTGGACCACCAAGCAAGGCAATCCTCGGGACGTAGATCAATCACCTCTTGAAGACGGCGCAGCGGTATACCGATTTCGCGAATGAGCTCGCGCAGTCTTAAGGATTCATTGGGAGAGGGTTTTTTAGTTATTTCTTTCATGCAGGGTAGTTCGGTACTAAGACCTTGGAAAGATCATTGATATACGTCACACTCGCAATTTTACGAATTTCGTGAAGTTCCTCGTCGCTAAACCCTAAGAGAGAATGAAGTTCTTCAAAGAACGCTGAGGTCAGTTTAGCGCGCCCGGCCTCGATCATTTTAAAGCTCTTTGGCGTTGTATTCGTTTTGGAAGCCACATCAGCAACAGACATTCCCATCTCACGGCGTTTTCTATTGATGTAAAGACCAATAAGAAAACGAACATGGCGATGTTGATCTGGAAAGATATTTTCTAATTTCATCTGTGGCTCCAAACCTTACGGGACAACTCACTACTTATAAAATTTCTCTGTAAGCTCGGTTGTGACTTCACTGATGGTTGTTTTCAAAATCGCTTCAAACATTTCATTGGGAGCGATTTGGTAAATTTGCGCAATTTTGCGCAGGGTAGCGACCGGCGGACGAGACAAGCCTCGTTCCCAGTTGCTTACAAATTGAGGGCTGGTATAGCCCAGTTTCTTCGCGACAGCGCCTTGTGAGAGACCCACTTCAATGCGCTTTTCTCTTAAGAATTTTGCTAAATCCACGTTACGTTCCGCCTTTATTTAGAATTCTATCTATTGATGCTGACTAAATTGCCGACTATTTAACTTAGGTTATTACCTACAGATTTTTGGAGAATTTTTCAATTTAAATTTAAGTCAAGTCCTTTGGCGTTCCTTTTTTATAGGAGAATTTCCACGCTTGTCTAAAGCTTTGGCAGCCCTATTTTGTCTCCTCGTTCAATAGATTGACGCTCTTGTGTTGCCTGAGGATTCCTTGTGAATTTCCCATGCGGAAAAATGGACGAGAGCTTGACCTCTAGTTCGCATATACTCTGCGTGGAGGTTTTTTATGGAAAGACGTGAAAGACAAGAACAGTACAACTCTCGTAGCTCCCGGGTGGCCCCGCTGCGCACTCCCACGGATCTTGGAGAGCAGGCAACAAAAGACATATCAGCGGCTTTGAATTTGGCATTGGCGGATGTCTATGCGCTTTATCTGAAAACCAAAAATTTCCACTGGCACATGAGCGGAACTCACTTCCGGGATTTGCATCTTCTTTTGGATGAACAGTCGGATCAAATTTTCGCTATGACAGATCCACTGGCGGAACGAGTTCGAAAAATCGGCGGCACAACTTTGCGATCGATCGGGCACATTGCTCGCTTGCAAAGGATTCCAGATAACGATGCGGACTTCGTGACTCCACAGGATATGTTGTCGGAACTCTGCCAGGACAATCGAGCCTTGACGGCTTCTTTGCGTGAAGCTCATGAAGTTTGCGCGGAACATCGGGACATCGCCAGCACCAGCCTGATTGAAGTCTGGATTGATGAGACCGAAAAGCGTTCGTGGTTTCTTTATGAAGCGACTCGACAAATGCACAGTTAATTCTTAAAACGGCCCGCCGCTGTTCCAGTTTGAGACGGCGGCGCGGTTTCTTGTTGGTCCCCCTGGTTGCGAATGATAATCTTTAAGCTCAGGCGCGTTCTCGTATTTGCACGTCAAGGCTTGGTATTTTCAGGGGGAAATATGCGAACGACTTTTTTTATTTTTCTATTTTCACTACTTTTTACCGTCACTTCTTGGGCGGTAGAGACCTTTGATATGGCCTTGCCAGACCAGCAGCAAGGAACTTCTTCAGGTGGCTTCGTGGATTCGTTCCAAAATGATGGCGGCAATTCTTCATCGCGATCTTACGGTTCTTCGACTTCTTATCAAGCTCCCGCAGCTGTTCAAGAGGAAGAGTCTAAAGGCACCTACGAAAGTGCTTTCACTTCGATCCGCTCTAAGAAATCTTCGGATGATGAAGGCGTTGATCAAGCCGACGCTTGGAAAACGAACCAGGCAAAGCCTGACAACTTCGACGTGGAGTCTCTCAGTTACACCGCGCCGGCGCCAAGCAAATCTGCTCCAAGCAGAGCTCAAGCGCGTGTGAAAGAACAACCAAAACGCGGCGGCGGTAATCGCGCTCCAGCCTCGGCAACAGTCGATGAAGTCCCGATGCCGGTGCCTGAAGAGCTCGGTCGCGAAATTGAGCGTACCACCGCAGCGGTTCCAGAATCTTCGAATATGGGTCCCGCTCCGGTCTCTGCCAAAGAGCGCAAGGCGATGATCCTGCAAACGATTTCTGACAACTATGCGGACTTGAAAAGTTGTTATGCCGATGGACTTCGCAAGAATTCTGAAATGAAGGGTAAAGTCGTGATGGGTTGGAGCATGGATCCGCAAGGCCGTGTTTCCGGTGCGGAAGTTCAAACTTCCCAGCTCAATAACAAGCAAGTCGAAAAGTGCATGGTGGATCGCCTTTCAAACTGGCGTTTCCCTCATCAAGCAAAGCTCAGCAGCAGCAAAGACCGCATGACTTACACCTTCCAATTCGTTCCTGAAAGAGATTAATTCTACCAATCCACTCTGAGTGGAGATTTCAAGATAGGCCATGTCGCTTTCAGCGGCACGGCTTTGTCTGAAAAAGCCAAAACACCAAACTTGCCGTAATGGAGCAATCGAGGCGCCAGGGTCTCTACCTGCTCACCGCGAACCCACATCAGAATCAAATCCGGTCGCGTCGACGATCGCGCCACCACGGCGGTCTTAAAGTCTTTGCGAGGGTAGGCTGTCCCAAACAAGGTCACAGCATCCGCACTCAGCTGAAACTCCTGTCCGCTCAAAGCCTGAGTCATCAGCTGTTCGTACTCGGGCGCATCGCCCAGTAATAACACCGCACCCTCTGGCGGAAGGTCCAGGAGAAGGCCATCGTCACTCAAAGACACAGCGGCTGACAAAGAGGCCGCCCAAGTTTTTTGATAGGCTGTTTTTTGCGCTTCGTCTTTGCCCAGCACGTAGATTTTTTTGGCGCCAAAAACATTCGACAAACTCAAAGGCCGTTCGGCTTTGTCCAAATCGCGGAAAACGTCGAACCCGGGATCGACTTCCAAGGTCTTCGGAGTTTGGTTGAAGGTGGCTTGGAAAGTTTTCTGGCTGGTGGAGAGTTGCAAGATTTCACTTTGCGAGCGTCCATCGGCAAGGGTAAAGCGCACAGGAATGTGGAGCTCGTAATTTTGCGGACTTGCCTGTTGAAGTTCAAAGTCCACTTGATATTTTCCATCCGCAAGTGGGGTTAAGTGCGAAGGGCCTAACTTGAGAACCGGCGCCCCCGTACGATCGAGCCATTGCTTAAAGTAAATCTTCAAGTCAGCACGAGCCGTCCCTTCAAAGCTTTTTTCAATCTCATCATAGCTGATGCTTTGCCCGCGAAAGTTCTGGTAAAGGTCCTTCAGGGCCCGGGCGAAGACTGTTTCCCCAAGGCGGACCCTCAGCATATGAAAGAGCATCATTCCCTTTCCGTATCCCACCGCTTGAGAACTAAAGTTAAAGCGCTGCTTAAAGTCTCTGAGCGGAAAATCTTGGGCCGCCCGTGTGTAATCTTGAAAGTTCATCAAGCTCTGGCGGCGGTAGTCTCCATCAGCTTTCAATAACTCTTGTTGCCAGTGATCGGCCAAATAAGTGGTCAGTCCCTCGCACCAGTTGCCGCGGTTATAATCAACAAACACACTGTTGCCCCACCAATTGTGCAAGAGCTCATGGGGCAGGGAGGAGTTCAAAATATAAGGCAAGCGAACCACGCCAGGACCCAGTAAGGTAAATGCCGGCATCCCAAATCCGGTCTCCCAAAAATTCTCGATGACCGCAAAAGACGGGTAGGGGTAAGCGCCGAGAGTTTTCTGGTAGTGATCCAAGAAGCCCGGCAAGAGGCTCAAAAATGTTTGCGCCAGGTGTGGGTCCTGGCTTCGTAAATAAACCTTCAGTTGAATCGTCCCCGTCAGGTCGGTCGCGGTGTATTCCGTGAACGCCCCGGCGATCAGATAAATCTCGGGCTGAGGAATCTGTGTTTGCGCGAGCGGCGAGGCCAGCTTCCAATCCGGCGGCAGATGAAGCGCGCGAATTTCATACGTGGTCTTTTCGCCGAACTCGGGCAGCCACCCCGTATCGCCAAAGAGCGATGCTCCCTCTGTCGAGATCAGGCCGGAAGAGTTATTGTCGACGACCGGATCGAAAATCACCCCCGAATATTGAAGAGTGACCAAAGAGTCTTCGCTTCCAGCGATGAGTTCATACTGCGGAGCTTGATCGGCCGTGGGTGCAGCAACAAGGCGCAGAGAGTCTCCAGCTGAGGTCCCTGTGACCGCAAGATTTTTATTCAGAGAAAATCGGTAAGTCCTTCCTGGAGTGACGGAAATCGTGTCGATAACCGCAAGACTTTTCACAGCCGGAGTCAGAGTGATTTCTATTGAATGATGAAGGGGGGCCGCCGCTGCGAGGGAGGATAAAAAAAGACCGCTTAAAAATCCAAAGACCTTGAATGCTGCTTGCATATAATGGGCTCCAGTCCAGTTGTACATCCTCGCTATCGCGAGCAACCCTATAATGTCTCAGCTTGGGTTGTCAAAGTCCTCCGGGATGATCAAAGGTTCTGCACGCGTGTTGAACTCTCAGACGACTGTCAAACTTATGATTTGTAAGTATGCGAATTACTTTGAGAATACGGTATTTTTATCGGGCTTTCCAAACAGGGGGGTTGCTATACTGAGTTCAGTTCAAATAATAAAAAACAATCATCCTCCACACTCGCGGCACGTAAGATTGTTCCTTATAGATGAAGAGGGGTTTCTATGAGAATGACAATAATCCTTGCGTCGATCTGTGTCTTCCTAGTTTCTTGCGCCACCTTTACAGGAGGCGATACTCCAGCTGAGCAACCAGCTGCAGAAAGTGCCGCGGCCTCTCCAGCATCGGAGACACCTGCAGCGCCTACGGGCGATGCCTATGCTGCTGCTCCTACCTCTCCTGATATCGGAGATGTTGGTCAAGCTTCGATGGAAGCTCAGGCAGCTGAGCACCAGACGGCCCAAGTTGATACAATGAATGAGCAGCGCTCTAGCAATGAACTCGATGCTGCGGCTCCAGAAGGTTCTGCCGCTGGTACGGACAGCTTCTATGCAAGCTCTCAGCCTGCAACTCCACCAGAAGTGGAGCAAGTAACTGAGTCTGCGCCAATGCCATCTTCGTTGCCACAAAAACAAGTGGCTTCTTGGGATAAGCACACAGACACCTCTTCTTCTTATCAAGAAGAGAAGCCTATGACTTCTAAGAAGCATAAAAAGCTTTCGAAGAAACATGACAAAAAGAAAATCGCAAAGCATAGCAAAAAGCAAAAAAGAGAAATTGCGAAGCACAGCAAGAAGTCTAAAAAAGCCATTGCTAAGAAATCTAAAGTGGACTGCAAAAAAGTTGCAAAGCACACCAAGAAGTCTAGCAAGCGTGAAATCGCAATGTGCAAAGCTGAAATCAAAAAGATTGCTAAGCACAAAAAAGGCAGCAAGACAGGCAAAGTGGCTCAAGCTGGCTGCCAATGCAACTATAGATAATGGACCATAGACAGTAGAGAATAGATTCAATAAGGAACGAAAAAGGGACTCACCAGAGTCCCTTTTTTATTTTTTAATATTGGATAACGGAGTGGACCGTGGTGCCTTTGAATTTCATCTGGTTCAGGAAGGTGAGATTGATGAGGACCGCGACGTTTTCAACCGTATAGCCCGCCTGTTTACTAAGATCGATAGCTGCTTGCAGAGTTCCTCCGGTGGCGAGGACGTCATCGACGATCATCACGCGGCCTGTGCCCGGTGGGAGCTCAATCGTGGCCTTTCCATACTCAAGGTCATAACTGGTTTGAAACACTGGCGGCGGCAATTTTCCGGCTTTACGAATCGGCATAAAGCCTTTCTTATGAGTCGTCGCAAGCAACATCGCTAAAATAAATCCGCGAGATTCGATGCCGGCGAAATATTCCACTTGGGTGAGGTCAATGCCTTCTACCATTTTGTGAGCAACCACTTCCATCGCCGCATGATTTTTCAGAAGCGGAGAAATATCGCGAAACAAAACACCTTTACTTGGAAAATCAGGAACATCACGAATCAAAGCCTTCAAATTCATCAAACCCCCGGTGGTACGCCCTTCCTTTTTCGGAGGCGTCGCATCCGAAAAAAGTACGGCGTACCTCCGGATATGTCAATTTTTTCAAAAAGCGACGAAAGCCGGCTTTTTTACCTTGAACTTTCGGACATCGGCCTGCTAAGACGCGTTTAACAAGTACTTTGTATATACCGGGAATAGGCCCGGCGTTTCTACCAAACACCGCAAATGTTTGACTACAAGGAGTTAAAGATGGCAATCATCCGTGCCCAAGCTGTTTCTGTTGTTCTTGTTCTATTGTCTCTGTCCGCACATGCGGCTCCCATCAATGATCTTTTCAATCAGTTGCGTGACTCTGCCGTGAACTACGAAGTGGTTGGCACTGTCTGCGAGCAAGTTTCTCGCTTGGAGCTGATGAAAACTTACCCACCTGCGGACTATGAAATCGTCAACGGCGTCGAGTACGGTGATGCGAACCGCACCATCGGTGAATTAGATGTTGTTGTTTTCGAGAAGAGCACCAAGAAAGCAGTTCTTGTTGGCGAAGTGAAATGCTGGAGAGACCTCCAGAGCGCTTTGACAAAAGCCAAAGACCAACGTCAACGTTTCCAGAATTCCTTGTCTAAAAATATCGAACTCCATGATTTCGAATCTGACTACCAGAAATCTCAATTCTCAAACGTTCAAAAGTATGTTGCGATTGCTCCTAAAGGCGCCAAGGCAGCGGGCTTTGAAATCGATATGGAAAACACATTGAGCGAACTCATGCAGCTTCGCGATATGTTGATGAAGTGCCAGCAAAGTCATGAGTGCGCGGCACCTAACCGCGACCACTAGTTTAGTCCTTCGCAATATCTTTAAAATAAGACACTGACCTAGCGCGGTTTCCATATAAAATAAGTCTCATTCAGGGGGGATTTATGGAACCGCGCTTTCTTCGTTCGCACATGCACATTAATCTGCATCCTGTAGATCGTTGGATCCGCATCGTCGTAGGAACCGTGCTTTGTGTGCTGGCTTTTCAAAATAATCAAATCAACGGCTGGTATTTAATTGGGGTGATCCCGCTTTTGACCGGTATTGTGGGATTTTGTCCCATTTACTATGCGATGGGCTTAAACACCAATCGATGGGCCCGGGTCAAGCCCGATACGACGAGGAAGTGACACGGGAAGAGTCACGCGGAAACAAGAGCCTCGTCCGTCATGGCCGCCGAGAATTTCAATTTTTCCATCATGAGCATCGATAATCTCTTTCACGAGGAAGAGTCCCAAACCGCTGGAGGCTTCTCCGCCGGTAGGTTGTGCACTCAAGCGTTGATATTTTTGAAAGGCTTTCGCCTGATCTTCGGCTGACATGCCAGGGCCTTGATCCTCAACGTCGACAATGACCGTGCCATCCGCTTTTCGCGCATGAATTTTTATCAGAGCATCGGTCGGCGAAAACTTAATTGCGTTCCCCACGAGATTCACGAAGAGATCCCAGATCTTACTTGGATCGCCCTTCATTACGAGGGTCGGCTGTTCATGAGTGAAACTCACACTTTGATTTTTCTTAAGGGCCAAGGGTTGTTGAGATAGGCAAACGTCTTCAAGGCATTTGACCATATCAAAATCTTTCATCTGCTGTTCCGGTGTTCCCGTGGCAAGGGCCTTCGGGTCCACCAGTTGATTCACCAGGCCTAGAGTTTGCGAGGACACCTGGCGAATAATACCTGTGAGTTCCGTAATCGTCGGGTGAGTAGATTCTTCTGAAATCAAATCGGCAAGGCCTTGAATCGATCCCAAAGGATTCCGCAAATCATGAGCGGTGGCTCGTAACAAATGCGTCTTTGAGAGGCTGGCTTGCTCCAGTTCAAAGTTCGCCTTGCTAATAGATTGAATGGCTTCACTGAGAGTCTCCTCGGTGCGACGGCGGTGGCGGGAGTCGATCAGCCAAACAACACCGATAATCGCCAAAAGAAGAATGTCCACAGTTGAGGCGACAAGGATTTGATTGCGGGCGATTTTGTTTTGGTGCCGGTCGCTTTCTAAGCGGGTTTTCAAAAGATTCTCTTCGTTATCGTCGATTTTATGAAGGTTTCTGAGAATCATGGCCTCTTGCTCTTCAGAGAAAATGCTCACGGTGTTTTCATCGTTCAGCGGGAGAAGGATCGCGAGTTTTTCGACTTCGGCTTTTTGCTCGGGATTGTCACTTGTGAGATTTCGGAGATTTGTGAAGTGGATTCGTAACGAGGCCAGTGACTCTAGATCAGTTCGATTTTTTAAGAAACTGCTTTGCATCCGGTCATAGTCTTGAGCGATTCGGCTCGTTTCATTGATGACTTGATAGCTGAGGGTCACCATTTCGCCGGTGCCGTCGGTAATAGCGGATTGGCGAAGCGCTATGAAATCAAAACCGCTTCCTACCAAAACCGTCAAGGCCAGAGCCATCCAAAATCCGTTTCGTAATGAAAACAAGTTCATGGCAACTCCCATTCTTAGGATAAGAAGGAAATATCACAGGTTCTTGGGTAAGCAAATGATATTTGTGACCCGGCCATTAAACGCTGTAAGAAGTCTATGTAAAGATGTAAACAAAGCTCTGACAAATTGTTGAAAACAGATGTTGAAAGGCAGCGCTAGCGTGACGACACGTAGTTCGCCGCGCGATAGTTGCGAAGCCCCCGATGAAAGAGCCAAACCCCAAAACAAAAAAATAATAAGATGGCAAAGAGGGCTGACAAAAACTGCGGCCATCCGGCCTCTTCAATCCAAGACATGGGAAGGGTCGCGGTCAGCGCCGCCGGAATCAGATACAAGAAAAAGCGCGAGGGCCCTTCGATAATTTTCGTCATGGGATACATCGTAAAGGACAAAGTGCTTTCAATCAGAAAAGTACTCAGCGCGGCTCCACGATTCATGAAGAATGTCAAAGACCCCGCCGCGATGAAGATCGATGCAAAAGCGGCAATAACTAAAACACTGCAAAGTGCTGCACGCAGAACCCAGCCCACGTCACTCAATGTGAAAAGTAATACTAAGGTTACTCCGCCTTGAATCAGATCTCCCAAGGCCGTGGCGCTTGATTCACTAATGGCCGCCAATAACAATGGCGAGCGGGGAGTGCCCAACATCGGCTCCAGGCGGCCGTTGTCGATGGTTTCGCCAAGGACTCGTAAACCGCCTAAAAAGAAATTGACGGCACCCCAACCGACATAAGCCAGCATTGTCAGCGTCAAGTAATAGGGAAATAGAACCTTATTTTGAGGCTTCCCGTCGAAAAGCATCAGCCACATTCCATAGAGAAAGAGGATGTTGTTCACGATCATTGTCGTCAGTGCCGCCCAAAGGTTTGCTTTGTTGGAGGCTTGAGCACTCCAGTTGTGATGAAAAGCTTTTAGGAGTAAGCGAATCATCTATCCTCCGAAACTCTGATGATAGCGCCGGGAGTTTTTAAAAAACACGGCGTTCAATGTAACTAACACCACAACTTGGGCAAGAATTCGCAGCGACCATTCAGTAGCCGACATTTCATAGAAGATGCCTTTAATACAGAAATATGCCGGCTGAAAAAACAGGTCTGAAGTAGGCATGAGTAATAAAAATTTACGGGCGCTCTCCGAAAAATCAGAAAGCGGGGCGAATACGCCACCAAAAATCAAAAACAACTTACTAAATGGCAAGGTCAGATAGCTGGTCATTTCCCAGCGCACATGGGCTGAAGAGAACAACAAAGAGTAAAGTCCCTGCAAGATTCCCAGCGGGATTAAGAGAACTAACAAACGCATCACAATCTCGAGACTGTCCAAAAATCCTAAGCCGAAAAGCAACAGTAGCGGAAAGAATATTATCGTCATAACCAAACGAGAGCCCAGCGTCTTTCCATAAAGCGCTGAAAACTGACTGGCCAGCCAAGAGCGGGGACGGGCCAAACTAATAGAGAAATCGCCGCTGGCTTGATTGATGTTCGCGGTTCTCAGAAAGGTCATAAAAAGAATTTCCGTTACACCAATATAGGCGAGCATCTCTTTGTAAGTGTAATTTCCGAGATGGCCATTAAATTTCTGCCACATGCGTGCCAGCACGAACATAAAAACTGGAAACAGCAAAAATCCAACCAAGCCATTGGCAAGATTGGTCCAAGACTCGCGAAACGCAAAGCTCGCATTGCGCAGATGAAATGAAAAACTATTCGCGGCTCTCATCGCAAAGCCTTTTGTGTAAAGCGGTTGCTCAAAACTTCTTCAAGACTCACTTCAAAAATCTGCAAATCCTGCAGAGTATCGCCGTAATGTTGTGACAGGCGCGAAATGGTTTCCGTCATGGGGATTTCGGAGGTCCGCACTTCATATTTGTGCACATAATCCTGCGAGTCCGGCATCAGTTTAATACGTATCTCTTGTGTGAGCGGTTTCTTTTCGCTTTCAGCAACCGTGATATGCAAACGGCGCAAAGTGCTCAGATCCCCTTTGAGGCCGGGCAAAGAACCATCATATTGTTTCTGGCCATGATCAATCAAAATGCAGCGATGGCAAAGGGCTTCGACATCGGAAAGGTCATGGCTTGTCAGCAAAAGCGTTGTTTTCTCTTCTTGCTGCCAAAGACGAATGAGCTCGCGCAATTTATTTTTGGCCACGACATCAAGACCAATCGTCGGCTCATCAGCGAGCAAAACCCGCGGCTTGTGGATTAATGCCGCCACCAGCTCACAGCGCATGCGCTCCCCCAATGATAAAGTTCGGGTGCGCGCCTGCAGATGCTTTTCAAGCTGAAAGAGTTCTGCTAAATGCAGAATGCGTTTTTTCTTTTCCGGCCCTGTGACATAATAAATTTCGGAAATCAGATCCAAACTCTCATACACGGTCATGTGCATATACAATTGGCTGCGAGTGCCGAAGACCAAACCGAGTTGTTTGTTGGCATCGCGGCTGCCGGCGGGGAGGCCAATAATGCGCGCTTCGCCCGAAGTCGGCGTCAAAATTCCCGAGAGCATTTTTATCGTCGTGCTCTTGCCGGCGCCATTGGGGCCTAAAAAGGCAACCACTTCACCTTCGCCAATATCAAAATTCAAATCGCGAACCGCAAAGAAGGGTTCTTTGTTACGTGTCGGATAGGCCTTGCTGAGTTGCTGAACAGATATGGAGTGCATCGATCCAGGCTAGTGGAGTGATGCACTCGAGGCAAGAAAGTTCCTCTTATCGAGGTCAGAAGTTTTTCTAATTGCAGTTCTCCAAAGCTGTGCGGATTTTTCTTTCTAAATCCCATTCTTGAGAAGGATCGCTTGTTTGTGCATAAGCGGTGACCGCGCTTCTGAGTGTGGCAGCTTTCGAATTAAAGGTGTTTTGATCACATTTTGACCAGATCGGTTCCCAAGAACCGAAGAAGGTGTTGAGCAAGTTCATTTGGACCATCGATTTGCCGAAGCCACTGAGGCTGTTCACATAGCCCACGAATTCTGTGCTGAGACTTGCATAGCGATTCGCATAGGCCGGATCAAAGAACTTCTTAGTGCCCTTACTAAAGAGATCGCGGCTGGCGCAGTTCGCCTGCGAGCTTGCATCCGGGTAGTGATCGCAGCTGCTTTTGAGTTTCGCGAGGGCTGCCATCGTTTCGAGAGCCGTAAACTCCTGGTTACTCCAAGTTTCTTTCACGGCTGTTTCAATAGTGCTTTTGAGAGCCCAGTCCGTGCTGCCGAATTGAGTTGCTAAGCGAGCTTTTTCTCGTTGGATAAAGGCAAGAGCCGCAGTCCACATTTGATTCCAAACATTCAACTGATCGAGGCTCGGGCGTTTCTGCAAGATGGTCGAGAAGAAATCTTTGCCCCAAGATTCATACCCTGCCGCGCGGGCATTGTCGCGAATCGCGATGGCCGTTTGCTTGTATTGAGACGTGAGATTGCTGGCAAAATCCAAAGCTTCTTTGTTAGCAGTGAGGGAGGGACCCAGATCGTGAATCAGAGTTTGCGTGCTCTCTGCAAACGGCTCGACGGAATTACCTAGCGCCGCATAAACGGAAGCCATATCTTGAGTTGTTGCCGTTCCTGAGTTCAACCACTTTACAGAGAGACTGGTGAGGTCGCCGCGCACGGGATTGAGCTGTGGATACTTATCCATCTCGGTGCGAATTGCAGATAGTCGCTGAGTCCAGTCACGTAAAGTACTGACGGGTGTGCGGTCTTGGATCACGCTGTTAAATACTTCAGACTCAAATTCCTTGTAGTTCAAACCTTGTGCTGTACTCAGCGCCAGCAGAGCTTCATTTTTGTATTCGGTATTGATGGATTTCGCAAAAGCCAAAGATTCATTCCAGTCATTGATGCGAAGTCCCAGATCGTCCATCAAACGTTTGGATGAAACGGGAAAGACCTCGATGGTATTCTCAATCGCCTGAATAATTTCGCGGATGCGATTCTCACTCACAGTTTGACCTTGGAAAGACCACTGCAGAGCCATCTCATAAGCCGTCGTCTTTGCATTCGCAAAACTTTTCGTGTCCAATAGAGCCGCGGACATAGATTGCAAGAGCTGAGACGCCAAGCCAATCAGCGGTGCTTGTCCTCGAGGATCCAAGGTCGCAGCGACATCTTGATTATTTTTAACAAGCTCCAGAGCGACGATGGAAAGAACTTGGGCCCAGCCATTGTACTGTTGTGTTTGGGAAGGCTGCACGCCCGCTAAAACTTGTGGCAAAAGCTCTTTCATTAAACCCGAGTCATAAGCCGCCGCAAGAATGTCTTTAAAAAGCACATTGCAAGAGTTAAAAGTCGTATCAACAGACGGACGAACTCCCATCAAACCGCTGGCGTTACGGAACGCATCAGCGCGGGATTTCGCGCATTCGAATGCTTCTGTTTTGCTGAACACCACCAAGCCTTGAGGTTGAAGACCCTGAACAGAGTAGTTCAAATCCGTGCCATTTTTTTTGATTGAGACGGGGAGAAGAAGACTTACAGTTCCATCATCGCCGGTATTTTTCGCTTCACCGATTGAAAACGACGGAGTTCCCAAACGCAACTCAAGAGTGAAACTGCGCGGATTTCCGTCAAAGAGATTTCGAATGTTGCTATTGCGGCTGACAAGCGTTCCATCGTGAACGTTGGTCCAAATAGCGCCGGCATCGTTTGCGATACGAACCGCAGAAGGACCTTGCGCGTCCCCGCTGAAGCGGAAAAGCTCCGTCGCTGTTTTCTCATTCAGTCCAAGTTTTTTGGCAATCATTGCAGGGCCTAGCTTATTAGGCCGCAAAGTTTCATTCAGCAAATTAAAAATATCACTGCGGCTCACTTCATAGGCGCCGGATGGACCGACAATATTGACTAGGGGAGCAGAACCTGTCGTCTCCGCATGAGCCCCCGCTGCTACCTGAGCGCCAATTGTAAAGGACGCCGCAATGTAAGTTTCATGCACTTTCACGCCAAAAAGATAGAGCTCACAGTTCGAGCCATTGCGTTTTGTTTCTGCACTGATCGAATAGCCCTGACCGTTGAAGGATGAATTTTCTTCGACTTTGGCATTTGCGACGCCGGCAAAAGAATTATAATCCGTCAGAATTGCTAGATTGTCGCTATCGGAAAAAACCAGAGAGTGATTGTTCTTTGCTAGCAGAACTGCCGCATCGATGCCGGTCTCTTGTTTGCTATTGTCCTGAAGACCGAATGCCTCGGCGGGGCTGCAGGATTTTGTAACCATGTTTTTCCAATTCTCAAAATTCGCGCGATGTTGCTCTGTCAATTTCTGCAGAGCCTCTTCTTTAGTTTGCGGAGCATTGCCACCGCCACCTGCACCACCACCACTACCCCCGCCGGAGCCCGAGCAGCCAATTGCTAAAATAACAAGGGAGGAAAGAAAAAACACCTTTTTCATAAATCATCCTTTTAATTGCATTCCAATTTTTCTGGTGAGTAACAGTAGAATTCGATGTTTCCACTCACGAGACATTTATTCATGGCCTCTTTTTGGGCCTCGAGTTGTGTGCGACCCACACCTACAAACTTATCACCACTAAATGACCTTGTTGTAAGTGTGCAAGTTTTTGTATTGGCAGAACTTGTAACAGCTTCGCAGAGAACTTTGGTTGCTTTACAGCCATTCGGAGGACCGAAGTTCGGGAACATAGGAGGCACGCCCTCACCCGGCGGCATATCGGGAGCCCCCGGGAAGCCAGGGCCTCCGGGAAAGCCCGGGAATCCTGGGAGATGATTCTCCCCTTCGGTGCAAGCCTTTACAACGGCATCCGTCGCTCGAGTGCGGTCGGTGTCCTCTGCAATATAAAGCGCGGAGTCTCTCTCAGGCTTAATGCCACAGATCCAAGAATTTGCCGGAGTTGGAGTAGGCGTAGGATTGGGGCCTGTTTGGGAAATGATTTTTTCAATCTCCGCCACCTTTTCAGCATCCGTGAGATCGACTTCGACGTTGTTCACCTTACGCTTGGTGGCCAGTAAGTAAGCTACAATGGCGCGCGCCCGTACAGAAGTTGTATCGCCATATTTGTCACGAAGATAAGAATAAACTCCTTCGTGCAAATAAACAGCGGCTCTTTCCATATCCGTCATTAAATTAGAATCAAAAAGTTCGCGGCGAACTAAGACGCGGAAGTCGTCGGTAAAATTCACCAGCTGCACAGCCACCCAGTCGCCTTGTTTGCAAGTAGATGGATGCGGAGTGAGTTTATTCGCACCATCTGGAATGAGATTAATAACGTCTTCAATCCAAGTAATGTTCTTTTCAACATACTCGAGGTGCTTGTTGAGCTCGTGGCCAAAGTTTAGATTGTTGCTAATCCAAGTCATTTTTTCTTGAACCAAATCCAATGGGGTTCCAGTGGTTTCAGGAAGTACCAATTGGTATTCACGGCGGCCCTCAAATACATCCATGAACATGATGTCATAAATGGTATTGTTAGAGTCTTGACAGACCCATACGCCGCCTCCGTTACCGATACGATCGGGCATGAAGGCGTAGGCCGAGAAAAACAAAGTCGAAAAGAGAATCATAACCATGAATGGTGCACATTTTGGTAACATAATACTTCCTTTAAGTTTCCGATTTCCTAAGAGGAAATAGGCCCACGGTCAACCGAAAAGCAGTCGCCGAATCGGTGGTCTCATATTTCAGCGCAAACTGATCTTGCGCCTTCCGCACCCAGCGCTTGAATTCGGGCATTTTTTTTGGATCGAGCAGCATTGTGAGCGAGGTAAAATCGCGCTCATTCACGGGAAGCGCTCCCAAAAGGTTTTGCATCATATCCAGGTCCTCGATATTGGACTTCTGAATCGAGAGATTCAAAATATCATCTGAGGTTTGCAGATTGTTATTTGTTCGTGTGTATTTCTTTTTTTCATAGGCCAGCATCCCCAGACGCTGCAGCCGGTCCAAAGCATCTTGAGTCACCTTCAAGGGGAGATTCAGTTGCTGGGCAAACCACGTCGGGCGGTGAACACAGTGGTCGCTTTTCACTAAATTGAGAATGGCGAAGTGAGGCCACTCGGAGATCAAATGAAAATGATCGTCCTGCAACTGCAAATAATTGATGTCCTGGGCTTCGCCAGGAACCAGAGTTTGTCCGACGAAGGTGGCAGTATCGATGGGATCCAAAAGCAAGCGTGCGGCGATTTTCTGCGCCAGCTTGCGCGAAATTTTTCTTTTGCCCTTTAAAATCTCACTCAAAGCTCCGGAACTGATTCCGAGCCTCTCGGCAAAATAGCGATGCGAGAGGCGGGGATTCTTGGCCCGTAACTCTAAAAATTTCTGATTTAAAATGATTTGCACTGAATTCATGTCCATCGATTAATTCATTTCACAGAGCTTGTCTATTTTCTTGGAGCATAACGCTCCAAGAAAATGACTAAGATGAAATTAGCGGCAAAGACCTACGGATTTCATTTGCTTCACGCCATCGATCGCTTGATCGAAGTAAGCATAAGTCTGAGCAATGGTGTTACCCGCATAGACACGGTAATAAGAACCATCTTGCTTAATGGAGCAAGCAGGCACATTCATGTTTTCTGGAGCAAGGCAAGACACGAGGTCGCCGTTGACGACAACGCTGCTGCCGGGTTGAAGGCTGATAGGCTGAGCGAAAGCCGCTGCAGAGCCAAGAGTGATAAGGGATGCAATTAAAACGTTCTTCATAGAAGTTCCTTTTCTGTTGGTGTTTATCTGAAAAGGAACTTAAAGGCGAACTGGCGTTATCGCAATTTTTTTGGAGCGAATCTGAAGCATAATGCTCCAAATTTTGGAGAACCATGAAGAAGGACTTGTTCGATTCTATTCGGTTAGTTTTGCCATCCATTTGGCAACGGCGCGGCTGCCTTCGTCACTGCGATTTCGAAGGCCAGCAACCACTCCTCGTTGATCTTCAAGGTTCCGGTTCTGATTGAGCTTGAATTTTCCAATGAGTTCTTTTGGAGTCATTTCAAAACCGATGATAGCGCCTGTGAGATCCTCTGGCGTCAGGAGATCTGACGGCATAAAAAAGTCCCACTGATCTTGATTCGTGCGATTCATATGATCCGTGGTTTTACGCAAGATCTGAAGTAAGCCTTCGTAATCTTCGACAAGTTTCGCAGTCCCTTTGGCGTGAATTGCAATATAGTTCCAAGTCGGCACATCATTCTCGGCATACCAACCGGGATTGATATAAGTGTGCGGTCCATGAAAGGCGATCAGCACGGGGGAGCCCGTTTGAAAATGGCGCCACTGCGGATTGCGCCGAGACAAATGTCCCAAGAGACGAATCTGCCCGTCGGGTGAAACCTCTGTTGTGATCGGAAGGTGGCTGATAAATGGCTCACCTTCCGTCACCGTCGTCACTGTCGCAAAGGGATATTGGTCCATGACGGGTTGTAAAATAGCTAGGTCTCGCACTTCAAATTTTTCAATTTTATACATAAGCGGAACTTACAACTAGACCGACCTTCGGCGCAATAGTCGTGAAGCTAGACCAACGCATTGTTCCGGTCAGAATTCTTAGTATTTTTGCCTCAACTGGGAACAGTCCAGTGCCGATAAGTTTGTGTCTGCTTTCAGGGGGAGGCCGTGTGAAGCGTCTATGGATAGGTGTTGGATTTTTGATGTTTTTTTCTTTGGGTGTGGTGACGTTCTATGTTTCGCAACCCGCTCAGCAACAAAACTTCGCGTCGCAGAGTTTGCCGGCTCAGGATTCTCGTAGTTCTGAAATTCAAAAAGTTTTCGACAACCGCTGCGTGGTTTGCCACTCTTGCAATAATGCACCTTGCCAGTTGAATTTGACTTCATACTCGGGGCTTCGTCGTGGTGCGACTCTCGCCAAAGTATACGATGCGGCTCGACAGGCTTCGATTCCGCCGACACGTTTGGATGTGGATGCGAATAGCGAATCCGCTTGGCGACAAAAAGCTTTCTTTCCAGTAGTAGATGATGTGAACGCGGCTCATGGCCTCTTAGCGCAGTCGTTGCAAGTCTCATCCTCTGGTGGCAGCCTTCCTCCGCCGTCAGAGATCACGGCGCCGACCTGTTCTTCGGCCACCGCACTTGCGATGCCTTACGGTCTGCCATCTCTGTCAGCCAATGAAAGCCAGCTTTTGCTGGATTGGATTCAGCGAGGAGCGCCCGGCGCGGTTCCCAAGGCCAACATCACGGCAGAAGAGCAAAGAGCTCTGCTCGCATGGCAAGGATTTCTCAACGAGAGCTCGAAAGAAACTCGCCTTGTCGCTCGTTATCTTTACGAGCATTTGTTCTTAGCTCACATACACTTTTCCAATAATCCCAAACAATTCTTCCGCGTGATCCGCAGCCGTACTTCGTGCGAGGCGCCGGATGAAATTGCCACGCGCCGCCCGAATGACAGCCCCGGCGATGGCCGTTTTTATTATTGCTTTAAACCGGTTCAGCAGACCATCGTTGAAAAAACTCATTTGCCGTACCTCATGACCGAAGCAAAGCTGCAATGGACGCGCGCCAATTTCTTCCGTCAACCATGGAGCGTTTCTCAGTTGCCATCTTATGATCCAGTGACCTCAGCAAATCCGTTTGTGACCTTCGAAGCCATTCCAGCCAAAGCAAGATTCCAATTCTTGATTGAAGATTCTCAATATCATGTCGCGACCTTTATTAAGGGCCCTGTTTGCAATGGGACGACCGCCGTGAACTCTATTGATGATCAATTCTATGTGTTCTTTATGGATCCAGATTCTGATTTGATGGTGCGAGACGCGCAATTCCGCGAGGCCACCAAAAATCTTCTCGTCGTTCCTGCCGAGCGGGGAAGTGATGGCAAGCTCCTGGGTATCGCCGGGTACTTCGCAAAGTATCCGCCACTTCGCAATCAATACCGCCAACTGCGGGCGGATGCGATTCAAAAGAATTTCCCAGAGGGGCTCTCGCTCCAGAACATCTGGAACGGTAACGACAAAAATGAAAACAGCGTGCTAACGGTGCTTCGTCACAATGACAACTCCTACGTGCTGAAAGGTCCGCGTGGCGACGCCAGCCACTCTGCTTACGTATTGGATTACGCGTTGTTTGAACGCCTGGTTTATAATTTAGTCGTGGGCTTTGATGTCTATGGCAATCTCACGCATCAATTGCACACTCGCGTTTACATGGGCATGATCCGTATGGAAGGGGAGAGCAACTTCCTCGAGTTCTTCCCGCAGGAGCTCCGCGAGCCAATTAAGAAAGATTGGTATTCACCAACCTTCCTCGCTGCGATTGAAAAGAAACTTATCGATCGCAAAATCAGAACCCAGCTGGCGTCGAAAATAAATTTGGATAAAAATCTCTCGCCAGCGCAGGCTCGTGCACAGATGTATCAGCATATTCTTAGTGAGCGTCTGCCTTTCATGGTTCAGCGTTATGCAGATCCATTGAACTGGAAAGCTCTGACCTTTGATCCTTCGCTGTGGCAGCGTCCTTCACTCAATTATGTCGAGCAAAGCCTGACTCTCTTGTCGGTGCCGAATGCCTCACAAGCCAATGCCTGGGTTCGCCGCATGCCGGACACAGCCCTGGTGGTGATTAAATCGGGCGATAGCGTTCGCCAAGTTTACACGATGGTGAAAAATAAAATGTTCCGCAGTGAAGGCTCGCTGTTGTTTGAAGGCAAGCAACGCAAGCCCGAAAACGATGAGATGATGGTGTTGCCGGGACTCGCGACGAGCTATCCAAATTATTTCTTCATCGTCGAAGAAAAAGATGTTCCTAACTTCGTCGCCAGCCTCACAAGCTCTGTCGACAAAGCCGGCATGGATCGTACGCTCACGCAGTGGGGCCTTCAGCGCACGAGTTCGTCGTTCTGGCTAGAGTCGGATAAGGTCCAAAGCTTCCTCAAAGCCCGCATGGGCCTTGAGGGCGGGGTCATCGATTACACTCACTACGACGTCTGGACAGAGTAACCAGGTATTCGTGAGGTCTCGGAAGAAATACTGAACTGGCCACTTGCTTTTCAAACAAAATATGTTTAGTTTTGAGAGCAACTCATGGAACCTAGTATATCCAAAGAATTTTTAGAGCTGACCGCTGGCGGTGGCGAGATGGGGGACCTCATTCGCAAGTTTGATTGGAGTCAATCTCCGGTCGGCGCCTTCGAAACATGGCCGCAAAGTCTCAAAACGGCGTTGAGTATTTGCCTCGGATCTAAGTTTCCCATGTTTGTCTGGTGGGGTTCGGATCTCACAGTTTTTTACAATGACTCATACATTCCTTTTACGGGATTAAAGCATCCTAAATACTTGGGCCGTCCGGCTCGAGAACAATGGGCTGAAATTTGGGAAGCGCTTCATCCGTTGACCCAGCAGGTTTTAGAAACGGGAAGGGCCACATGGGCCGAAAGCATGCTTTTATTCATGAATCGAAAAGGCTTTCTCGAAGAAACTTACTTTACCTTTTCTTACAGCCCCATACGAGATGAAAGCGGCGGCATCGGCGGCATCATTAACCCGTGCCAAGAAACAACGGAGCGTATCCTCGGGGAGAGACGCCTAAAAACATTGCACACTCTGAGTGCTTGTGAGGCTAAGAGCGAGGCGCAGGTCGGAGAGGCCTTGGTGCAAGTTCTGGGCGAGAACGTTTATGATATCCCGTTTGCGATGATCTATCTGAATGATTCGGACGGAAAGACGGCGAATCTGATCGGCTCTTCGGGAGTCAATTTAGACAGTTCCCTTTTGCAAACTGTCGATTTGACCTTACCCGTGCAAGATATGTGGCAAATAAGACAAGTCCATAAAACGAAGCAACCGCAACGTATCGAGGGCCTTCGAGTCGCCCTCGGAGAGAGTCTACCGAAAACTCCCTATGGCGAAGGACCCGATTCCGCCTATGTACTGCCCCTCCTCCTTCCCAATCAAGAAAAGCTGGCTGGGTTTGTTGTTTTGGGAGTAAGCCCCCGGTTGGCTTTTGACGAGCTCTATCGGGAGTTTTCAGTGTTGGTTTGTGGTCACATCACGACCCATATTATGAATCTACGAACTCTCGAAGCAGAAAAAAGACGGGCTGAAGATTTGGCCGAGCTGGATCGAGCCAAGACTGCGTTTTTTAGTAATGTGAGTCACGAGTTCAGAACGCCTCTGACGTTGATGTTGGGGCCTATCGAAAACATGCTCAATAGGGAGCAGCTTTCACCAGCTTTACATTCAGATGTAGAACTGGTTTATCGCAATTCACTACGGCTGTTAAAGCTAGTGAATACTCTTTTAGACTTTTCACGCATCGAGGCTCAGCGCACCCATGCTCACTATGAGCCTTTGGACTTAGCTGCACACACCGCTTATTTAGCAAGTGCCTTTGATTCCGCGATCGAGCGTGTTGGTATGAAGCTCACCGTCGGTTGTGTGACTTTGCCAAAACCTATTTATGTCGACAAAGACATGTGGGAAAAAATCGTTTTGAATCTTATATCGAATGCTTTCAAATATACTTTGCAAGGAGAAATCACGGTTTCTTTGCGCCGAATAAGTGGTGCTGCGGAACTCAGAGTACGCGATACGGGTATCGGGATCCCGACATCGGAGCGCACAAAGATATTCCAGCGTTTTCATAGAGTCGAGGGGAGCAGAGGCCGCACTCACGAAGGAACCGGTATTGGCCTCGCACTTGTCAAAGAGCTGGTAGATCTCCACAAAGGAACGATCGAAGTTCAAAGTGAAGTTGGGCAGGGTTCCGAATTTATAGTGAGAATTCCCGAAGGTCGGGATCATTTGCCCCAAGATCGAATTTTTGAAACGGTGAGTGGGGTTAAATCAACCTTCGATCAAACGGAGGCTTTTGTGAGCGAAGCCCTTCGATGGATCCCAGAGAGCGTGAGACCTAAAGGGTCGGGGATTGAAATTTTAGATATCACCCCGACAGGTTCCTCCTTGGTTCCAAGACGCCAGATTGTCGTCGCTGATGACAATCTAGATATGCGTAACTATTTAAGCAAAATTTTGTCCGAGCACTACGATGTAACGGCGGTCTCCAACGGGGAAGAGGCTCTTAAGTCCATTCGCTCCCATCGTCCGCATTTGTT
>Ga0255338_1001864_pt1 | contig 35838 bp, 32 predicted proteins | sample MeOH1_35cm_T4_19_FD_203715 | JGI IMG/M metagenome (GOLD analysis project Ga0255338, IMG submission 203715) | Sandy soil microbial communities from University of British Columbia, Vancouver, Canada - MeOH1_35cm_T4_195 | ecosystem: Engineered > Artificial ecosystem > Sand microcosm > Unclassified ...
GCTCCCAGCGGCCGGAGGGCTCGCGCAGCACCAGGCCCTTGCCGGCCAGCGCCTGCGCGCCGCGTTCCAGTTCGTCCAAGGTGAACGGCGACAGCGGCTGCAGGTCGGCCAGCCGCGCGTGCGGCGCCTCGTTCAGGCGCAGCAGCAGCCACGCGGCCTCCGGCGCCAGCGCGAGGCCGGCGCGCTCGACGACGAGCGCGACGTGCTGCCGGCGCAGGTCGCGGTCCATCACCGCGGCCAGGCCGCGCAGCAGTTCCTCGTCGGGCGGCATCGCGCGCGGCATGGCCATCGCCTGCCCGAGTTCCTCGCCCACGTCGCCGCTGGTCGCGGCCACCGTTTCGCGCAGCGGCCGCCCCGGCAGCAGCCAGCTCAGGGCGAAGCCGGCCAGCGCGATCACCGCGGCCACGCGGAACACCAGCGCCATCGCCTGCGTGAACACCTGCGCATAGGCCGCCCGCTGCGCCGGGGCCAGCTGCGCCGCTTCCTGCAGGTTGGGCATGTCGGCGCCCGCGGGCAGCGCGTGCGCCACCGCCGCGATGAACACGGCGCCGAGCACCGCCGTGCCCACGGCGCCGCCGATGGAGCGGAACAAGGTGCTGCCGGCGGTGGCCACGCCCAGGTCCCGGTAATCCACCGCGTTCTGCACCGCGATCACCAGCACCTGCATCACGAGCCCGATGCCCATCCCGAGCAGCAGCGCGAACACCAGCAGGAAGGCCAGGCCGCTGTCGGCCTGCACGAAGGACAGCGCGAACAGCGCGCCGGTCATGAGCGCCGTGCCGGCGATCGGGAACTGGCGGTAGCGACCCGTGCGGCTGATCCACTGCCCCGAGGCGATGGACGACAGCAGCATGCCGGCGATCAGCGGCAGCATCTGCAGCCCCGCCGCCGTCGGCGTCTCGCCCTTGGCGACCTGCAGGAACACCGGGATGTAGGTCACCGAACCGAACATCGCGAAGCCGACCACCAGCCCGACGCCGCAGGCGACCAGGAAGGCGCGCTCGCGGAACAGGCGCAGCGGCAGGATGGGCTCCGCCGCCCGCTGCTCGGCGAACGGAAACGCGATGAGGGCGAGCATGCCGGCTGCGGCCGCGGCCGGCAGCCAGGGCGAACGCCAGGCTGCGCGCGTGGCGCCCACGTCGGCTACCAGCACCAGGGCGGCGAGCCCGATCGCCAGCAGCGCCGCGCCGGCGTAGTCGATGCGGCGCTGGCCGACCGGCGCCGTCGAGGGCAGCGTGGCCGCCACCAGTGCGAGCGCCACCAGGCCCAGCGGCAGGTTGATGTAGAAGATCCAGCGCCATGAGAGATGGGTGGCGAAGTAGCCGCCGATCACGGGCCCGGCGGCGCTGGCAAGCCCGAACACGGCGCCGAACAGGCCCTGGTAGCGGCCCCGTTCGCGCGGCGGCAGGATGTCCGCCACCACCGCCATCGCGGTCACCATCAGGCCGCCGCCGCCGATGCCCTGCACGGCGCGGAAGGCGATCAGCTGCGGCATGTCGCGGCTCATGCCGCACAGGGCCGAGCCCGCCAGGAAGATCAGCACGGCGATCTGCAGCATGCGCTTGCGCCCGTACAGGTCGCCGAGCTTGCCGTACACCGGCGTCACGATGGTCTGCGCGAGCAGGTAGGCCGTGACCACCCAGGACAGGCGCTCGAGCCCGCCCAGCTCGCCGACGATCACCGGCAGCGCGGTGCCGACGATGGTCTGGTCGAGGGCGGCCAGCAGCATCGAGATGAGCAGGCCCCCGATGGCGGGCAGCACGCTGCGCGGATCAGGGGCTTGGGTGGGGGCCACGCCGGGCAGCGTAGATGAGCCGCGGCCCGGCCCGCGTAGGACGCCCCCCTCAGTGCGGCTGCGAACGCAGCATGCCGCGCCGGCTGGCCAGCACGGCCGCCGCGATCAGCAGCAGCACCAGTGCTTGCGCGGCGAGGCCCTGCGCGTTCGGATGGATGCCCAGCAGGGGCACCGAAACAAAGGCCGCCGGCGTGGAGTTCAGCACCCCGGCTTCCTGCAGCGCGGCCACGCCGTTGCCGACGAACACCACGGCCATCACCACCAGCAGCGCGGAGGTCACGGTGAAGAAGGGTCCGATCGGCAGGCGGGCGCTGTACTTGAGGATGAACCACGCCAGCGCCGCGAGCAGCGCGGCCGCCGCCGCGATGCCCGTCAGCACCGCGCCATGGCCCTCGGGCCCGGCCTGCGCCCACAGCGTCTGGTAGAACAGCACGACCTCGAACAGCTCGCGGTACACGGCGAGGAAGGAGATGCCCGCCATCGCCCACAGGGTCTGCTTGCCGAGCGCGGCGGTCACGTGCTCGCGGATGAAGGCCTGCCAGGCCTGCGCGTACGAGCGCTTGTGCAGCCAGAAGCCGACGTACAGCAGCATGGCGGCCGCGAGCAGGGCCGACACGCCTTCGGTCATTTCGCGGTTGGCGCCGCTGATCTCCCACAGGTAGCTGGCGGCCACCCAGGTCGCGAGCCCGAGCAGCACGGCGACCATCCAGCCGGCATGGATGTAGGGCAGGGCGTCGCGCCTTCCCGTCTTCTTCACGAAGGCGATGATGGCGGCCAGCACCAGGATCGCCTCCAGGCCCTCGCGCAGCAGGATCAGCAGCGCGCTCACGAAGGCGGCTTCGGTGGACAGCGCGTCGCCGGAAAGGCGTTCGCCGGCGCGATCGAGCAGGGCCTCGATCTTCGACACCTGCGCGGCGACGGCATCGGCGGACTGCGAGCCGTCGATGGCGGAGCGCAGCGCCATCATCTCGCGCTCGGTCTCGGTGCGCAGCGGCGCGTCGACGTTGTCGAGGCTGGCTTCGATCAGCTCGAAGCCTTCGAGGTAGGCCGAGATCGCGAGCTGGCGCGCGCCGGCGGCGTCGCCGCGCCGGTACGCCGCGAGCGCTTCGCGCAGCTTCGCGCGGGTGAGGTCCAGCGGCGCGGGCCGGCCGGCCTCCAGTGCCTGCGGGTGCGCGGTGAGGTAGGCGCGCACGGCATCGAGCTCGGCGCCGCCCTGGCGGCGGACGTCGCCGGGCGCCTGCGCCACCAGCTTGCGCAGATCGCCGAGCTGCTCCTTGCCCCTGCCTTCGCGCCACAGCGCCTCGCCCTGGCGCACGCTGTCCGGCGGCGTGCGCAGGCCGGCCGCCAGGAAGGCCAGCGCCCAGCGGTCCGTTTCCGCCAACTCGGTGAAGGCGCGCATCGGCGTGCCCGCGACGCCCAGCGTGATCGTGTTGTACAGGCCGTAGAGGCTGCGCTGCTGCATGCGGGCGTCGTCGTGGAAGTTGCTGGGCGCCGGCTCCATGCCCTTGGCCGCGGGACCGTCGCCGTGGCCGGTGGCGCCGTGGCAGGCCGCGCAGTTGGACTGGAACAGGGCCTGCGCCTTCGCCAGGTCCGGCGCCTGGCGCGGTGCGGTAGTCAGCCGGTAGACGCGCACCATCTCCGCCATCACCCCGCGGGCCTGCTGCGCCACCTCCTCGCCGGCCGCCTTGGCGTCGACGCGCGCCAGCAGCTCGCGCGCCCTGGCGACCAGCGCCGGCTGCTCCGGCCTGGCCGGCAGCTGCTCGATCGTCGCCAGCGCGCGGGTCACGAATTCGCGCTGTTCCTGGTACTCGGCTTCGTCGGCCACCTTGCCGTCCTGGACGGCCCCGGGGTAGTCGACGCTGACGTAATCGAGCATGTGGATGACGGTCTGGGCTTGCTCCTCGCTGTCCTGCGCGAAGGCCGCGGGCACCAGCGCAAGGAACAGGGCGAGCGCGCCGAGCAGGCGCAGGCCAAGGGCGATCGCGGCGGGAACGCTGTGGGTGTGGTTCATGGCGGTTCGGTGCGGCGGCGCGACAGGAGTCGACATCGGTCAATCATAATGCGAATTATTCGCATTAGAATGGTTTTGGCGCCAGAAACCGAACAAGCGCCGAACAACTTCAACGAGCCTGATGCCGAAACTCACTCCCGCCGCCTTCGCCGTCGCCCTGCTGCTCCACGCCGCCGCCGTCCATGCCCAACCGGCCCGCGCCCCGGAGCCGACCCTCTCCACCGTGACCGTCAACTCCAGCGCCGACGCTTCGGCGCAGGGCCTGTCGCCGGCCTTTCCCGGCGGCCAGGTGGCCCGCGGCGGCCGCGCCGGCATCCTCGGCACGCGCGACAACATGGAGACGCCGTTCTCGATCACCAGCTACACCAACGAGCTGATCCAGGACAAGCAGGCGCGCAGCGTGGGCGAGGTGCTGCAGAACGATCCCAACGTGCGGGTCGCCCGCGGCTTCGGCAACTTCCAGGAAGCCTATTTCATCCGCGGCTTCATCCTCGGCTCCGACGACGTCGCCTTCAACGGCCTCTACAGCCTGCTGCCGCGCCAGTACATCGCCACCGAACTGTTCGAGCGGGTCGAGCTGCTGCGCGGCGCCTCCGCCTTCCTGAGCGGCGCCACGCCGGGCGGCGGCGGCATCGGCGGCACCATCAACCTGCTGCCCAAGCGCGCGCCCAACGAGCCGCTCAACCGCGTGACGGTGGGCGCGGGCAGCGGCGGCCAGGGCAACGTGGCGGCCGACATCGCGCGCCGCTTCGGCCCGGACGGCGCCACCGGCGTGCGCGTGAATGCGGCCTGGCGCGACGGCGGCACGGCAGTGGACGACGAGAAGGCCACCCTGGGCCTGGCCGCCGTCGGCCTCGACTGGCGCAGCCGCGACGTGCGCCTGTCCGGCGACCTCGGCTTCCAGGACAACCGCCTGAAGCGCACCCGCCCGAACGTCTCGCTCGGCGGCCGCCCCGGCGTGACCGACGTGCCGGCGCCACCGGACGGCGCGTCCAACTTCGCCCAGCCCTGGACCTTCTCCAACGAGAAGGACGTCTTCGGCACCTTCCGCGGCGAGTGGGACCTCACGCCAGCGGTCACCGGCTGGGCCGCCTACGGCCTGCGCCGCAGCGAGGAGGCCAACTCGCTCGCCGGCCTCACCGTCACCAACTCCGCCACCGGCGCCGGCACGACCTTCCGCTTCGACAACACGCGCGAAGACCGCGTCGACACCGGCGAGCTGGGGCTGCGCGGCAAGCGGCGCACCGGCAGCATCGGCCACGAATGGGTGCTGGCGGGCGCCTGGTTCCGCCAGGACCGCGACAACGCCTTCGCCTTCGACTCCACCACGCTGGCCACGAGCCTCTACAACCCGATCGCCCATCCGGCTCCGCCCCTGGGCGCCACCACCTTCTTCGGTGGCGACCTCGCCGACCCCCGGCTCACCGGGCGCGTGCGGCTGACCAGCTTCGCCCTCGGCGACACGCTGGCCATGGTGGACGAGCGCCTGCTGCTCACGCTCGGCGTGCGCCACCAGAGGATGGACATCTCGAACTTCGCCTTCGGCACCGCGGCGCCGATCGACCGCAACGACCAGTCGCGCGTCAGCCCCGCCGTGGGCGCCGTGTGGCGCGCCAGCAAGCAGATTTCCCTCTATGGCAACTACATCGAGGGCCTGACCCAGGGCGACACCGCGCCGGCCACCTTCAACGATGCCGGCGGCCAACCCCAGCCGGTGGGCAACGCGGGCGTTCCGCTCGCGCCCTTCGTCTCCAAGCAGGGCGAGCTGGGCGTCAAGTACGACGGCGGCCAGCTCGGTGGCAGCGTCTCGCTGTTCGCCATCAAGCGGCCGCGCGCGTTCGTGGATCCGGCCACGCTCGTGTTCATCGCCGGCGGCGAAGACCGGCACACCGGCATCGAACTCGATGTCTACGGCGTGGCCACGCGCGGCCTGCGCCTGCTGGGCGGCGCCACCTGGCTGAACGCCGAACAGAAGGAGACGGGCTCCGCGGCCACCGACGGCAAGCGCGTGATCGGCGTGCCGCGCGTGCAGGCCAACATCGGCGCGGAGTGGGACGTGCCCGGCCTGCGGGGCCTGGCCCTGGACGGCCGCGTCGTCTACACCGGCAGCAGCTTCGCGGACGCCGCCAACACGCTGCGCGTGCCCGGCTGGACGCGGCTGGACGTCGGTGCCCGCTACGTCACGGAAGTGGCCGGCAGGCTGCTGACGCTGCGCGCCCGCGTCGACAACCTGGCCGATCGCAACTACTGGGCCTCCTCGGGCGGATTCCCCGGCCAGGGCTACCTGGTGGTCGGCCAGCCGCGCACCTTCAGCCTGAGCGCCGCCGTGGAGTTCTGAGGCGCCGATGTCCCCGCGCTCGGTCAAGCTCTGGTCGGGCGTGCACACCTGGACCAGCCTGGTGTGCACGGCCTTCATGCTGCTGCTGTGCGTCACGGGCCTGCCGCTGATCTTCTACGACGAGATCGGCGAGTTCGTCGGCACGCGCGTCACGCCGCCGGCCATGCCGGGCGTGACGCAGCGCATCAGCCTCGACGAGGCCCTGGCCGTCGCGCGCCGGCGCTACCCGGACCGCGTGGTGCAATTCGCCTCGCAGGACGAAGGCAGCGACGCGGCCTGGTTCGTCACCATGACGCCCACGCCCGCACCCACCGCCGATTTCCGCCAGGTGGTGGTCGATGCGCGCACCGGCGCCGTGCTGCCCAGCGCGCGCATCGACCAGGGCTTCCTCTGGCTGATGGAGCGCCTGCACGTGGACCTGTTCGCGGGCCTGGCCGGCAAGCTGTTCCTCGGCTTCATGGGCCTGCTGCTGCTGCTGTCCATCGCCTCCGGCGTGCTGCTGTACGCGCCCTTCATGCGCAAGCTGTCGTTCGGCGCGCTGCGGCCCGGCCGCCTGCTGCGCTGGCTGGACCTGCACAACCTGCTCGGGATCGCGACGCTGGCCTGGGGCCTTGTGGTCGGCGCCACCGGCGTGATCAACACGTTGGCGGACCTGGCGCAGGACCGTTGGCGCGCAACCGAATTGCAGCCGCTGCTGGCGCACTACCAGGGCCAGCCGCTGGTCGCGGTGCAGGAGTGGGCACCGGTGCAGCGCGCGCTGGACGCCGCGCGCGAGCACGCCCCGGGCAGCAGCATCTCCTTCATCGCCTTCCCCGGCACCGCCTTCGCCACGCCGCACCACTTCGGCTTCTACCTGCAGGGCGCCACGCCCATCACGGGCCACCTGCACGACGTGGTGCTGGTGGACGCGCGCAGCGCCGCAGTCACGGCCATGCCGGCGCGGCCCTGGTACCTCACGGCCTTGCAGCTGTCGCAGCCGCTGCACTTCGGCGACTACGCGGGGCTGCCGATGAAGATCCTGTGGACCCTGCTGGACCTGGCCACCATCGTGGTGCTGGCCAGCGGCCTGCTGCTGTGGCTGCGCCGCCGCCGGCCCGGTGCCGCGCCCCATGGCGCCGCCCTGGCCTGGAAGGGGGTGCCGCGATGAACACCGCACGCCGTGCGGAGCCCGGGGGAGCTCACCCGGCGAGCGCTTCCCTGCGCCGCATCTGGTTCTGGCCGCTCGTGCTGGCGCTCTGCACCACCACCGGCCTGGTGAGCGCCCTGTTCTCGGAAGGCTGGGGCGACGCCTGGGCCTGGCTCGCCTTGTCGATGCCGCTGGCCGCGATCGGCTGGTGCTGCGCGCGCGGCGCAGCACCCCCGCTCAATGCGCTTGTGCCTGCTGCGCCGCCAGCACCACGGCCGCATGGTCCGCGCGCGCCCCGTTGAAGAACAGGTTCAGCGCCACCGCCGCCACCGAGGACAGCAGGATCCCCGAGTCGATCAGCGGATGGATGCCGTGCGGCATCCACTGCTTGAAGTTGGGCGCCACCAGCGGGATCATGCCCACGCCGATGGCGATGGCCACGATCAGCGAGTTGTGGCGGTTGCCCTTGAAGTCCACGCCGGCCAGGATCCGGATGCCGGTGGCCGTGACCATCCCGAACATCACCAGCCCGGCGCCGCCCAGCACCACCGTCGGCAGCGATTCCACCAGCGCCGCCATCTTGGGCAGCAGGCCCAGCACCAGCAGGATGGCGCCGCCGGCCGCACAGACGAAGCGGCTGCGCACGCCCGTCACGGCGACCAGCCCCACGTTCTGCGAGAAGCTGGTGTAGGGAAAGGTGTTGAAGATCCCGCCCAGCAGCGTGCCGAGACCGTCGGTGCGCAGGCCGCGCGTGAGCTGCCGCTGGTCCACCTCGCGGCCGGTCATCTCGCCGAGCGCGAGGAACATGCCGGTGGACTCGATCATCACCACGATCATCACGATCGTCATGGTCAGGATCAGCATCGGGTCGAAGCGCGGCGCGCCGAACTGGAAGGGCAGCACGACGTCCACCCAGGCCGCCTTGCCCACCTTGTCGAAGTTCATGAAGCCGAAGGCGGCCGCCGCCACGCCGCCGATCACGATCCCGAGCAGCACCGAGATGTTGGCGGCGAAGCCGCGCGCGTACTTGGCGATCGCCAGGATGGACGCCAGCACCAGGCCGGCGATGGCCAGGCCGTGCAGGTCCGCATACTTCGGGTTGGGCACGCTGGGCAGCAGCGCGAGGCCCTTGGGCGCCGTGGGCAGCGGCGAACCCGGCGCGCCGGCGCTCGCGGTTGCCTGCGTCAACCACTGCGCATGCTCGGGGCTGACCAGGCTGGGGGCCGTCGGCCCGACCGGGTTGCCGAAGATCCAGTTGATGCCGATGCGCATCAGGCTGATGCCGATCACCGCGATGATGGTGCCCGTGACCACCGGCGGGAAGAAGCGCAGCAGCCGGCTCATGAGCGGGGCGATCAGGATGGCGATCGCGCCCGCGGCGATGATGGCGCCGAAGATCAGCTGCGCGCCCGCCGGGCCGGGATTGGCGCTGGCCATCGCCACCATCGGCGCGACGGCGGCGAAGGTTACGCCCATCATCACCGGCAGCCGGATGCCGAACCACTGGGTGGCGCCCAGCGACTGGATCAGGGTGACCAGGCCGCAGCAGAACAGGTCCGCCGAGATCAGCATCGCCACCTGTTCCGGCGGCAGCCTGAGGGCGCGGCCGACGATCAGCGGCACGGCGACGGCGCCGGCGTACATCACCAGCACATGCTGCAGCCCGAGGGCCGCCAGCCGCCCCGCGGGCAGCCGCTCGTCGACGGGATCAGGTTCGCTTCGCATCGAGTCCTCCAGTCTTGTCCACTCCGTAGTGCACGAAACTGTATACAGTTCGGGCGCCGCCCCGCTCATGGTCAACCCTCAGGCCCGGTGCGCGGCGGGGGTGGCCCGCGCCCCCCGCAGCCGGCGCAGGCCCCCGCTCAGCGCAGGAGGTCCAGCAGCGTGCGCGCGACCACCTTGGTGGCGCGCCGCAGGTCGTCGAGCCGCAGGTGTTCGTCGGCGCGCTTCGCGTTCGACTCCAGCACCGTGCGCGGGCCGGCGCCGTACATCACGCCCGGCACGCCGGCGGCGCCGTACAGGCGCATGTCGGTGTACAGGGGCGTGCCCATCGCGGGGATGTCGACGCCGAACAGTTCCTTGCCGTGCTTCTGCAGCGCCGCCACCAGCGGTTGCTGGCCCGGGCTGGGCTGCAGTGAATTCGCCAGCAGCATCCTCCTGACTTCCACCGTGGCGCCGGGGCTTTGCGCCGCGGCATCGGCGATCGCCTGGCGCACGGCGGCCTCGACCTCCTGCGGGTTCTCCTCGGGGATCATGCGGCGGTCCACCTTGAACACCACCTTGCCGGGCACGACGTTGGTGTTGGTGCCGCCCTCGATCAGGCCGACGTTGAGATAGGGATGCTCGATGCCGGGCACCGCGGAGCGCAGCTGGCGGTACTGCGTGTTGAGCGCGTAGAGCGCGTTCAGGATCTTCACGGCGGCCTGCAGCGCGTCGACGCCGGTGTGGGGAATCGCCGCATGGGCCATCTTGCCGTGCACCGTCACCTCCAGCTGCAGGCAGCCGTTGTGCGCGGTCACCACCTCGTAGCTGAAGCCGGCGGCGATCAGCAGATCCGGCTTCGTCAATTTGTTGGCGAGCAGCCAGCCGGGGCCGAGCTCGCCGCCCACTTCCTCGTCGTACGTGAAGTGCAGTTCCACCCCGCCGCGCAGCGGCGCCTGCAGCGACTCCAGCGCCCGCACCGCAAAGGTATAGCTGGCGAAATCGCTCTTGCTCACGGCGGCGGCGCGGCCATAGATGCAGCCGTCCACGATCTCGCCGCCGTAGGGGTCGTGCGTCCAGCCCTCGCCGGGCGGCACCACGTCGCCGTGCGCGTTGAGCGCGATGGTGGGGCCGTCGCCGTAGCGGCGCCGCACGATGAGGTTGGTGATGGCGGTCAGCCCGCGGGAGCGCACCTGCTCCTGCGGCACCGCGTGCTGTTCCGCCGCGAAGCCGAATTCCTCCAGCAGTTGCGCCGTGCGCTCGGCGTGGGGCGCGCTGTTGCCCGGCGGCGTGTCGGTGGGCACGCGAATCAGTTGCTGCAGGAAGCGCACTTCCTCGTCGAAGTGCGCGTCGATCCAGGCGTCGAGTTGTTGGTAGGGGTTCATCCGGTTTCCTTGGCGAGCTGTTCCAGCAGGTGCCCGAAGGCCTGCACGGCCAGCTCGATGTCGTCGCTGGTGGTGGATTCCAGCGGGTTGTGGCTGATGCCGGCGTTCTGGCCGCGCACGAACAGCATGGCCTGCGGCATCACCTCGTGCAGCTTCATGGCGTCGTGGCCGGCGCCGCTCGTCATGCGGTGCAGCGGCAGGCCCAGCGACTGCACGGCGCCTTCCCAGCGGGCCTGCCAGGCCGGCGCGCTGGGCGCGGCGGCGGCGCGCATCGTTTCCTCGGCGGAACAGCGCAGTCCGCGCCGCTCGCAGATCTCCTGCAGCTTGGCCAGCACGTCGGCGACCAGCCGGTCGCGCTGCCCATCCTGCGGCGCGCGCAGGTCCAGCGTGAAGAGGCAGCGGCCCGGCACCACGTTGATGGAGCCGTTGGGCACTTCCAGGATGCCGATGGTGCCGACCGAGTCGCCGTCGCGCGCGGCGCGCTGCTCCACGAACAGCGCCAGTTCGGCCGCGGCCACCGCGGCATCGCGCCGGCGGTCCATGGGCGTGGTGCCGGCGTGGCTGGCCATGCCGTTGATCTCGCACTGGTAACGCACGCCGCCGTTGATGGAAGTGACGATGCCGAGCGGCAGGTCCAGTTCGTTGAGCACCGGCCCCTGCTCGATGTGCACTTCGATGAAGCCGAGATAGCGCGCGGGATCGCGCTTGAGCGCCGCGATCGCTTCCACGCTGGCGGGCAGGCCGGCGGCCCGCATCGCCTCGCGCATCGGGACGCCTTGCGCGTCCTTCTGCTCCAGCCAGCGCGCGTCGAATTGGCCGATCAGCGCACCGGAGCCGAGGAAGGTGGCCTTGTAGCGCTGGCCTTCTTCCTCGGCGAAGCCGACCACCTCGATGCCGAAGGGCAGGCGCCGCCCCGCACGCGCCAGTTCACGCACGCAGGCCACGGGCGTGAAGATCCCGAGCCGGCCGTCGTACTTGCCGCCGTTGCGGACGGTGTCGTAATGCGACCCCGTCAGCAGGTATTTCCCTCCCTCCCCCCCTGGGGGAGGGCTGGGGTGGGGGCGCTGCGGCGCGTACCTCCCAACGACATTCCCCACCGCATCGATCCCCACCTCGTCGAACCCGCACTCCTTCATCGTGTCGGCAATCTGCCGCGCCGCCGCCCGGTGCGCAGCGGTGAGGTAGGTCACCGTGAGCTGCCCCGTCTCGGCATAGCCCGGGTCGCTGTGCCGCGCCAGGTCTTCCTGCCAGTCCCACACCAGGTTGCCCAGCGTGGGCTCGACGCCGAACTTGTCGTTCAGGCGCAGTTCGACGATGCGGTGGATGTTGCGCAGCGCCTCGGCGCGCTCGAAGTCCGGGTGGTTGGCGAGCCGGCGCGCGAAGGTCTCGATGATCTGCCGGCGCGTGAGGCCGGTGCCGCGCGGCCCGCGCACGGCCAGGATGAAGGGAAAGCCGAAGCGCGCGTTGTAGTCGGCGTTGAGCTGCTGCAGGCGCGCGAACTCCTGCGGCGTGCACTCGGTGAGGCCGGCCTGGTCCTGCTCGCTGGTGGATTCGCTGGTGAGCGTCTTCGCCACCATCGCCTTGCCGGCGAGCTCGGGGTGGGCGCGGATCAGCGCGAGCTGCCGCTCGATGCCGCCCTCGCGCACGATTTCGGCCAGCGCCTGCTTCAGGTGCCCGAGCGAGCGCAACGGCCGCTGCGCCAGCGCGGCCTCCGCGATCCAGGGCGAGTGCTCGTAGAGGCCTTCCAGCAGGCGCATGGCCTCGGCGCCGCCGGCGGCGTTGACCTGTTCGATCGTGATGGTCACTTCAGCCCTCCGTGCAGGGATGGACCTGTTTCCAGTGCCGGGCGATGTCGATGCGGCGGCAGACCCACACGCGCTCGTGGCGGGCGATGTGGTCCAGGAAGCGCTGCAGCGCCACGATGCGCCCGGGCCGCCCGAGCAGCCGGCAGTGCATGCCCACGCTCATCATCTTCGGCGCCGCGTCGCCTTCGGCATAGAGCGCATCGAAGGTGTCGCGCAGGTACTGGAAGAACGGGTCCGCATGCGAGTAGCCCTGGGGCAGGGCGAAGCGCATGTCGTTGCAGTCCAGCGTGTAGGGCACGACCAGATGGTTGACGGTGCCGCCGTCGCTCCTGCGCACCTTCATCCAGAACGGCAGGTCGTCGCCGTAGTAGTCGCTGTCGTATTCGAAGCCGCCTTCGTCGACCACCAGCCGGCGCGTGTTGGGGCTGTCGCGGCCGGTGTACCAGCCCAGGGGCCGCTCGCCCGTGAGCCGGCGCTGGACCTCGATTGCGAGGCGCATGTGCTCGCGCTCGGCGGCCTCGTCCATGTCCTGGTAGTGGATCCAGCGCCAGCCGTGGCAGGCGATCTCGTGCCCCAGTTCCAGCAAGGCCTGCGTCACCTCGGGCGAGCGCTCCAGCGCCATGCCGACCCCGAACACCGTGAGCGGCAGGCCGCGGCGCTCGAACTCGCGCAGGATGCGCCAGACGCCCGCGCGGGCGCCGTATTCGTAGATCCCTTCCATGCTCAGGTGCCGCGCCGCAAAGGAGGGCGGGTTGAACAGCTCGGACAGGAACTGCTCGGAGCCGGGGTCGCCGTGCAGCACGCAGTTCTCGCCGCCTTCCTCGTAGTTGAGGACGAACTGCACGGCCACGCGCGCCTGGCCGGGCCACTGCGCATGCGGCGGGTTGCGGCCGTAGCCGGCCAGGTCGCGCGGGTAGGGCGCGGTGCTGTCGTAAAGGCCGTTCATGAGAGTGCGATGGCGATGTCGTGGGTGGGCACGGGGCGGTCGAAGGCGAGGCCTTCCTCCACGTGCAGCAGGTGCTCCTGCAGCAGCTTGAGCGCGCGCTTCTCGTCGCGGGCGGCCAGCGCCCTGACCAGTCCGACGTGTTCTTCCTGCGAGTGCGCGGCGGCGGCTTCGCGCTGGTACATCAGCGTGACCAGCGAGCTGCGCGAGACGAGGTCGCGGACGATCTGCGTGAGCACCGCGTTGTCCGTCAGTTCGGCCATGCGGACGTGGAAGTCGCCGAGCAGCTGCGAGCGCTCGCCCGCGTCGCGCCGCTCGACGGCGGCCTTCTCCTGGGCCATGTGCTCGCGCAGCGCGCGGATCTTCGCCGGCGTGAGCTTGCGCAGGAACTCGCGCACCATCTCCGCTTCCAGGATGCGGCGCACCTGGAACACCTGGCGCGCCTCTTCGACCGTGGGCGCGGCCACGAAGGCGCCGCGCGCCGGCTCCATGCGCACCAGGTGCTTCTGCGCCAGCTGGAACAGGGCCTGCCGCACCAGCGTGCGCGAGACGCCGAAGTGGTCCGCCAGCTTCTGCTCGGCCAGCTTGGTGCCCGGCTGCAGCCGGTGCTCGACGATGGCCCGCGTCAGCGCATCGACGATCGTGCGGGTGGGGGACGCATCCATCGCCGCATGATAGCGGCGCGCCGGCAAAGTGTATACACTCGCGTCCACAATTTCGAGCGGAGACGATCGCCATGGGCCTGAGCACCCACGTCCTGGACACGATGCACGGCACGCCGGCGGCCGGCATGGCCGTGGAGCTCCATGCCACCGGAGGCCCCGCCCCGGCGCTGTTGAAGCGCTTCGTCCTCGACGCGGACGGCCGCAACCCGGACGGGCCCTTGTTCGACGACGCGAGCCTGAAGAAGGGGACTTACCGGCTGGTGTTCGATGTTGCCGCGTACTTCCGCGCCCGCGGCGTGGCGCTGCCCGATCCGCCCTTCCTGGACCGGGTGACGCTGGACTTCGGCGTCGCGCAGGCCGACCGGCACTACCACGTGCCCCTGCTGGTGAGCCCGTGGGCGTATTCGACCTATCGCGGGTCGTGACGTGCGCTCAGTCCTGCCCCTCGGTGAGCGTATCGAGCTGGAAGCGCCCGCTCTTGTGCCACAGCCAGGTATCGGTGTAGACCACCTTGCCCATGCGCGCCGGCGCCGGGAAGGGCGCCGCCTTGCGCACCGTGCGCTCGATCTCGGCGATCACCTCCGGCGCGTGCCGGGGCGCACGCAGCCAGTTCATTTTGCGCACGTTGCCCTGGCCGTCGACTTCGACCTGCAGCACGCCCACGGCGTACAGCAGCGGCGGCAGCCGGCCCTTCCAGATCCGGTCGCCGTTCATGCCGTAGATGTGGCTCGCCGCGTCCTGGCGGTAGGCGCGCGGGTTGGTCGCCGTGGAGAACTTGAGCATCGACTGCGGTGCGAGGGCGACCTGCGGCGGCGGGGCCTTGGCGGCCGGCGCCGGCTGCGGCACGACGACGGCTTGCGGCGGCAGCGGCGCGGAGGTGCAGGACGCGAGCACGGCGGCGGCGCCGAGCAGCGCGGGAGTCAGGGGACGCAGGGCAGGTTGATACTTCATGGAGGCTCCTGGCGAGGAGGGTACGCCGGCGGCGTGCCCGCGGCCATTACAACGGGGCCGCGGCGGCCAATGATGACCTTGCTTACGAAAGCCTGCATGTCCTTGCGAACGGATTCACTGTAAAGCATGCGTGCCCTCGAAGAAGTCACGAACCGGTTGGCGGCGCAAGACGCGGTGTTGGTCAGCGTCGACAGCGCGCAAGGTTCGGTGCCGCGCGAGCCGGGTGCCTGGATGGCGGTGTTCCCCGCCTCGGTGGTGGGCACGGTGGGCGGCGGCCACCTGGAACTGCAGGCCATCGCGGAGGCCCGGCGCCGGCTGGCCGGCGCGGGCGGCGAGGCGGTGCTGCGCTATCCGCTCGGGCCCTCGCTCGGGCAGTGCTGCGGCGGCGTCGTGCACCTGCGCTTCGAGCGCATCGCCGCGGCCGACGCGCCGCAGCTGGTGCGCCGCCTGCGCGGGCCGGAAACGCCGCTGGCCCTGTTCGGCGGCGGCCATGTGGGCAAGGCGCTGGTGGCGGTGCTCGGGACGCTGCCCTTCGAAATCACCTGGATCGACAGCCGCGACGAGATCTTCCCGCCGCAGCTGCCGGACAACGTGCGCTGCGAACACTCGGAGCCGGTGCAGGCCGCGGTGGCCGATCTCGCGCCCGGCTCGCGCGTGCTGGTCATGAGCTTCAGCCACGCCGAGGACCTGGACATCGTGGCGGCCTGCCTGCGGCGCCTGCGCGAGCGCGGCGACCTGCCCTACGTCGGCCTGATCGGCAGCAAGACCAAGTGGGCCACCTTCCGCCACCGGCTGGAGGAGCGGGGCTTTCGCAAGCAGGAACTGGCGCAGGTCACCTGCCCGATCGGCATTCCCGGCATCGCCGGCAAGCAGCCGGAGGTGATCGCCGTGGCCGTGGCGGCGCAGTTGCTGCAAGGGCCGCAGCCGTGAGGCGGACAAGGGTTTAAGGAATGGAAAGCTATCTTCTCGACTGGGCCAACCTGCTGCTGCGGTGGCTGCACGTGATCACGGCCATCGCCTGGGTCGGATCCTCGTTCTACTTCGTGTTCCTGGACAGCAGCCTCACGCCGCCGGCGGACGGCAAGCTGCGCGCCGAAGGCGCCACCGGCGAGCTGTGGGCCGTGCACGGCGGCGGCTTCTACCACCCGGTGAAGTACGCGGTGGCGCCGCCGCAGCTGCCGCCGCATCTGCACTGGTTCTTCTGGGAAAGCTATTCGACCTGGATGTCCGGCTTCGCGCTGTTCACGGTCTCCTACCTCTGGAACGCCGGCGCCTACCTGGTCGACAAGTCGCTGATGGACTGGCCGCCGGCCGCGGCGGTCGCGGTGGCGCTCGCCTTCCTGGTGGTCTTCTGGCTGCTGTACGACGCGATCTGCCGCATCTTCGGCACCGCGCGCGACGCACTGGTGGGCCTGCTGGTGCTGGCGCTGGTGTGCGTCGCTTCCTGGCTCGCCTGCCACTGGTTCGCCGGCCGCGCCGCCTTCCTGCTGCTGGGTGCCATGCTCGCCACCTCGATGAGCGCCAACGTCTTCTTCGTGATCATCCCCGGCCAGAAGAAGGTGGTGCAGGCGATCCAGGCGGGGCAGCCGGTGGACCCGATCCACGGCCAGCGCGGCAAGCAGCGCAGCGTGCACAACACCTACTTCACGCTGCCGGTGCTGTTCGCGATGCTGTCCAACCACTACGGCTTCCTCTACACGCATCCGCGCAACTGGCTGGTGCTGATCCTGATGATGCTGGCCGGCGCGGCGATCCGCCAGTTCTTCGTGATGCGGCACGGCTGGAAGCTGGGACGCAACCGGCACCCGGGCGGCTACGCGGTGGCCGGCGTGGTGCTGATCGTGGCCACCCTGGTCTGGCTGGTTCCGCAGCCCACCGAGGCCGCCCGCGTGGCGGCGGCGCCGGCGGACTACGCCGCCGTGCAGAGGGTGCTGGAGCAGCGCTGCTACCTGTGCCACGGCGCGCAGGTGCAGATGAAGAACGTGCGGCTCGATTCGCCGCAGGGCCTGAAGCAGCACGCGCAGGCGGTATACCAGCAGGCGGTGGTGGCGAAGACCATGCCCTTGAACAACGCCACCCATATCACGGAGGACGAGCGCGGGCTGATCGGCCGCTGGTTCGTAGCGGGCGCGAAGGTGGATTGACGCCTCGGCCGCGGGTCTTCTTGCACAGGAACGGCCGGTTTCGTCCAGTTGGGGGAGGCGCCGCGGCAGGTCGGCCGCTAGGGTTCGGCGGCGGAATTTCCCGACCAACTCTCGAGGCAGGAGCAGTCATGAATGCGATGCGCTTGCGGCCGATCGGCCGCTGGATCTCCATGGTGTGGGTGGCCGTCACGCTGGCGGCTTGCGGCGGTGGCGGCGGCGATCCGGGCGAGCCGGCGGCGCCGGCGCCGAATCCGCCGGTGGCCGATGCGCGCAGCGGCAACTACACGATGATGGCCGTCAACGGCAAGGAATACACGCTGGCGCTGGACTTCGACGCGTCGACGTACAAGGTCACGGGCAACGGGGTCGACCAGGGCGGTACCTTCAGCGCCAGCGGCAGCGAGTTCCGCTTCCAGCCCGGCAACTCCACGGGCACGACGGGCACGAGCACCACGCGCTTCACCCTGGCCGACAACACGGTCGTCGGCGAAGTGGGCCTGCCGGAGGGCGCCGTGCCCTTCATCGCGCCGCGCGTGTTCGAGGACACGCTGGCCGGCGCCGTGGGGCGCTTCAACCTGCTGGGGCGCACGCTCAATGCCGACGGAAGCGTGGACAATACCTCGATCCAGCAGGGCGAGGTCACGGCCGACGGGCAGCTGCGCACCTGCAACGACTTCACGATCTTCGAGATCGCGTCCTGCCCGGTGGCGTCGATCGCGAGCGGCACCGTCACGGTGGCGGGCAGCCTCTACACGGCGCAGTTCGACGTCGGCAACGTCCTGTTCCGCATTGCGAAGATCGGCGGCGACAAGCTCTTCGTGCGGGCCAGCCCCTCGGCCGCCGGGGCCACCCGCTTCATGATCGGCACCCCCGCCACCACCAGCTTCGCGCCGGGCAGCTTCGTCGGCGGCACCAGCGAGCCCGCCTGGGGCACGATGGCCATCGGCTCGGGCGGCGGCAGTTCCACCTTCACCTTCACCGTCACGGGCACCTCGCCCAGCGGGGTGACGACCACCCGCACCGGGACGGCCGTCGCGGTGGGCGCGGCGGCCGCCGACACCCGCGCCAGCCTGCTGGGAGCGACGACCGCCGATGCCGGCAGCTTCTTCATCGTCCGCTCGGCCGGGATCGGTGCCGTGATCGCGGCGCGCGACAGCACCCTCGCGCGCGGCTTCATCGCCCTGGGCAACCGGCAGTGACGGGGCGCGCGGAACCGGCCGGCGGCCCGGTTCCGCGCACAATCGGGTGCAGGAGAACCGAATGTCCGCGCCCGATCCCCGCCAGCAGCCCCGCGCCTTTCTCGAACACCTCTACCGGGTCGCCGTGCACCGCGCGCTGCCCCTGCACAACACGCAGGCCTTTCTGCCCAAGCCGCCGCGCGGGCGCACGATCGTGCTGGGCGCGGGCAAGGCCGGTGGCGCCATGGCGCAGGCCGTCGAGGCCCTGTGGCCGGCGGACGCGCCGCTTTCCGGCCTGGTCGTCACCCGCTACCAGCACACCCCGCCGCGGCCCGCGGGCCTGGCGCAGCGCATCGAGGTGGTCGAGGCCGCACATCCCGTGCCCGACGCCGCCGGCCTGCAGGCCGCCGAACGCATCCTGGCGCTGGCGCGCGGCCTCGCGCCCGAGGACCTGGTGCTGTGCCTCATCTCCGGCGGCGGCTCGGCCCTGCTCACGCTCCCCGCCGAGGGCCTGACGCTGCAGGACAAGCAGCGCATCAACCGCGAGCTGCTGGAGTCGGGCGCCAACATCGTGGAGATGAACTGCGTGCGCAAGCACCTCTCGCGCATCAAGGGCGGCCGGCTCGCCGCCGCCTGCGCGCCGGCCAAGGTGGTCACGCTCACGATCAGCGACGTGCCCGGCGACGATCCTTCCGTCATCGCCAGCGGCCCCACCGTGCCGGACGCGAGCAGTTGCGCCGATGCGCTCGCCATCCTGCGGCGCTACGGCATCGAGGTGCCGGGCGCGATCCTCGCCTTGCTGGAGCAGGGCGCGCTGGAGACGCCCAAGCCCGGCGACGCCGTGTTCGCCGGCCACGAGGTGCACATGATCGCCACGCCGCAGCAGTCGCTGGAGGCGGCCGCCGCGGCGGCGCGGGCGGCCGGCATCGAAGCGCACATCCTCAGCGACGAGATGGAAGGCGAGGCGCGCGAGGTCGGCAAGGTGCATGCCGCGCTGGGCCGGGCGGTGGCGCAGCGCCGCCAGCCCTTCGCCGCGCCCTGCGTGATCCTCTCCGGCGGCGAGACCACGGTGACGGTGCGCAAGCAGCCCGAAGGCACGCCGCGCGGCCGCGGCGGCCGCGCCGGCGAGTTCTGCCTCGGCCTGGCGCAGGCGCTGCAGGGCCAGCCGGGCGTGTGGGCCCTCGCGGCCGACACCGACGGCATCGACGGCGTGGAGGACAACGCCGGCGCCTTCGTCGCGCCCGATACGCTGCAGCGCGCCCGCGCGCAGGGCATGAAGGTCGACCTGTACCTGCAGCGCAACGACGCCTACGGCTACTTCAGCGCGCTGGGCGACCTGGTGCTCACCGGCCCGACGCACACCAACGTCAACGACTTCCGGGCCCTGCTGGTGCTGTAGACCGGCGGTGACCGCGCGCGAGGCGCGCCCGGAACCCAGCTACGCTACGCTGCGCTCGCTGCTCGCTGCTCGCTGCTCGCGGGGCTTCGCGCTGGCGCGGCTCAGCACCAGCCTACGAAGTCAGCACCAGCCCTGTGAAGTTGGCACCAGCCCTCTCACGAAACGCCGCCCTTTCCGAAGTGCGCCGCCAGGTGCTCCACGAAGGCGCGCACCCGCGCCGTGCCCTGGTGGCGCACCGGATACACCGCGTGGATGTCGGCCGGCGGCGTCTGCCACTGTTCCAGCACCTGGCGCAGGCGGCCGCTGCGCAGGTAGCGCGCCACGTCCCATTCGGCGCGCAGCACGATCCCGTGCCCCGCGAGCGCCCAGTTCACCGCGATCTCGCCGTCGTTGGTGCCGAGCCGCCCGCGCACGCGCACCGTCTCCACCCGCTTGCCCGAGCGCAGCCGCCACGAGCCGTAGGCCTCGTCGCCCTGGCGGATCGCGATGATGCTGTGCGCCGCCAGGTCGTGCGGCGAGCGCGGCGTGCCCTGGCGCTGCAGGTACGCCGGCGCGGCGCACAGCAGCCGGCGATTGGGCGCGAGCAGCCGCGCCACCACCCGGGCATCGGGCGGCTCGCCGAAGCGCACGCAGACGTCGAAGGCGTCCTCGTGCAGCGGCGGCGGATTGACCGAGAGCTGCAGCTGCACCTCCACCTGCGGGTAGAGACGCGCGAAGCTGGCGATGGCCGGGGCGACGTGCATGCGGCCGAAGCCGAGGGTGGCGTTCACGCGCAACAGGCCGCTGGGCTCCGAGCGCGCGCCCTGCAGCTCGCGCTCCAGCGCCTCGATCTCGCCGAGGATGCGGCGCGCCTGCGCGAGGTAGGTCTCGCCCTCGTGGGTGAGCGCCAGCCGCCGGGTCGTGCGGTGCAAGAGGCTGACGCCGAGGCGCGCTTCCAGGGCGGCGAGCCGCTTGCTCACGGCGGGCGGGCCCACCTGCAGCTCGCGGGCGGCCGCGGCCAGGCTGCCGCAGCGCATCAGCACGCTGAAGAACTGCATTTCCTGCGAGGCGGAGGCGCTGGACATGGGCAAGGACGTGTAACGGCTGCATTCTGCCCGGCCGCGCATGGCGCGCCGGGGCACCGCGCTGCTACAGTGCGATGCTGTTGGAGGAGCTGCATGGGCAACGGCAAGCATGCGCCGCCGCCGGGCGGACCGCAGGACAAGGCAGAAATCGAGGCGGTGCTCGGTCGCATCGGCAGGCGGGTGAAGGAACTGAAGTCCTTCGATCCCTCGGGGATCCAGGACCGCTGGGACACCCGCCTGGAGATGCTGCAGAAGAACGTCAACAAGACGATCGCCGAGGCCGTCGGCATGGGCAGCGCGCAGTACCGGCAGCTGGCCATCGGGCCGCTCGACGCGGCGCTGGAATCGGCGTTCGGCGACCGCTTCACGCTCGACGAGATGCGCGACGTGATCCGCAAGGCGGTGGGCCAGGCCGCGATGCGGCTCAACGCCGCCGCCAAGGTGCTGGAGCGCAGGCTCGCGGGCGGGTCTGCGGATTCGACACTGGCGCCCCTGGGCGACGCACCGACGTCCCATTTCGGCGCGCTGGCGTCGAACTTCGCGCCGCTGCAGTCGAACTTCGCGCCGCTGCCTCCGAGCTTGGCGCCCCCGGCCGCCGAGCCGCCGGCCCGGGCGGCTGCGCCGGTGGCAACTGCGGCGCCGACCCAGCCGGCCGCGGAGCCGGCGCTCGCGCCGACCGCACCGGCGCCGCCCGCGCCGACTGACTCCATATCGGATCGCACACCAGACCGCGCACCGGCTTCCGCGCCAGCCGTGTCTGCCTCGACACCCGCACCGGTCTCCGCGCCGGCCGCCTCCGTCCCCACTCCCGCCGCGGCGCCCGTCGCCGCGCCCTTTCTTCCCGCCAGCGCCAACTCGATGGACACTCCCGCCCGCACCGCCACCCCGCGCATCGCGATCGTCTGCCGCGACGATAGCGCCGGCGAGGCCGCGACCCGCTTCGTCGCCCAGCTCGGGCTGGAGCCGGTGATCTCGCAGCAGCCGGGCGCCGCGGCTTCGTCGCTCGAAGCGCTGGAGGCGCTGCGCCAGGCCGACTTCGCGCTCGTGCTGCAGGCCGACCGCACGCTCGAGATCGGCTTCCTGCTCGGCGCGCTCGGGCGCTCGCGCGTCTGCGTGCTGCAGGCCGGCGCCGGCCAGGACAGCCTGCCCGGCCTGTCGCACCAGGCGCTCGACGAGGGCGGCCTGTGGAAGCTGCTGCTCGCCCGCGAGCTGAAGCAGTGCGGCCTCGAGGTCGACCTGAACAAGGCGCTCTGACTCTTTCCGCCCGGGTTAACAATGGCTTGAACCCGGGCGTGTTCGTTCCGCCTCAGCTCCCCTACAGTCCCGGCTGGAAAAGGAGTTTCGATGAAGACGTACAAGATCGCCTGCATCCCGGGCGACGGCATCGGCAAGGAAGTGATCCCGGCCGGCCAGGAGGTGCTGCAGGCGCTGGCCGCGGCCGGCGCGGATTTCCGCTTCGAGTTCACCAGCTTCGGCTGGGGCGGCGACTGGTATCGCGCGCACGGCAAGATGATGCCGGACGACGGCCTCGATGCGATCCGCGGCATGGACGCGATCCTGTTCGGCTCCGCCGGCGATCCGCACATCCCCGACCACATCACGCTGTGGGGCCTGCGGCTGAAGATCTGCCAGGGCTTCGACCAGTACGCCAACGTGCGGCCCACGCGCATCCTGCCCGGCATCGACGCGCCGCTGAAGCGCTGCGCGCCCAAGGACCTGGACTGGGTGATCGTGCGCGAGAACTCCGAAGGCGAATACGCCGGTGTCGGCGGCCGCGCCCACCAGGGGCACCCGATCGAGGTGGCCACCGACATGAGCATCCTCACGCGCGCCGGCGTCGAGCGCATCATGCGCTTCGCCTTCCGGCTGGCGCAGTCGCGCCCGCGCAAGCAGCTCACCGTCGTCACCAAGTCGAACGCGCAGCGCCACGGCATGGTGATGTGGGACGAGGTGGCGCTCGCCGTGAGCAAGGAGTTCCCGGACGTCAAGTGGGACAAGGTGCTGGTCGACGCCTGCACGGCGCGGATGGTCAACAACCCCGCCTCGCTTGACACGCTGGTCGCGACCAACCTGCATGCCGACATCCTGAGCGACCTGGCCGCCGCGCTGGCCGGCAGCCTGGGCATCGCGCCCACCGGCAACATCGACCCCGAGCGCCGCTATCCCAGCATGTTCGAGCCGATCCACGGCTCGGCCTTCGACATCATGGGCAAGGGCCTCGCCAACCCGGTGGGCACCTTCTGGAGCTGCGTGATGCTGCTGGAGCACCTGGGCGAGCAGGAAGCCGCCGCCCGCCTGATGAAGGCCATCGAGGAAGTCACCGCCGACCCCAAGCTGCACACCGGCGACCTGGGCGGCCAGGCGAAGACGGCCGAGGTGACGGCGGCGGTGGTTTCCCGCTTGAAGAACCGGTGAGCCCGGCGCCACACTGCGAGCGCAGTCACAACAACCGCAAGGAGACAAAAGCGATGAAGAGAACCCTGTCCGCGCTGGCCCTGGCCCTGCTGGCGCCGGTCGCCCTGGCCCAGGCCTGCCCCGAGAAGAACGTGCAGTACTGGCAGGCCTTCCCGCCCGGGGGCGAATCCGACCTGTCGGCGCGCCACCAGCAGATGGTGCTGCACAACAAGTGCCCCGGCATCGAGACCATCATCCAGTACAAGGCCGGGGCCGGCGGCGCGCTGATGTGGACGCAGATGAACCAGCTGCCCGGCGACGGCTCCAACGTGGTCGGCGTGAACCTGCCGCACATCGTGTTCCAGCCGATCCAGGGCGACGTGCAGTACAAGACCGCCGATGTCACGCCGGTGTTCTGGTTCCACTTCACGCCCGACATCCTGGTGGTCAGCGCCAAGGGCAACATCAGGAACTTCCAGGAGTTCCTGCAGGCCGCCAAGGCCAATCCGGGCAAGTTCAGCCTGGCCGGCTCGGGCCAGTACTCGGCCAACCACGCTGCCCACGAGCGCCTCGATGCCGCCTTCGGCATCAAGACGCTCTACGTGCCGTACAAGGGCACGGGCGACCTCGCCTCCTCGGTGCTGGGCGGCCAGGTCGACGGCGCAATGACCTACGTGCCGTTCGCCATCGCCAACAAGGACAAGGGCGTGCGCCCGATCGCCGTGGCGATGGACAAGCGCCATCCGCTGATGCCCGACGTGCCCACCTTCAAGGAGCTGGGGGTCGACTGGGTCGACGGCGCCTACCGCGGCATCGGCGTGCCCAAGTCCACGCCGGCGGCGGAGCGCAAGCGCGTCTCCGACCTGTGGCGCGCGCTGAACAACGACCCGGTGATGAAGGAGAAGGCCGCGGCCTCCGGCTTCGAGCTGGTGAACGTCGGCGTCGAGGAAATGGATTCCTTCATGGCCAGCAAGACCAAGCTCTATACCGAAGGCGCGGCCCGCATGGGCCTGGGCAAGAAGTAAAGCCCCCTTCCTACAGGCTGCTGCGGCACGGCGCCCTACCATGGGCGCCGTTTTCGTTGTGCGCCCATGCAGCCAGCCAAGGTGCCGCGCAGCACGCGCGTGCTGATCCTGATCGACTACATCAACCCGCTGAACTTCCCCGGGGCGGAGAAGCTCGCGCGGCCGGCCCTCGCGGCCGCCCGCGCCACCGCGCGCCTGCGCTCGGCGCTGGAGGCGCAGAAGGTGAGCACCGTCTACGCCAACGACAACTACGGCGTCTGGCAGTCGGACTTCCAGGCCCTGGTGGCGCAATGCCGCGGCCGCGACGACGAGAGCGGCGCCATCGCGCGCCTGCTGGCCCCGCGGCCGCGCGACATCACGCTGCTCAAGCCGCGCCATTCCGCCTTCTACTGCTCCGCGCTGGAACTGCTGCTCAAGGAGATGGGCGCGCGCGAACTGGTCCTCGCCGGCCTGGCCACCGACATGTGCGTGCAGATGACGGCGGCCGACGCCTTCCTGCGCGGCTACGAGGGCGTGTGGGTGCCGGCGGACTGCACGGCGGCGGAGACGCCGCAGGCGAAGAAGGCGAGCCTGAAGTACATGGGCGACGTGCTGAAGTGCGACGTGCGCTCGTCGCGCGCCAGGCGCTGAGCGCTATTCGCAGAGCCGGCGGATCTCCTCGGGAATCGCCACCGCCTTGATCCCCGGCGCATCCTCGTCCCGCCGGGCGGCGAAGATCCGCACCTCGTCGCATTCCATGATCAACTCGCCCTCGCGCAGCACGCGGTGCCGCTGCACGAAGCTCTTGCCGCGCCACTCGGCGATGCAGGTGTGGATCTGCAGCGTGTCGCCGTAGCTGGCGGTCTTGACGAAGCGCGCGTGCGTGTCCACCACCGGCGTGCCGATCATGCCGGTGGCGGCCTCGGTCTCGTGCCAGGGCGGCACGCCGCACTTGACGAAGAAGTTGCGCGAGGAGGCGTCGATCCAGCGGAAGAAGTTGGGGAACCAGACGATGCGCGCCGGGTCGCAGTCGCCGAACTCGACCCGGACCGTGTAGATGATTTCCTTCATGGCTGCCGCGATTATCGTAGGAGCCCGGGCTGCTAACCCATCTTGCCGGGCAGCCACAGCGCGATGGCCGGGAAGGAGATCAGGATCACCAGCCGGCAGATGTCGGTGGCCACGAAGGGCAGCACGCCGCGGAAGATGGTGGTGAAGCTCACGTCGTGCACCACGCTCTTGATCACGAACACGTTCATGCCCACGGGCGGGTGGATCAGCCCCAGCTCCACCGTCATCACGATGATCACGCCGAACCAGATCGGGTCGAAGCCCAGTTGCGTGATCACCGGGAAGATGATCGGCACGGTGAGGATGATCATGGCCATGGCGTCCATCAGGCAGCCGAGCACCAGGTACATCACCATGATCATGGCCAGCACGCCGTAGCGGCCCAGGCCCAGGCCGGTGAGGAACTCGGTGAGCTTCTGCGGCGTCTGCGTGATGGTGAGGAAGTAGCCGAACATCAGCGCGCCGATCAGCACCGTGAACACCGCGGCCGCCGTGCGGGTGGCCGACAGCAGCGCCTCCTTGACCTTGGCGCGATCGAGCTTGCCGCGCACGAGCCCCAGCAGGAAGGCGCCGCTCGCGCCCACGCCGCCCGCCTCGGTGGGCGTGAACAGGCCGCCGTAGAGGCCGCCGATCACGAACAGGAACAGCACGATCGGCGCCCACACGTCCTTCAGGTCGGCGGCGCGCTCGGCCCAGGGCTTGGCCTCGCCGCGCGGCAGCCAGTCGGGCCTGAGCTTGACGATCGCCATCACCGTCAGCACGTACAGCAGCATCGCGAACAGGCCCGGGATGATGCCGGCCATGAACAGCTTGCCGATGTCCTGCTGGGTGAGGATGGCGTACACCGCCAGCACGGTGGAAGGCGGCAGCATCGCGCCCAGCGTGCCGCCGGCGGCGATCACGCCGGTGGAGAAGGATTGCGGATAGCCGAAGCGGCGCATCTCCGGATAGGCGACGCTGGAGAAGGTGGCGGCGGTGGCCACCGAGGAGCCGCAGATCGCGGCGAAGCCGCCGCAGGCCAGCACCGTGGCCACGCCGAGGCCGCCGCGCAGGTGCCCGATCATCGAGTTGGCGGCCTTGAACAGCTCGCGGCTGACGCCGGACACCGAGACCAGCGCGCCCATCAGCATGAACATCGGGATCACGCCGAAGGTGTAGTCGGTGACGGTGCGCATGGAGGTCTGGCCGACCAGCTTGAGCGCCGGGCCCGGCCCCGAGATCCAGGCATAGCCCGTGATGCCGACCAGGCCCATGGCCATGCCCACGGGCACGCGCAGCAGCATCAGCACGAACAGCGTCACGAAGCCGGCGAGGGCGAGGAGGTCGGTGTTCATTCAGCCTCCGCCGAGCCGCCCCAAGGAGGCTGACGCGCCCTCGGGGGCCAGCGCACGACACGAAGTGAAAAGCGTGGGGGCTCTCATTCCATCGCCTTTTGTTCGAAGTGCTCGTCGTGCAGCGCCTGCGGCTTGAACACCAGCCGCCAGGTGCGGATCGCGATCAGGATCACGGCGCACACGTCGCCGATCCACGCCACGGCGTAGAACGGCCAGGTGGGGATGTTCAGGTCGTAGGTGAGCACGTGGTCGATGTAGGTCAGGCGCACCTTGTCGAACAGCATCCCGGTCTGCACGGTCACCACGAACAGCAGCACCAGGGTGGCGAACACGTCGATCATGCGGCGCCGCGAGGTGTTGACCGCCGACCAGATCAGGTCCACCGTGATGTGGCCGCCGCGGTAGCTGGTGGCCGCGATGCCCCAGAAGATCAGGATGCCGAGCAGCATCCGGCCGAAGTCGTAGGAGTCGGGGATGGACGTGCTGAAGAACTTGCGCAGCAGCACGTTGACGAAGATGTTGAGGGCGACGATGCCGACGAAGATGGCGGCCAGCCACTCGATGCCGTTGATGAAACGGTCCGCGAAGTTCTTTTTCATTGGTTCTGCGTCATCCCCGCGGAGGGGCCGAACCCCGGCGCTTGCGCGCATCGCCGGGGTTCGGGCTTTCGCCGCTCACCCCCCGGCCTACAGCGCCGACTTGTACTTCGCCAGGCTGGCCTTGAGCGACTCCATCGCCTTCTTCGGATCCTGCCCGGCCTTCTTCACCGCCTCGGCCCACTGCGCCTCGCCGGGCGCGGTGGCGTCGCGCCAGGCCTTGAGCTGCTCCGGCGTGAGCTTGTAGATCTCGTGGCCGGCCTGCGCCAGCCTGACGTGGCCGCCGAACTCGAATTCGGCCCAGGGCGTGGCCACGCGCTCGGCCCACTCGGTGCTGCAGTGGTCGTCCACCGCCTTCTTCTGCGCGCTCGAGAGGCTCTCGTACTTCGCCTTGTTCATCACCCACACGAAGGGCGTGACGTACAGCGGCACATCCATGTGGTAGCGCACCACCTTGTCGATGCCGAACAGCGGGATCGAACCCCAGGGGAAGGTGATCGCGTCGGCGACGCCGCGCTCCAGCATGTCGCGCGACTCCGGCGCGGAGGCCTGCACGTTGGTGCCGCCCAGCGCCGTGACCATCTGGCCGATGGTGCTGGTGGCCGGGCGGATCTTCATGCCCTTGATGTCGGCGGGCAGCACGATCTTCTTGCGCGCGTGGAAGGTGCCGGGGTCGTGCACGAAGGCGAAGCAGAAGTGCACGTCCTTCATTTCCTGCGCGGCGTACTGGCGGTACCAGGCGTCGATGGCGGCGGTGCCGCCCTTGGCGTTGGCGAACAGGAAGGGCAGCGAGGCGCCCGCCATGATCGGGAAGCGTCCCGGCTGGTAGCCGGGATTCACGTACGAGAAGTCGGAGATGCCGTCCCGCGCCATGTCGTAGTGGTCGAAGGCCTTGCCCAGTTGCTCCGAGGGGAACAGCGTGGAGGTGATCGTGTTGCTGGAGGCCTTCTTCAGGCTCTCGGCCCACGCCAGCAGGCTGGGATTGAGCGGATGCTGCGCCGGCACCCAGCTCGAAAGCTTCAACATCACGGGCTTGTCCTGCGCCTGCGCCTGCGCCGCTGCGGCCGCCAGCGCCAGGGCGGCGGCGCAGGCGGTCAGGGTGAATCGGGTCCGCATCGAATGGCCTCCTCTGGCTGCGTCGTATACAAAACGTTTCTTTGTATAACGAAAGCGCCAAGCCGCCATCGTGGTTTTCCTTGAGCGCGACGGCGCCTTCAATGCGCGCGGGCGCGCGCTTCTTCTTCGGCGACCAGGCCGCGCGGCTTGCGCACCCAGTGCACCGGCATCGCCTTCACGGGCCGCGGCGGCGCGCCGTGCTGCACCAGGGCGGCGTCGAGCGCCTTGCCCGCATCGTCGGCCAGGGCCGCCTCGCGGGCGGTGCGGATCGCGTTGGCCGCCTCGAGCGCGACGCCGCCGCGGGCCAGGTGTTCCAGCACGTGCAGCAGGTTCTCCTTGCCGCGCTCGTTGGTGGAGCCGTAGCCCTTGATCAGGCGGCCGCACAGGGCGATCTCGTGGCCCAGGTCCCAGCCGCGCCGCGTGCCTTGCAGCACGCCTTCGAGCCACTGCCCGATCATCCGCTGCTCCAGGGCGAAGCGGCTGCCGCGCGGGCGCAGCCACTTCAGGCCCGCGAGCGCGCGCAAGGCGGCCATGCCGATCACGCTGTGGGTGCCGATCTTGAGCGGCATCGCCCAGGGCAGCCGGCCGCGTCCGACGCGCCGGCGATCCCACGCGACCAGCCGGCGCGCCAGGCTTGGCGGCAGCAGCGCGGCGAATTCCGGCACGCCCGGCTTGAAATGGTCCCAGACCTTCAGCAGGTCGTGCTCGCCGGCCTTCACTTCGCCCTGCACGCGCGTCCAGCGCGAGGCGCGGCTTTTCAGGTCGGCGACCCGCACGATGTCATCGAAGGCCATCCACAGCGCCAGCCAGCGCGCCATTTCCTTCGTGACGGCGAAGCCGTGCGCGCCCTGCGGGTCGGCCTCGCGTTCGGCGGCCAGCACCTGCTGCAGCCGCTGCACGTAAAGCTGCGCGTAGGCGCGGTCCTGGTAGTCCACGAGCCGCTGGTAGCCGAGTTCGAACATCTCCTGCACCGGGGCGGGGAAGCTGGCGCCGGCGGGCGCGCGTGCGGCCGGCGGCTCGGGCTGCGCCAGCACCCGGGTCAGGTAATCCGCCTGCGTGCGGCCCTGGGCCACCAGCGCAAAGCCCTTGGCGAAGCCGCGCAGGCTCGCCTCGGCGCCCTTGCCGCCGGAGCGCACCACGGCCTCGTAGTCCTCGCGCCGGAACGGGAACAGGCCGCTGCCGGCGATCGCGCCCAGCATCACCGCGCTGACCACCGTGCCCGCTTCCTTGGCCAGCGCGTTCATGTCGAACACCTGGTGCGCGCGGCTGAAGCGGGCCACGAGCTGCAGCAGGTCCGCCGCATCGGTGCGGCCGTCACCGAGCTGCATGCGCTCCTGCGTGGTGAGCGTGCGCGCGGAGGATGTGAGCACCAGCGTGCGCTCGGGCGCAGCCATGCCGTTGGCGACCTGGCGCGCGGTCTCAAGCAGCTCGGAGGAGACCATCGCGTCCAGCGCGCCCGGCACCGGGCTGAGGCTCAACACGGGGCGGCGGTCGCCTAGCTGCGCCAGCGGGACGGGGAAGACTTCCACGTAATAGGTGGTGGCGCCGGCGCGCTGCGCGACGCCGGGGATCGACGTGGCCTGGGCCGGGTAGCCGGCCTGGCGGGCGGTCTCGACCAGCCATTCGGTCAGCACGCCGCCGCCTTCCCCGCCGAGGGCACAAATCAACAACGAGATGGGAGAGGACTTCATGCGGGCTGGAGCGCGCGTACGAGCGCACGGCGCAAGGAGTGGAGCAGGCGTTCGTGCCACTTCGGGTTCTGCACCACCTCGGCACGGTAGAAGCTGGGGCACAGCGTCGCCGCGTGTGCGTTGGCGCCGCACAGGCCGCAGCCGACGCAGCCGTCGATCACGGTGGCGACCGGGTCCACCTTGAGCGGATCGGGGTTGTCCTTGAGCGTGAGCGTCGGGCAGCCGGACAGCCGGATGCAGGCGTGGTCGCCGTTGCACACGTCCTCGTCGACGCCGTACTTCACGCGCACCACGCGCTTGCCCTGGCGCAGCAGGCCGGCCAGCCAGGGCTTCAGCCGCCGCTGGCGCTCGAGCTGGCATTCGCCTTCGGCCACGATCACCTTCAGCCCGTTGAACTCGCTGGTGAAGGCCTCGATGAGCGTGGCGCGCATCTGCTCCACCTCGTAGGTGTGCACGGTGCGCAGCCACAGCACGCCCAGGCCCTTAAGCGCGGACTCGATGGTCTGGTTGGTGTGGACCAGGCTGCGGCCCTTGTCGGCCGCATCGGACTTCGCCTCCTCCGCCGGCGTGGACAGGATCTCCTGCGTGCCGGTGGCCGAGGTGTAGCCGTTCTTGAAGATCAGCAGCACCGCGTCGTCGCGGTTGAAAAGCGCGCTCTGCACGCCGGTGAGCAGGCCGTTGTGCCAGAAGCCGCCGTCGCCCATGAGGGCCAGCGTGCGCCGCTGCATCATCGGCGAGACGCCGGCGCGGCTGGCGAGCGACATGCCGTAGCCCAGGATGGAGTGCCCCATCGAGAACGGCTCGAAGGTGCCGAAGGCGTGGCAGCCGATGTCGGCGGCGATGTGCACCTTGCCGATCTGTTCCTGCGCGAGCTTGAGCGCGGAGAACACGGGCCGTTCGGGGCAGCCGACGCAGAAGCCGGGCGGGCGCGCGGGCAGCGGGCTGGCCAGGGCCGCGGCGGCGGCCTGGCGGCGTTCCTGGTTCGCGGCCAGCCAGCGTTGCGCCTCCTCCCCGGCGGCGCCGGGCAGGTAGCTGGCGGCGAACTGCGTCAGGCCCGTGGCGAGCACTTCCACGGTGTACTCGCCGCCCGAGGGCAGCAGGTCCTTGCCGTGCAGCCTGGTCTGCAGGTCGCGCCGGCGCAGCAGGGTGGCGATCTCCTGCTCGATGAATTCGGGCTGGCCTTCCTCCACCACCAGCACCGCGCGCTTGCCGGCGCAGAAGCCGGCGACCTGCTCCGGCACCAGCGGCCAGGTGACGTTCAGCACCAGCAGCGCAATCTCGGTGGCGCCGAACGCGTCCGCGAGGCCCAGTTGCTGCAGGCTGCGCACGAGCGCGTTGTAGACGCCGCCCTGCACGATGATGCCGAGGTCCTCGTGCCGGCCGGCGACCAGTTCGTTGAGCCCGTTGTCGAGGATGTACCGGCGCGCCGCCGGGATCCGCTGTTCGCCCTTGAGCTTCTCGTGCCGGAAGGTGACCGGCGGATGGGCGAGCCGCATGTAGTCGAAGGCTGCCGGGTTGTCCATCAGCGCGCGGGTGGAAATCGGCGGCGGCACATTGTCCCTGGCCTCGAAGCTGCCGCGCACATGGCAGGCGCGGATGCGCAGCTCCAGGATCGCCGGCATGTTCGACGCTTCCGAGAGGCGGAAGCCTTGTTCCACCATGCGCGCCATCACGGCCAGGTCCGGCCGCGGGTCCAGCAGGCACATGCCGGATTTCAGCGCGAAGGCGTGGGTGCGCTCCTGGATCACGGAGGCGCCTTCGCCATAGTCCTCGCCGACGACGATCAGCGCGCCGCCGGTCACGCCGGGCGAGCACAGGTTGGACAGCGCGTCGGCCGCCACGTTGGTGCCGACGATGGACTTCCAGGTGACCGCGCCGCGCAGCGGGTAGTGGATGGAGGCGCCCAGCATCGCCGCGGCCGAAGCCTCGTTGGAGCAGGCCTCCACGTGCACGCCGAGCTCGTCGAGATAGGGCCGCGCCTGCACCATCACGTCCAGCAGGTGCGACACCGGCGCGCCCTGGTAGCCGCCGATGTAGGCCACGCCGGACTGCAGCAGCGCCTTGGTGATCGCGAGGATGCCCTCGCCGTGGAAGGTGTCCCCGGCGCCTAGGCGCAGCGACTCGATTTCCTTGCCGAACGAAACTTCCAAAGCCGGACCTCCTGGGAGGCCGCAGTGTCGGCGATGCCGGGCCATATCTCAATCCGATGAGGCGACTAACTGATATCAATCCAATGCATATGGCGGGCCGATAATGGTGGCCCCACCCCGGCCGCCGCCATGCATCTCAAGGACATCGACCTCAACCTGCTGCGGCTGTTCGACGCGGTCTACCGCACCCGCAACGTCAGCCGCGCCGCCGAACAGCTGGACCTGACGCAGCCCGCGGCCAGCCAGGGCCTGAGCCGCCTGCGCACGCTGCTGCAGGACCCGCTGTTCATGCGCAGCGCGGGCGGCGTGCAGCCCACGCCCAAGGCGCAGCGCCTGGCCGATCCGGTGCGGCACGCGCTGGCGACGCTCGAGCAGGCGCTGGGCGAGAGCGCCGGCTTCGATCCCGCCCGCTCCACGCGCACCTTCCAGCTGCACCTGAGCGACATCGGCGAGGCCCGCTTCCTGCCGGAGCTGATGGTGGCCCTGCGCGAGCGGGCGCCCGGCCTGCGCGTGCAGGCGCGGCCGCTGCCGCGCGAACAGCTGATGGAGGCGCTGGACGCCGGCCGCATCGACTTCGCGATCGGCTTCCTGCCGATGGTGCGCGAGAGCCAGCGCGTGCGCCTGCTGGACGACCGCTACGTGGTGCTGCTGCGCGAAGGCCACCCCTTCACGCGCAAGCGCCGCACCGGCGCGGCGCTGCTGAAGGCCTTGGGCGAGCTGGAATTCGTGGCGGTGCGCGCCCACGCGGACACGCTGCGCATCGTGCAGCAGGCCAGGCTGCAGGAGCGGCTGCGGCTGGTGACCGAGCACTTCCTGGTGCTGCCCGCGATCGTGCGCGCCACCGACCTGGCGGCCATCCTGCCGCGCATCATCGCGCGCGGTTTCCAGGGCTATGCGATCGTGGAGCCGCCGTTTCCGCAGCGCGAATTCACCGTCTCCCTGCACTGGAGCCGGCGCTTCGACGCCGACCCGGGCAACCGCTGGCTGCGCGCGCTGCTGCAGGAGCTGTTCAGGGGATAGACGGCCCCCAAGGCCGCCGCTCCCCGGGGCTCACTGTTGCTGCATCTGGGCCAGGCGGGCGGCGGCTTCGCGCTTGCCGATGCCGCGCAGGGCGGCGATGGCTTCCAGCTGGCGCGCGCGCGGCCGCGCCTCGCCATGCTCCCACTTGTAGACCGATTGTCCGGAGACGCCGATCAGGGTGGCGAAATCGGCCGCCGACAAGCCCAGCTTGTGGCGTTGCGCGGCCAGCCGTGTGGCGCTGAAGCGACGCGCGGGGCCTTCCGCGTCCCCGTCCGCTTCGACGGGCGCGGAATTGCCCTTGGCGACCTCCTTGCTGGCGCGTTTGACCTCGCGTTCCAGTTCGTCGATGCGCCGCCGCAGGGCGGCGATGTGCGCGCGATACTGCGCGGAGGCCTTCTTGAACTCGGCGGTCTGCGCGCGCGCTTCCTTGCGCGCGATGCGGGCGATCTCGTCCTTCAGGACAGCTGCAATATTCGGCATGCTTTTGGTCGTTTGCCGGCGCGGGGGGTACAGCTGGCCCCTTCTACCGGTTGAATTGCTCCCGGGTGCCATCATAGTCGTGCAGTACGGCCGCGCTGCCTGCACAATGTCCGACCATGGCCGAACTCGAGCTCGCGACCCTCGACGTGAAGCCCGGCGCGGCCCTGGAAAGCCAATCCGGGTTGCAATTATCGCGCCCGCGCGCCGGCCGGGCGAGACATGCTTGCGGACCACCGCGCGCGCGGCGGGGAAGTACGACATGAGGGATACGGTTCCGAGCAGCACCCAGCCCCAGAGCGCCGGCGTCGGTTCGCTCGACCGCGTGCGCTCCGTGTTCTGGCAGGCCTACCGCCACCTGTTCCCGCCGCACTCGCTGGCGGCGCAGACGGCCAATGGCAGCGTGGTGATCTCCTGGTCCATCATGGACGAACCGCATGCGCGCTATCCGTATGCGGCGCCGGTGATGCTGCGCTTCGACGAAGCGCTGGTCGAGGCCATGTGGAAGGCGGATGCGCGCCTGCGCGTGCGCATCGCGGAGAAGCACGAGTCCACGCTGCGCGAAGGCCTGCGCGGCTACGACCCCTTCTCCCGTTTTCCGAACGCGCGGGTCGTCAACATCGGCTGATCAGGGGCGCGCCAGCACCAGCCGCGTGAAGCCGAGGTGGTGCATCGCCTCGCGCACGACCAGCACCACGGCCATCACCTGCGGATCCGCCAGCTGCGGGTCGCTGCTGCGCGGACGGCCCTGCGCCACCGCGGCGGCGCGGCTGAACAGGTGCTCGAACTCGTCGCGGGTGAGGTGGTCCGAGGCGAGGGCGGCCAGGGTCGCCACCGCCGGCTCCGCGCTCAGCACCCGCAGCTCCTCGTCGGCCGGCCACCGGCCGTGCAGGGGCATGACCAGGTCCTCGACGGCCTCGTCACGGCTGCCGCGCCCTCTGCACCAGCAGGTCTTCCACTGCCCGGTTGATCCCGTGCGGCAGGCCGGCGACGACGTCCAGCGTGACCGGCGCGCCGAGCGCCTGCAGCGCGCGTGCGGCCTGCTGCGCCTGCGAGACGGGGATCACCGCGTCGGCCGTGCCGTGGATGAAGTGCAGCTGCACCCCTGGCGGCGCGCTGCGCGGCAGCTCGGAGTAGCGGCCGGACAGCGACACCACGCGCGCGGCCGGCGGCTGCGGCGCCTGCGTGGCCGCGAGCGCCATGATCGCGCCCTGCGAGAAGCCGACGAGCGTGGTCGCCTCGCGCCCGACGCCGGTGCGCTGCTGCCACTCGCGCACGGTCTGCACGAAGCGCTCCAGCGTCGCGGCGACGCGCGCCGGCCGGTTCTCCTCCGTCACGCCCAGCACCGAGAACCACTGGAAGCCGGCGTCGAAATCGGAGCGGTCCGGCCCCGGCACGCTCGCGACCGCGGCGTCCGGGAACTCGCGCGCCAGGCGGCCGCCCAGCGGCGCCAGGTCCTGCGGCGTGGCGCCGACGCCGTGGAACAGCAGGAACAGGCGCTGCGCCTGTGCCGGCGACTGGATCACGAGGCCGGCGCTCAATGCAGCGCTCCCGCGGGCGCCGTGATGCGGACGCCGAACAGGTAGGAGTCCATCGAGAGCACGCCGTAGGTGATGCCGCCTTCCAGCGGCTCCACTTCGGGCTCGCCCGCGGCTGCGCCGGCCGCCACCAGCAGCGGCAGGAAGTGCTCCGGTGTCGGATGGGCACGCTGCGCGTGCGGCGCGAGGGCCAGCGTGTCGACCAGCCGCGCGTCGTCGCGCGCTTCGATCGCCGCGCGCACCCAGTCCGCGAACTCGCGGGCGTACTGCGCCTCGTGGCCGTCGCCGGCCAGGCGGAACTCGTGGAGGTTGTGCGTCATCGAGCCGGAGCCGACGATCATCACGCCTTCGTCGCGCAGCGGCGCCAGCGCCTGGCCCAGCGCGTAGGCCTGCTGCGGGCTCAGCGTGAACGGCAGCGAGACCTGGAACACGGGCACGTCGGCCTCCGGATACAGGAAGCGCACCGGCACCCAGGCGCCGTGGTCCAGGCCCTGCTGTTCGTCGGCCTCGGCGTGCCAGCCGGCGGCGCGCAGCACCTCGGTCGTGCGCGCGGCGAGTTCGGGATGGCCGGGCGCGGGGTACTGGATGCGGTAGAGCGCCCGGTCGAAGCCGCCGAAGTCGTGCACCGTGGCCGGCGCCTCGGTGGTGGCAACGCGCACTTCGCGGGTCATCCAGTGCGGCGAGACGACCAGCACGGCCTGGGGCCGCGGCAGGGCTTCGCCGGCGGCGACCAGCTGCGGGCCCAGCCGGCCCGGCTCGAGCGCGAAGGTGGGCGCACCGTGGGAGATGAAGAGGACGGGCGTGCGGGGCATGGGTGGAATCCTTGAAACCGGCCGCAGAAGCGGCCACTCCTCCAATCTAGGGCCGGCGCGCGAGCGCTGAAAGAGGGGCCCGGCGAACGCCCCTTTGCGCCGCCAGCAACAGTCGCCGTCCCACCGGCGC